>X301_European_Hare__coassemble_927_pt1 | contig 35521 bp, 31 predicted proteins | sample X301_European_Hare__metabat2_high_PE_011 | metagenome-assembled genome bin X301_European_Hare
CATATGAACATCCGCGGGCCAGAACTTATCATAGTCGTTGTACCTGTCATTTTTAAAACCAAGTGCAGTGCAGTAATTGAAAAGCGCGTCTACCCAAACATACACAACATGCTTTTTGTCAAAGGTAACCGGAATGCCCCAGGAAAAGGATGTTCTTGAAACACAAAGGTCCTCAAGTCCCGGCTTTATAAAGTTATTTACAATTTCCTTTGCTCTTGATTTTGGCCTCAGAAAATCAGTTTCGGTCAGAAGCTTTTCTATTCTGTCCGCAAAAGGAGACATTTTAAAAAAGTAAGCTTCTTCACTTGCCTGTGTGACTTCTCGGTGACATTCCGGGCAACAGCCGTTTTCGTCAAGCTGAGACTCTGTCCAGAAGCTTTCACAGGGGGTGCAGTATTTTCCTTTGTATTCTCCTTTATATATATAGCCTCTGTCGTAAAGCTCTTTAAAAATCTTCTGAATAGCTTCGACATGATAGTCATCTGTTGTTCTGATGTATCTGTCATAGCTTATGTTCATCGTTTCCCAAAGGCGTTTGAATATCTTTGAGATCTCATCAACATATTGTTTTGGAGTTACGCCCTGCTCTTTTGCTTTTTCTTCGATCTTTTGACCATGCTCATCTGTGCCGGTAAGAAACATAACATCAAAGCCCTGCATTCGCTTGTACCTTGCAATAGAATCACAGGCAACAGTCGTATAACAGGTGCCTATATGCGGACTGCCGGATGGATAATAGATCGGCGTTGTAATGTAAAACGTCTTGTTCGTCATAGCTGTTTTCCTCCAAAAAATATTTGTGTAGATAACACAACCAAAATTAGTATATCACAATTCGGAAAAATATTCAAGGGCTTAAAAAGCAGAAAATACTATGCAGAAGACCAGAAAATATGTTTGTGCAAAATAACAAATGAGTTAGCATAAGATAACTGACTGTTTGTGCAACACGACTATTTTCAAAAAAAGCCTTGACATTTTAGTTAGATAATGCTAACCTATTATTAGTGAGTTAGCTTACGCTAATTAGTTATGTGATTTCAGGAGGATTATATGATGCCGTTGACATTCGCACAAAATGGCGAAGAAAATATGATAAGAAAGGTCGGAGGAAATCCGGAAACAAGACAGCACCTTGAGACACTGGGATTTGTAGCAGGAGCTCTTGTTACAGTTGTAAATTCTTTGGGAGGAAATGTTATAGTAAATATAAAGGATTCGAGAGTTGCAATAAGCCGTGAAATGGCTAATAAAATAATGATATAGAATTATTTTTTCAGGAGGAAAAAGACAATGACATTAAAGGATGCAAAAGTAGGACAGACCGTCAGGGTGAAAAAGCTTGGCGGAGAGGGCGCTGTTAAGAGAAGGATAATGGATATGGGGATAACCAAGGGCGTTGAGATATACATAAGAAAAGTAGCGCCTTTAGGAGATCCTGTTGAAGTTACTGTAAGAGGCTATGAGCTTTCTTTAAGAAAAGCCGATGCCGAGAAAATTGAATGTGAATAATTTATTTTGCCGATGAGTTAGCAATAGGCAACTAAAAAAATAGACAGAAAGGAAGTTGTTAAGTGAACATTAGAATTGCTTTGGCGGGAAACCCAAACTGCGGTAAAACCACGCTGTTTAATGCACTTACGGGAGCAAATCAGTTTGTCGGAAACTGGCCGGGTGTGACCGTTGAGAAAAAAGAGGGTAAGCTTAAGGGCGAAAAGGAGGTCACTGTAACGGACCTTCCGGGAATTTATTCGTTGTCGCCATATACTCTTGAGGAGGTAGTTGCGAGAAACTATCTTATTATGGAGAGACCGGATGTTATATTAAATATTATTGACGGAACTAACCTTGAGCGAAACCTATATCTTACAACACAGTTAACGGAGCTTGGGATACCCGTTGTTGTTGCTGTAAATATGATGGACATTGTCAAGAAAAACGGCGATGTTATAAATATAGAACAGCTTTCAAGGGAGCTTGGCTGTGATGTTGTGGAGATTTCGGCTCTAAAGGGAACCGGTGTAAAGGAGGTAGCACAAAAGGCAGTTGCCGCTGCAAAATCCGGAGTACCAATGGTGCCGCAGCACAATTTCTGTGGAAGTGTTGAACACGCAATAGCACATATTGAGGAAGCCTTTTTGCATGACATCCCTGAAGAACAGCAAAGATGGTATGCTATAAAGATCTTTGAAAGAGATGAAAAGGTCTTGGAGGTTTTAAACATACCGGAAAAGGTGAGAACTCATATAGAAAATGATATATGTGCTGCTGAAAAGGAGCTTGACGACGATTCTGAAAGCATAATCACAAATGAAAGATACATATACATAGGCTCTATTATCAAAGGCTGTTACAAAAAGAAAAACAAGGGAGGACTTACTCTTTCTGATAAGATAGATAAGGTCGTTACCAACAGATTCTTGGCTTTACCGATATTTGCGGCAGTTATGTTTATAGTATATTTTGTTTCGGTAACGACGATCGGCTCTATCGTAACCGACTGGACAAACGATACGCTGTTTGGAGAATGGATTGCACCCACAGTCGAAGGCTGGCTGACAGATGCAGGCGCTGCCGATTGGCTTATAGGTCTTATAGTTGAAGGTATTGTCGGAGGAGTCGGAGCGGTTCTGGGATTTGTTCCTCAGATGCTGGTTCTGTTTATATTCCTCGCATTTTTAGAGGGATGCGGATATATGGCTCGTATAGCATTTGTGCTTGACCGTATCTTCAGAAAATTCGGACTTTCCGGTAAATCGTTTATTCCGATGCTTATCGGTACAGGCTGCGGAGTTCCGGGAATAATGGCATCAAGGACAATAGAAAACGAAAGAGACCGCCGTATGACGGTAATGACAACGACCTTTATTCCGTGCGGTGCAAAGCTACCGATAATAGCTCTTATTGCAGGCGCGTTGTTTCACAATGCGTGGTGGGTGTCGCCTAGCGCATACTTTGTGGGAATCGCTGCAATTATTATCTCAGGCATAATGCTTAAAAAGACAAAGCTCTTTGCAGGAGATCCTGCACCGTTTGTAATGGAGCTGCCGGCATATCATCTTCCAACAGTCGGAAGTATTCTGCGCTCAATGTGGGAGCGTAGCTGGTCGTTTATCAAAAAAGCAGGAACTATAATTCTTCTTTCCGCAATCATTCTCTGGTTTCTTCAGGGATTTGGTTGGTCGGACGGTAAGTTCGGAATGGTAGAATATGAGGATTCGATCCTTAACACAATAGGAAAAGCGATAGCCTGGATATTTGCACCTCTTGGATGGGGACAGAGCAAAGCTGCTGTCGCAACTATCACCGGACTTATTGCTAAGGAAAATGTCGTTAATACATTCGGAATACTCTTTGGATTCAGCAAGGTAGCGGAAAACGGAGCTGAGGTATGGGCAAGTCTTCAAGGTGCGTTTACACCTCTTTCGGCTTATTCGTTCCTGATATTCAATCTCCTATGTGCGCCTTGCTTTGCGGCAATGGGAGCGATAAGACGAGAGATGAACAGCGGAAAGTGGACGGCGTTCGCAATAACTTATCAATGTGTATTTGCATATGCTGTATCGCTTATAGTTTATCAGGTAGGTAGCATTTTCACAGGTAATCTGAATGTGGTGGGACTTATCTGTGCAATACTTGTATTTGCGTTCATTATATATATGCTGTTTAAGCCTTATAAAGAGTCCACAAATCTTACGGCAAAGGTAAAGGTTACAAAGTAGCTGATAATGTTTTAAGGAGATATTATAATGCTTGACTGGTTATCACAAAATGCGGCCACAGTTATAATAAGTGTTATTCTTATTGCCGTAGTTGCGCTTGTGTTGGCGTATCTTATAAAAAATAAAAGACAGGGGAAAACGACCTGCGGATGTGGATGCAAGGGATGCCCCAATGAATCGCTTTGTCACAAAAGTAATGACAGAGCAAAATAAATACGATATTAAGTTCTTTTAAAGATTTATCTCCCCTCTAAGAAATTTCCCCTAGCATAGACTATGCTAGGGGAAATTTATGATTTTAATCCAAACGAATTGAATCACACGGATGAGTTTCAAAGATAAACTCAGTTTATCCGGTTGACAGCACTAAGAAGATCGTTAATGTGCCGTAATCTTAGTTTTTTCCTTTGTAGACGGCTATTTTAAGTTTTTCGTAGCTTATAAAAGTTTCTCTGTATATTTTGATTACTCTGTCGGGTATAGTTGTATCGCTAAGACTTTGGCAGCATCAAAAGCATTATTTTCGATTTCGGTAACGCTTTACGGAACATTCACTACTTCAATTTCTTGATAACTGTTTGGCATAAGCTGTACCATCAATTCTCGGTAAGCGCCACATGGAGCGCCGGATTTTCCATCCGGTAAGATAAGACAAATTTATTTATTTTCTCTTTTCGATCATAGAACACGGCGGAGTAATAAATTGATTCTGAATCTTTGCTTTTTACAGCTTTTTAAAACTAACAGCCATTTTGTACTTTTATTTTAGCTGCAACTATATCTCCATATAATATATGATAGCACAAATCTTGTTGGATTTCAATCGATTTTGTTGATTTGTGCAATATACGGTTGTAGGTTTGTCAATGATGTGTTACAGAAACCGCTTGGCGAAAGCGGATGAAGTGCAGCGCACGGAAAAAAGAAATTCATTGCCGCCGTACAAGTTTATATGAATGGATAAACTTACAGCTCCACTGCTGCGCTAAATCATTAACTGCGCATTGATGTGTACGAAGTTACAGGAAGGAAGAAAACCGAAATCAGCAGAAAAGAATACACTATAAGTTCGTAGGGTATCTGGAATTGTCGTGAGTTGCGGTAGAGTATATCCCGAACGCATTATCAGCATAACAAAAAGAGCAGGAGAAAAATCCTGCTCGTACACACAAAGAGGTTTAAAGGCAAAAAAATCGAGCGCCCATTCCCAACTCTCAGGTTGGTTATGAACACTCGATATGGTCGGAGTAACAAGACTTGAACTTGCGACCTCTTGACCCCCAGTCAAGCGCGCTACCACCTGCGCCATACCCCGAAAGCATTTTGCTTTAATATTATTATACACTATTTTTTCGAATTTGTCTATACCTATAAAATATTTTTTTGGCGTAAAATATAAAAAGCTGGCATTGTTATTTTCTACAAAAACAAAGCCTGGTTTTTGTATATATATACAAATATAAAAAAATCTTTGTATTTTTGTCAGGAATCAAATCCATTGAGTATATATAATAATATAGAACAATAACTGTGACAGCAAAGTGAGTATAAATAATAAGCTTATGAAGTGGATTAGCCAAAGGATATAAAAATTAAATGGAGCGTGACATAATGAAGATGGTACGGGACACAAAAAATGAACTTGATTACAAGCCGTTTATTCAAAAAGATGAATTTTATCAAGAGCCTTATGAAAATGAACCGCATATTTATCAGATGATCAAAGACGGAGATGTTGACGGTATATTATATAATAAGGCGAATTTAGAAAGCGTTGCATCGGGAATAGAAATGCTTTCTGATGACCCGGTAAAAAATCAGATATACCGTTTTATTATCAGTGCTGTGCATATCACGAGAATATGCTCTTCAGCAGGACTTCCACACGAGATCGCTAAAACGATTTTTGAAAATTATATACGGCAGGCGGACAAATGTAAAACTGCGGATGAGGTGAGGATTACTAATGACGCGATGGTAATCGATTTTACAAAGCAAATGAAGAATCTCGGAAAAAACAGAGTTTTGTCGCCGAAAATTAGAAAGGTCATCAACTACATATGTAATAATCTTGATAAAAAAATAACTGTGGATCAGTTAGCAAAGCTTACGGGACTTAACAAAAGCTATCTATGTTCTCTTTTTAAAAAGGAGATATCAGTTACTATACAAAAATATATTTTATTAGTGCGTGTAGAAACCGCTCAGAAAATGCTTATGGAAACAGACTTTAAGGAGGCGGATATTTCGTATACGCTTGGCTTTTCCACACAGAGCTATTTTTGCAAATGTTTTAAGGATCTGATCGGCTCTACACCACATGAATACAGAAAGCTTCACAAGGTAGAGTATGAATAGAAAAAGGTTAATTGCCGACCTGTTAATTGCTTGCATTTTGTCAGCTTTTATGTTATAATCATTGATATGTATTTGATATCAAATTTGTGAATAAGTTTGTAATGACAAAATGAAACTGCCGCATATATATCCTTTTATTTTACAATCGGCAGGTTTGGCAACGGTATTAAGAAGGTGTTTTATTTGGCAAAAAAAAGAGTAGCGGTAATTTTCGGAGGAAAATCAAATGAGCATAGCATATCGCTCATTTCTGCGACCAATATCATAAAAAACATTTCTACTGACAAATATGAGATCGTTATGGTAGGAATTACCGAAAAGGGAAGATGGCTTTTATATACGGGAGATGTAGATTCTATCGAAAACGGTCTTTGGGAATCAAATCCGGATAATGTTTCCTGTGTTTTAAGTCCTGATCCGCTACATAAAGGTTTTCTTGCAATAATGGACGACGGAACTGTTCAGCACATAAAGGTAGATGTCGTATTTCCGGTTCTTCATGGAAAAAACGGAGAGGACGGAACTGTCCAGGGACTACTGACACTATCACAGATACCTTTTGTAGGCTGTGATCTTATTTCATCAGCAAATTGTATGGATAAAGATGTAACTCATATTATTCTTGAGGCTAGCGGCATAAGAACTGCTAAGTGGCTTACTATAAAGGAAAGCGAAATAGATGGACTTATTGATTTTGCAAAAAAAGCTGATAAGGAGTTAAAATATCCTATTTTTGTAAAGCCTGCAAATTGTGGATCGTCGGTCGGAATCTCAAAGGCGAGAAATTTGGATGAGCTTATTAAGGGAATAAAAGTTGCCTTTTCACATGACCAAAAGGTGATAGTTGAACAGGGTATTTTAGGCGTTGAGTGTGAATGCGCCGTAATGGGGAATTCTTCATTGACGGTATCAACTGTTGGAGAAGTTGAGGCAGCAAACGAGTTTTACGACTTTAACGCAAAGTATCAGAATACCGAGAGCAAAACCTATATTCCGGTAAGAGGAGCTTCAGAGGAAAAGATAGACGAAATCAGAGGAATAGCTGAAAAAGCCTATAAGGCGCTTGGATGTAAAGGACTCGCAAGAGTTGATTTCTTTTTGTGTGAAAACGGAGATATATACCTGAATGAGATAAATACACTTCCCGGTCACACAAAAATCAGTATGTATCCAAAGCTTATGGAGTATTACGGACTTACTCAAAGCCAGCAGATCGACAAGCTGATAAGCTTAGCTTTTGAAAGATAACCGGGAGATACGGATGATGAAGGATTATGCCATAGGTGTTTTTGATTCCGGCGTAGGAGGATTGACCTGCGTTAAGGAATTAAAAAGAATATTACCTAATGAAAACATCATATATCTCGGGGATACCGCTCGTATACCTTATGGAACGAAATCAGGAGATACTGTTTTCAATTATGCTGTTCAGGATGCAGCATTTTTAGAGGAACATAAAGTAAAAATGTTTATTGTTGCTTGCGGAACAGTTTCATCAGTAATGATGAAACGACCTGTGTTTGATGTTAATAGGCTTTATACGGGAGTGGTTTATCCTGCCGTTGCCGAGGCTGTAAAGATAACAAAAAACAAAAGGATCGGCGTTATCGGAACAAGCGCTACGATAAAATCAAAGGCTTATGAGCAGGCTATAAACGATATTGCTCCCGATGTAAAAGTTGTCACAAAAGCGTGCCCGATGTTTGTTCCGCTTGTCGAAAACGGATATACTTCTCCTGATGACCCGATATCTACCGCAATATCAAAGGACTATCTCAAGGTAATGATAGACGAAAAGGTGGATACTCTTATTATGGGATGTACACATTATCCGCATCTGTCGGGAGTGTTTGAAAGGGTATTGGGCGATAAAGTGTCACTCGTTTCATCAGGTGCAGAGGCGGCAAAGTTTGCAAAAAGAGTTTTAGAAAATGAAAACCTTTTGTCCGAGAGAAAAGAAGAAGGAGTCCTTGAACTATACTGCACCGACAGTGTAGAGCTTTTTACAGAGAATGTAGAAACATTTCTTGGACATAATATAAACGCAGCCATTTCAAAATGTGTTTTAAAATAATCAGTTAAGAGGAAAAAATATGGAAGAAAAAAATGTGTTGATAACCTTTAAAACCAAACAGTATGACGGGGACCAAAGTGAAGAAACAGAGATAATTACAGGAGGACAGTTTTCCAAAACAGAGGAAGGCTATGTGATAAGTTATGATGAAACTGAGGCTACCGGGTTTGACGGCTGTTCTACCACTCTTACTGTTACAGGGAGTGACAAGGTGGTTTTAAACAGAACGGGAGCTGCACAAAGTCAGCTTATTATAGATAAAAACAAAAAACACTATTGTCGTTACGGGACGCCATACGGTTCGATCCAAATGGGCGTACAAACCGGAGATATTAAATCGACGCTCGGAGATAACGGCGGAGATCTGTTTTTTAAATATGTTATAGATGTTGAAGCCAGTCTGCTCGGAAACTATGAGGTTTCAATAAATGTGACCGAGGCATAGAAACAGTCTTTGTTTTTTATGTGTGTTTTGAGAGGGGAAGTCTAAAATGAATATGATATATGAAGCTAAAAAACAGATAAAGGATATGGTGTTACGCACGATCGGAGAGCTTGTTGCTAAAGGTAATCTTAATGATGAGCCAATTCCTGCATTTAACATTGAGATACCTGCAGACAGCAAAAACGGTGATATGTCAACAAACGTAGCATTGGTTTGCGCCAAGACATTTAAAAAGTCACCGAAAGACATAGCTTTAATGATAGCTCAAAATCTCTATATTGGGTCAGGGTATTTTGAAAGATGTGAAACTGCCGGACCCGGATTTTTAAATTTCTTTTTTTCTCCGCTCTGGTTTAGCAATGTTATTGAGGATATAATCTCTTCAAAAGAGCATTACGGCGATACCGAGACCGGAAAAGGTAAGAAGGTTTTAGTTGAGTTCGTTTCGGCTAATCCAACTGGACCTATGCACATAGGAAACGCAAGAGGAGGAGCAATAGGAGACTGTTTAGCGTCTGTTATGCAAAAAGCCGGATATGATGTTAAGAGAGAGTTTTATGTAAACGATGCGGGAAATCAGATAGAAAAGTTTAAAACCTCTTTGGAGGTGCGTTATCTTCAGATCTATAAGAGCGGTATACAAATGCCGGAGGACGCTTATCAGGGTGAGGATATCGTTGAACACGCTAAAGCATTTTCTAAAGAATACGGCGACAAATATGTGGACTGCGATGCCGAGGAGCGCAGACAAGCGCTTTGTGATTTTGCACTTCCGAAAAACATAAAAGGTCTTGAGACGGATCTTTTAAAGTACAGAATAACCTATGACAGGTGGTTTAAGGAAAGTGAGCTTCACAAAAGCGGCGCTGTGGATAAGATAATCGAAATGCTTAAAGAAAGCGGATATACATATGAGCTTGATGGAGCGCTTTGGTTTAAGTCTTCGGATTTCGGTGATGAAAAGGATAGGGTACTTGTTCGGGATAATGGTGTGCCGACATACTTTGTGCCTGATATAGCATATCACTACAATAAGCTTGTAACACGAGGCTTTGATAAGGCGATAGACATACTTGGCGCAGATCATCACGGCTATATTCCGAGAATGAAGGCGGCTATGTCTGCACTCGGGGTCGATGCGAACAGGCTTGATATGGTGATTATGCAGATGGTGAATCTTGTAAAGGACGGCGAAAGGTACAAGCTTTCAAAGCGTTCGGGAAAAGCGATCACTCTTTCAACTCTTCTCGATGAGATACCGATAGATGCAGCAAGATTTTTCTTCAATCTGAGAGAACCTAATTCGCATTTTGATTTTGATCTTGATCTTGCTGTTAGCGAGACAAGCCAGAATCCTGTATATTATGTTCAATATGCTCACGCAAGAATATGTTCGATAATAAAAAATCTTAAGGATGAAAATTTAATCTTTTCAGAATTTGACAGTGACTCATCAAAGCTTTTGAGCGAACCGGAGGAGAAGGAGCTTATTAAGTTTCTGGCGACTTTCCCTGACTGTATTGATGAATCGGCTAAAAATTACGACCCTGCGGCTGTTACTAGATATGCGGTTGAGGCGGCGACACTATATCACAAGTTTTATTCAGCTTGTAGGGTAAAGTGTGATGATGCTCGTCTTATGCAGGCAAGGATTTCCTTGTGCTTAGCCGTTAAGCAGGTTATCAAGAACATTTTGGATATGCTTAAGATTACCTGTCCGGAGCATATGTAACAGATGCTTAATATAAATTCCTATCTTTCTCTCACCTCTTCTTGGGAGCGGCTTAAGGCTGAAATAAGACCGATATTCATCTACGGTATGGGCGATGGCTGTATAAAGCTTATGCAGCAGTTTGAAAGGTTTGACATAAAACCGAGCGGGATTTTTGCGAGCGATGAATTTGTGCGTGGACACAGCTTTGAGGGCTTCAGGGTAAAAAGACTTAGCGAGGTTGAGTCGGAAAACGAAGATTTTGTAATAGCGCTTGCCTTTGCTGCAGGCTATAAGGAGCTTATCAATAAGATCGATGCCATTTCGAGAAAACACACTCTTATTATGCCTGATACGGCTGTTTATGGCGGTGAACCGTTTTTAAAGGAGACTCTTACTCAGAATTTTGAAAAAGCGAAATTTGTTTTCAACAGGCTTTGTGACGATAAGTCAAGAGAGGTTTTTGACTGTATATTAAAGTACAAAATAACCGGGGATATAAGCTATTTAAAGAGGTGCGAAACAACTCCGTCAGAGGCCTATGAAAATATCCTTAGACCTTGTAAAGGAGAAACATATATTGACCTAGGCGCATATAACGGTGATACAGTTTTAGAATATATGTCGTATTCAAAGGGCTATAAAAGGATATTTGCCGTAGAGCCTAATGAGAGGAATTTTAAAAAGCTTTCAAAAGCTTTGGACGGATATGAAAATATAAGCCTTATAAATGCCGCCGCGTGGTATAAAGAGGACACTCTACTTTTTTCAAAGGTTTCCGGAAGACAGTCGAGAGTATCTGATTGCGGCGTTATAACAAGGGCTTTGAGCGTAGATTCAATTCTTAGCGGTCAGCGAGCCGATTACATAAAATACGATGTAGAGGGAGAAGAGGAGAAAGCTATCAAGGGGAGTGCAAACACCATTAAAGAATATTCACCAAAGCTTTGTATTTCCGTGTATCACAGGCTTCTTGATATGTTTGAACTGCCGCTTCAGGTGTTAAAGCTCAATGATTCCTATAAGCTTTACTTAAGGCATTATCCTTACTATCCCGCGTGGGAAACAAATATGTTTTTTGTGTAAAATAGTATTATTGATATAATCTTGCAGAGTTTGATACAAGGCATAGAAAAATCCGAAGTGTTCCTTTGCGGTGTAATTTTTCCGCTTGTGGTGTAAATGTGTGCGTGGCGGTGACAGTAGCATTATTTCCGATTTTGTGGTATAATTTATTGAGAGTTGTAGATATGTTTGCATGATTAACTATGATTTGCGGAGGAGCCTAAATGATAGAAATATACGCCATGTCTCAAGAACATCAATATTGGAAAGATACTCTATCGTTTGCTGCAAAGTGCTCATGGAAAGCGGGACATTTCTTGTCACAAAAAAAGGCAAATAATGAATTCAACGAACGGGAAAGAGTATTTTGTGCTGTTGAAAATGGAAAAGTGGTGGGCTTTTGTACATTAGCGGAAAGGGATGAGTTGCCATTAGAATATGACTTTACACCATTTATAGGTTTTGTTTTTGTTGACGAACAATATCACCACAAAAGATTATCGCAATTATTGATTGATAACGCAGTTTCCGTGCGCGTGAATTAGGGTATCAAAAAATATACATTATGAGTGGAGAAATTGGATTATATGAAAAATACGGTTTTAATAAGCTAGGAGATTACGAAACGATATATGGCACAGTAGACCAGCTTTTTGTTAAAACAATATGATAAGACATCATTCCGTTTATTAAATAAGCAAACAAAAACTCCTCACTTCCGATGTGGCAAGAAGCTTGCCGCTTGTATAAGAAATATTGAAGCCGTCTGTTTAATCAGGCGGCTTTGTTGTATTTTTTTAAAAAGTATGCTAAAATAAAAATTAAAGGGTAAATTTGATAACGGTCAGGGAGGTGAGGGCGTTGAATATTTCATTGGAAAGCGACATTAAAAATTTAAAGGGCGTCGGACCTAAAAGAGCTGAGTGTTATAATAAGCTTTCTGTTCACACAGTTAAGGACCTGATTTATCATTTTCCGAGAGGATATATTGACCTTACCTCCAGCACTCCGATAAAGGATACTATTATAGGAGAGGTTTATGCAATTGCTGGGAGGATAACAAAAAAGCTCCCGCCTGCAAGGATAAGAAAAGGAATGACTTTGTTTAAGGCTGTTTTTACCGATGATGAAGAGGATCTGACTATAATAATCTATAACAGCGAGTATCTGTTCAATTCCTTTTCCGAAGGCGAGCCAGTAGTTTTATACGGAAAAATCTCCGGAAACCTTGTAAGGAAGGAAATGTCTTCACCTCTTGTTTTTAAAATAGGTGCTTCAAATCAGATGCAGCCGGTTTATCCTATCACCGAGGGACTTACACAGGCTCTTGTGAGGGTGACTGTTAAAAACGCGCTTTCGCTGATAAACGACAGAATATATGAGCCTATGCCAAAGGATATTTTAAATCGTATGGGGCTTTGTTCACTTGCGTATGCGCTTTATAATATACATTTTCCTCCTGATGAGTACAGTATGCAGACCGCAAAAAAGCGTCTCGTTTTTGATGAGCTTTTGACTCTTGGACTTGGAATGCTGCTTTTAAAGGGAAGAAACCGTGAAAAGACGCCGAATAAACTTTATGATCAGAATATTTCTGAGTTTTACAAAGCGATACCGTTTGACCTTACCTCTTGTCAGTATCGTGCTGTTAATGAATGTATAGAGGATATGAAAAAGGACCGCCCGATGAACAGACTTTTGCAGGGAGATGTTGGAAGCGGAAAGACTGTTGTTGCTGCGGCTATTGCATACTTTGTATATAAAAACAAAAAGCAGACGGCTCTTATGGCTCCGACAGAAATACTTGCATCACAGCATTATGAAACACTAAAAGGCTTTTTAGAACCGCTGGGAGTAAGAGTAGGACTTTTGATAGGTTCTGTAAGTGCAAAGGAAAGAAAAAAAATCAACGAAGGTATAATAAGTGGAGAGATAGATGTTGTAATCGGGACCCAGACACTTTATCAGCAAAGTGTTGAGTTTTATGATCTTGCGTTAGTTATAACAGATGAACAGCATAGGTTCGGAGTGGAGCAAAGGGCATCTCTATCAAAAAAAGGAGAAAATCCTCATATTCTGGTAATGTCGGCAACTCCGATACCCAGAACCCTTGCACTTATGATATACGGAGACCTTGATATATCTGTATTAGATGAACTTCCAAGGGGAAGAAAAAAGGTAATTACCTATGCAGTAACGGGAAAGCTCAGAAAAAGGGCGTTTGGCTTTATAAAAGGAGAGCTCGATAAAGGAAGACAAGCTTATATCGTTTGCCCTATGATAGAAGATAACGAACAGGGCTTAAAGAGTGTGAAATCGTATGCTAACGAGCTTTCTCAGAATGAATTTTCAGGCTATTCTCTCGGCCTTTTACACGGAAAGATGAAGCCAAAGGAAAAGGACAATATAATGCTTAGGTTTAAATCGGGAGAGATAAGCGTTCTAGTATCGACTACTGTGGTAGAGGTTGGCGTGGATGTCGCAAACGCAACGGTTATTTTAATTGAAAACTCCGAGCGTTTCGGTCTTTCTCAGCTTCACCAGCTAAGAGGAAGAGTAGGACGCGGAAGGGAAAGCTCCTACTGTATCTTGGTAACAGATAATCCAACTGAGGACTGTAAAAAAAGGCTTAAGATAATGTGCAGAATATCAGACGGCTTTGAGCTTTCAAGGGAGGATCTTAAAATGCGTGGGCCGGGAGACTTTTTCGGCTCGGCACAGCACGGTCTTCCAAAGCTTAAGATAGCCGATATGTCTGAGGATATTGAAATTTTAAAAAAGGCACAGGCAGAGGCTAAGAGAATATATGAAAGCGATCCGGAGCTATTATATCCTGAGAATAAAGGATTAAGATCACTTATAAAGGAGCTTTTTGAGAGGAGAAGCGACTAGGGAGGGATAATATGTTTAGAAAAGAGGAGAAGAATTTAAAGCCGATAATTGATCTTATTTACCCTAATGAAGAGAAAAAAAGCAAAATGAATGAGCGGCGATACAGACTTTCAAATCTTCCAGAGGATTACATTTCTAATCTTGAGGTGTCATCTGTAAGCGAGCTTATGTGTCCGAGAAATCAGTATTTCTGTTCACAGATATTAAAAGAGCTTTGTGATGATGAGGAGATAATCAAATATCGTCAGGACGCACTTGATGACTTTTTAAATGTTAAGACACTTCTTCCAACACTTTATTCTACTATAACTGATATGCTCACAAACGACAGGGTAAACATTCACAATATCGAATCAGTCCAGAGCTTTACTGCACTCAACGGTCAGATAGCAGCGCTTGACTGTTATATTGAGTGTGTGGACAGACTTCACGATTTTTATTCTTTGAATGGAGCGAATATAAAATCGGATGCGATAACAAAGCTGTTTTCATACTTTGAGGATATTTATTCATCGGATGAGTATTCTCACATAAAGGATTGTATGAAAGAGCTTCACAAAGCGATTGACAACCGAGTGAGAAGTGTTACTGTTGCAATAAATTTTGACGAGGAGATGCTTCCTGTATCTGCGGGAATAGTTGATTATTCGACAAAGCCTGTTGGGGTAAAGCCCAGCGTGTTTGACAGAATACTTTACCGAGGAGCGGAGTTCCCTGAAACCACCGTCAAGGGAAAGCTATATACAAAATATATTCCGAGAAAAACCGTCACAAACGACACAGACATAAATGAAATAGACAAGGCTCTTTTCAATGAGCTTGAGAGGATAACAGACAGATATATAAGGACTCTAGCGGATGCAATGGCGACTTACAGAAAAATCGGCTTTGATGAGATTTACGCGCTTGAAACGCAGCTTGATTTTTACAGCGGAGTTGTAAGATTTATAGAGGCTTCGGCGTCAAGAAAAATTGAAATGTGCCGACCTGTTATACTTCCAAAGGACAAGCGTTATTGTGAGATAAAGGGACTATTTGATGTTGCATTTTACAAGCGAATATCGGCTGTCGAGCACGATAAAACAGGTGATGAGTTTATAGTGAGAAATGACATCACATTTGACGATTCAGCGAGCTTTTACATTCTTACCGGAGCCAACAACGGAGGAAAAACTACCTTTGTAAGAGCTGTAGGTATATGTCAGCTTTTAAGTCAGGCGGGGCTTTATGCACCTGCGAGGGAGTGTAAGATTTCAATATGTGATTATATATACACAAACTTTCCTAAGGAGGAAGAGGTGGGAATAAACTCCTCCCGTTTTACCACAGAGATAAAGGAATTTAAAGAGATAAGCAAAACGATAACAGATCAAAGCTTGCTTTTAATGAATGAGTCCATTCAGTCAACGACTCCAAAGGAATGTATAGAGATAGCGAGTGAGCTTGTCAGGATATTTGCCATAATCGGTGCAAGGGGAGTTTTTGCAACACACCTTACCGATATTGCACATATGTGCGATGAGATAAATAAAGATGAGGATGTCCGCTCAAAGCTATTGAGTATAGTTATGGAATCTGATGAGCAGACAGGTGAAAGAAAGTACAAGATAGTAAAAGGACTTCCGACAGAACACAGCTTCGCAAAAACTGTATTTGACAAATTCGGAATAGACATATCGTATATAAGAAAGAAAGCAAAAAAAGATGAGAGAGCTTAAAATAAAAAATGTGACTGTAAAAGGCTATGCGGCGTTAGCGCCAATGGCTTCAGTTGCTGACAGGGCGTACAGAGAGATGTGTAAAAGCTGTGGCTGTGCATTTCTCACAAGCGAGATGATATCTTCAAAGGGTCTTGTTTACGGAGATAAAAAAACTCCGAAGCTTTGTGAGATAACTGATTTTGAGCGGCCTATGGCTCTTCAGCTTTTCGGGGAGGACGAATATTATTTTGCAAAAGCAGCCTATAAGCTTCTTGAATTTTCTCCGGATATTATCGACATAAATATGGGCTGTCCCGTTCCGAAAATTGTTTCAAACGGCGGAGGCTCAGCGCTTATGAGGGATATGAAAAAAGCTGAAAGTATAATCAGGGAAACGGTAAAAGCAGTAGATGTTCCGATAACGGTAAAGATCCGCTCGGGATGGGATGAAGGCTCTGTTAATGCGCCTGAGTTTGCAAAAGCTTTAGAACAGGCAGGGGCTTCGGCGATAACCGTTCACGCAAGAACAAGAGAGCAAATGTATTCGGGAAAGGCTGATCCTTTGGTGATCAAAGCGGTAAAGGAAAGTGTTTCTATCCCTGTAATAGGAAACGGTGATATAGCTTCCGGTGAGGACGCAAGGAAAATGTATGATAAAACAGGATGTGACTTTGTAGCTCTCGGAAGAGCAAGCTATGGAAATCCGTTTGTGTTTGAGCAGATAAATGCTTTTTTTGAAGGGAAAGAGTATAAGCCGAAAACTCTTGAAAAACGCGTTGAAACAATGCTTTTACACGCAGAAAAAATAGTTGAGTATAAGGGTGAGCATCAGGGAATGAAGGAAGCAAGAAAAAATATAGCGTGGTATGTCAAGGGGCTTCCGAGCGCCGCAAAAATAAGGAATAGATGCTCGGAGCTAAACACATTAAAAGATCTGTATTTGCTTTGTGAAGAGATTTTAAAAAACGGAGAGAAAAGATGAATTACATTGATCTTAGCTATGAAAAATTAAGCGATAAGCTATCTGTCTGTGTTTCAAATGAACACAGATTCGGGATAGATGCGTTTTTGCTTGCATATTTTTCAAAAGCAAGACGAAAAGACGCCGTTTGTGACTATTGCAGCGGAAATGGGATAGTAGCGCTTTTGGTTGAAAAGTTTTTTGAGCCTAAAAAGCTTTATGCCGTAGAGATACAGGACAAAGCATATTATCAGCTTAAGAGGAGCAAAGAGATTTCCTGTCTTAATAAGCTTGAGACTTTTCACGGAGATATTAAAAGCTTTAAGCCGGATAAGGAGCTTGATCTTATCACCTGTAACCCTCCGTACAAAATTTCGGGAACAGGGATTTTAAGCGAAGGAAATGCAGACAGGATAGCAAGACATGAAACGCTTTGTACAATAGATGATGTATGTATTTCGGCAGCAAAGAATCTTCGTTTCGGCGGAAGGCTTTGTGTAACGAACAGACCCGAACGGCTGTGCGATGTTTTGTGCGCTATGAGAAGCAACGGTATTGAACCAAAACGGATAAGGTTTGTTTCCAAGCTGAAGGGCGGTGTGCCATGGCTTATTCTTGTTGAAGGGAAAAAAGGGGCAAGACCTTTTATGACCGTAGAAGAAAACTTATTTGTGTATAACGATAACGGAGAATATAGCGATGAGATAAGCGGTATTTATGGAATAAATAAGGAGGTATAACGGATGAAAATACTTGCCATTGATGCTAACAGCATAATGAACAGAGCGTTTTACGGAATAAAAGCGCTTACAAATTCAAAGGGCTTTTATACAAATGCTCTTACAGGCTTTATGAACACATATTTAAAAACTGTTGGAGATATAGACCCTGACGGAGTTGTTGCGGCGTTTGATGTTCATGCGCCGACATTCAGACATATTGCAGATGAAACATATAAAGCTAACAGAAAGGGTATGCCCGAAGAGCTTAAAGAACAGATGCCGGTAATTAAAAAGATGCTCAGTTTTCTAGGTGTAAAAATAATAGAGATAGAGGGATATGAAGCTGACGACATTTTGGGTTCGGTGGCATCGGTTTTCTCATCAGACAAAAATGAGTGTATTATTCTAACAGGAGACAGGGATTCTCTTCAGTTGGTAAGTGAAAATGTTACGGTATATCTTGCGAAGATAAAGGAAACTATCATTTATACTACCGAAAAAATAAAACAGGATTATTCTCTTGAACCAAAACAGTTAATAGATGTAAAGGCGCTTCAGGGAGATTCATCCGATAATATTAAGGGGGTTGCGGGAATAGGTGAAAAAACCGCACTATCTCTTATTCAGAAGTTCGGCTCGCTTGATAGACTATACGATGAGTATGAAAATTCTGATCTTACCGAAAGGGTAAAGCAAAAGTTAAGAGAGGGAAAGGATGACGCATATCACAGCAGGTGGCTTGGAACAATAGCGCTTGACGCTCCTGTTGAAAAAGATGCATCAGCCTATAAGCTAGGAGAGGTCAATGGAAGTGAGCTGTGTTCTCTGCTTGCCGGACTTGATATGTTTAAGCTCATTGAAAAGCTGGGACTTGATGTTGATTCGCTGACTGCGGAGGACAATAACAGAGATAGCTTAGACGAGCTTAAAGAGTTACCTGTATCGGAGCTTGCTGATAAAGATGTAGAGAATATGTCAAATAGCGAAAAAACATCATACTTTATCTATTATCCGGAAAGGCTAGAAATAAGCTTTGACAATAAGATCTACTATACGAATGACACTAAAATGATGATCGCTTATTTTACGAGCAATGTAAAAAAGGAATGTCTTAATGGTAAACAGGCACATAAATTTTGCTTTCAAAATGGCTGTGAGCTTAAAAATATAATGTTTATTGCAGACCTTGCCGGTTACTTGTTAAATTCTCAGTCAAGCGAGTATACGGTTAAGAATCTTTGTCTTGCGTATAAGATCACCTATCGAAAGGATATGGAAGATTATTCTGATATAGCTTCTTTTGAGCCGCTTTGCTTAGAGCTTAAAAGTAAGGTCAAGGAGAATGGACTTGACAATGTGCTTTATGATATTGAGATACCTCTTTGTGAGGTGCTTGCAAGTATGGAGTATATCGGTGTAAAAGCTGATGTTGACGGAATAAGGGCTTTCGGAGAGTCGCTGTCAAAGGATATTGAAAACCTTGAGAGTACGATATACGGATATGCGGGAAAAACATTTAATATTGCTAGTCCGAAACAACTGGGAGAAATACTGTTTGAGGATCTTGGACTTAAGTATAAGAAAAAAACGAAGTATGGTTATTCAACAAGTGCAGAGGTGCTTGAGGAGCTTGCCGACAAGCATCCGATAATTCCAGCAGTTCTTGAATACCGAACGCTAACAAAGCTCAGTTCAACATATGTAGAGGGACTTTTAAAGGTAATAAAAGAGGATGGAAGAGTACATTCATTCTTTAATCAGACGGAAACGAGAACAGGGCGAATATCTTCAAGCGATCCCAATATGCAAAATATCCCCGTTAGAAAAGAGATTGGAAGACAGATGAGGAAATTCTTTGTAGCAAAAGACGGGTGTGTACTGCTTGACGCAGATTATTCACAGATAGAGCTAAGGATTTTGGCGTCTGAATGCGACGACGAAAATCTAATAGCATCGTTTATGTCCGGAGAGGATTTCCATACTATGACCGCGAGCAAGGTTTTTGATATGCCGATAGACTTTGTTACCGATGAGATGAGAAGGACCGCAAAGGTTGTTAACTTTGGTATCATTTACGGAATCGGAGCGTATTCATTGTCTGTTGATCTCGGCGTTTCGATAGCTGAAGCAAAAAGATATATAGAGCAGTATAACACAACATACCCCGGTGTCAAAAGGTATATGGAGAAAATCGTTGAAGATGCGATAAGGGACGGCTGTGTTACAACTATGTTCGGCAGAAGGCGGTATATTCCGGAGATTTCCGCAAAGAACAAAGCTGTGCAAGCATTCGGTAAGCGTGCGGCGATGAACGCACCTATACAGGGAGCAGCAGCGGATATTATAAAAATAGCTATGGTAAAGGTATATAAGCGCTTAAAGGAAGAAGGGCTTAAGGCAAAGCTTATACTTCAGGTACACGACGAGCTGATAATTGAAGTTGAGGAAAAGGACAAGGAGGCAGCCGCAAAAATACTCAATGAAGAGATGAAAAATGCGGCAAAGCTAAAGGTGCCGCTTATCGCCGATGTTAATGAGGGCAAAAGCTGGTATGACGCAAAGGGATAGTTTATTCAGCAATATAAAAACACCGCCGAGGATACGACGGTGTTTTTAATTAGCCATATCAATAGCACCTTAAATTTTAATAAACTGAGCCTTATGGTTTTTATAATAGGTAAGATACTTAAAGCCTACTTCTCTTGCCATTTCAGCACATTGAGAAATCCCCTTACCAAGGTCCTCGGCTCTGTGGGCATCTGAACCTAACGACAGTATCTCTCCGCCAAGCTCCTTGTAGACGCTTAAAAGTTCCTTGTCGGGAAAAGGTCTGCCATAGCGCTGCCTTAGACCTGAAGTGTTTATTTCAATTCCGTTTCCGTTGTTTATCAGCTTTTTAAAGCACTCTCTTATTATCTCCTCATAGCGAGACATATCTACCTTTATACCCGCGTTACCCTCAATGTAACGAAGGGTATATGTTATATGACCTAAAATATCAAATTTTCCCCAACAGCATAGCCTGTAAAGCTCCTCATAATATTCCTCGACCAATGACATAATACCTTCATAAGTGTAGTTTTCATACTTTATAAAAGCAAAGTCGTCATTATTTTTAAGCTGGTGCATTGAGCCTATGATAAAATCAAGCCTATTGTCTTTTGCGACAGTATCTGCAACCTCATAGTCGTGTGTCGCCTGGCCTAACTCTACCCCGCATATAAGGTTTATTCTGCCGTCATATTTCTCTTTCATTTTTGTTATATAAGAAACCGACCTCTCGTAATCCTTGTCGAAGTTGTATGTATCATAACCGTTTTCCACCGCACCGTAATGTTCAATAGAGTACCAGCGGTTGCATTCACAGTGGTCGGTAACGGCATATGCCGAAAGCTCAAGAGATATTGCTTTTTCTATCATTTTTTCTGGAGCTTCATCTGAGTCAGGGGAAAAATGAGTGTGAGTGTGACAGTCTATAAGTCCTTTAAGAGTCATAAAATCTCTCCTTTTAATGGTTTTTGTTATCCAACTGATATTTTATCATATAAATGACAAAATTAAAAGCGGTAATGTAAAAAATTTTAAAAATGCTTTGCAAAATCTGTTTTTTGTGATATACTGTAAATGAATGTAATTAACTTTTGATAAGGAGATTAAAAATGAGAGCGGTAATAACTGTTGTAGGAAAAGACGCTGTGGGAATTCTTGCGAAGATTTCGGGAATATGTTCGGAGTATAACGCAAATGTTATCGAGGTAACTCAGTCTGTCTTACAGGATATGTTTGCGATGATAATGCTTGTTGATATTTCAAAGCTCAGTATTGAGTTTGGAGCATTAAGCGATAAGATGACGGCAACCGGAGATGAGATGGGTCTAAAGATACATACGATGCACGAGAGCGTTTTTAACTGTATGCACCACATCTAACACGGTAAATAAGAATTTTTTTGAAAGGTGTTATTACAATATGCTGAATGCTTACGATATACTGGAAACCATACGAATGATACAGGACGAATGTCTTGATATAAGAACGATTACGATGGGAATATCGCTCCTTGACTGCATAGACAGCGATATAAACAAGGCGTGCAGGAAGGTTTATGACAAGATAACAAAAAAATCAAAGGATCTTGTCAAAGTAGGAGCTGATATAGAAAAGGAGTTCGGTATACCAATCATAAATAAGAGGATCTCCGTGACTCCTATCGCTATTGTTTCGGCTGCCTGCGGAGGAAGTCCCGTTTTGTTTGCAAAGGCTCTTGATGAGGCAGCAAAGGCAGTTGGTGTAAATCTTATAGGCGGATACTCAGCGCTTGTTCAGAAGGGCTTTTCAGCAGGTGATCGAGAACTTATTGAATCTATACCGGAAGCACTAAGCGTGACCGAAAGAGTATGTTCATCCGTCAATGTAGGCTCTACAAAAACGGGAATAAACCTAGACGCCTGCAAAATTATGGGAAGAATAATAAAAGAGTGTGCGGAAAAGACTGTTGATAAGGCGTGCTTTGGCGCAGCAAAGCTTGTGGTATTCTGTAATGCAGTAGAGGATAATCCTTTTATGGCAGGAGCATTTCACGGAGTAGGAGAACCCGATTGTATGATAAATGTCGGAGTTTCCGGTCCGGGAGTTGTTAGAAGTGCGCTTTCAAAGTATCCCGAAGCGGATATTTCCGAGATTGCGGATATAATAAAAAAGACCTCATACAAGATAACACGAATAGGACAGTTAGTGGGTGTTACTGCATCAGAGCGGCTTAATGTCCCGTTTGGAATAGTTGATTTGTCGCTTGCGCCTACACCTGCTGTCGGCGACAGTGTTGCTCATATACTTGAGGAAATAGGACTTGAAAGGTGCGGAACTCACGGGACTACTGCTACATTGGCGCTGTTAAACGATGCCGTTAAGAAGGGCGGAGTTATGGCTTGCTCGAGGATAGGCGGACTCTCGGGCGCGTTTATTCCTGTATCAGAGGATGCCGGTATGATAGATGCGGCAAAGTCAGGGGCGCTTACGGTCGAAAAGCTTGAGGCAATGACTGCTGTATGTTCTGTCGGACTTGATATGATAGTAGTTCCCGGCGATACAACACCTGATACGCTTGCCGCAATAATTGCGGACGAGGCGGCGATAGGTATGGTTAATACAAAAACAACGGCGGTAAGAATAATACCCGCAATAGGAAAACAAGTAGGAGAGGAACTAGACTGGGGCGGGCTTTTTGGCTGCGGACCGGTTATGCCTCTTAAAAAGGAGTCCGCATCAAAGTTTATAAATCGCGGCGGACAGATCCCTGCACCGATGCAGTCGCTTAAAAACTGATTTTAACTTGATGACAAGTATATTATACATAGCTCATATGGAGGGTTTAAATTGAAAAACAAGATTTTTTGTGCTTTAATTTGTCTTATGACTGCTGCCTTTGTTTTTTGTTCATGCGGAGAGCGCAAGGCTACCGTTACGAAGGAGGATAAGACAACTCAGACAACGACCGAGCCTGTGGTTATCGAGAGTAAAATAGCTCAGCAAGGTGTAACGGAGGTGAAGGCGCTTAAGAATGATAAGAGCCGCATAAGCAGATATATGGATATAGTAAACAGTGGAACATTTACGCTTTCCGGAACGATAATAAGCCGTTCTATGGGGCTTGTTTCGGAAAATCCGGTAACTATTTCTGCGCTTGACAATGAAAACTACCACTATGATGTTATCACAGTTGCGGCAAGGCAGGAATACCTTATCTCTGATGGAAAAGCTTATGTGCTTAACGATGTTGACAAGACCTATGCACAGTGCGAGTCAAAGACTTTAGAAAGTGTTAAAAGCGGTATAAACACATATCTTCCGAGCCTTACAACACTTAAGTATCTTGACACTTATGAAGTGGAGTATAACGGTGAAGAATATGTTAGAGAGAGGTATATCCTTAAAAACAATGTCGGTGAGGAACAGACGGTATCATACTTTTTTGACGGTGATACATTAAAAATAATAAGACACGATTCAAATATCCTTGAAACGGTGGTACAGTCTGATTTAAGTGTTTTAGAGTTTGAAAATACAGCTGATGAGGAAGAATTTGAGATACCTGAGGATTATAAACAGATAACAGAAACAGAGCTAGAGCAAAACAAAAATAATACTGCTTCGTCTGATGAATATATTCTGGCATTATTTGACTCACTGGGAGTGACAGATGATGACCTTGAAAAGATGGGTTACACAAAGGAAGAGGTGCTAAAAATGGACGAAGCACAGCGAAGTGTGTTTTTGGCGGAGCTTTTCGGAGAGAATTTTGATTGATTTAGAAAAAAGTGCTTGCAATTTAAAAACAGATGTGTTATAATTTACTTTGACATTTAAAATCAAACAAGTAAACATTCGGAGGTTATAAAAATGACGACACTTGATATTGTCAGCGGAGTACTTTTACTCTTAAGCTGTGTGGCGATAACACTTATAGTTTTGATTCAGGAGAGTAAGGAACAGGGGTTGAATTCAGCGATAGGCGGCGGTATGAACGATTCGTTCTTCGCATCTAATAAAAACAGAACCCGTGACGCCAGACTTTCGAGAATAACTAAGGTCGCAGCAGTTATTCTGTTTATCGTAACACTGGCGGTAAATTTCATTGATTACAGACTTTAAAAACTAAGCCCTGTGTTTAGATACGCAGGGCTTTTTTATGTAGGTTGTTTAATTAGCAAGCAGTATTAAATAAAATCTTGGAGATGAAAATGAAAAAGAAGCTTAATTGCAAAAAAAGTGAAATGCCTGATTACACAAAAAAGATAATAGGTTTTTTAAAGGAAAAAAGAGGTTCTGTAAAATACAAGACCCTTCTAAAAGAAATGAGAGGAAAAAGGTTTAACTTCACCGAATTCTCTAAAAGTCTTGAAAGCTTAAAAAATAAGGGGATTGTTTCTGAGAACGACAGCGGGATAAGGCTTGTCGGGAAAAATAAACAAAAACGCGCAAGAATAATAAAGCTAAACAAAACCTTTGGTTTTGCGAGGATTCTTGATACCGACGAAGAGGTATTTATAAGCGGAAGAAATCTTTTAGGTGCGCTTCCCGGGGATATTGTAAAGCTTGTCATATATAAAGGAAGCGGTGATTCACCCGAGGGTCAAGTTACCGAGATAGAGGAGGAGAACTTCAGCGTTTTTACAGGAATTATTGTAGGAAAAGACTTTAATCTTTTAATACCGGATATTATGCCACAATATGAAATTATATTTTCAAATACGGTGTCACTTGAGCTTCACTCTAACGATAAAGTGACCGCAAGAATCGTCAAACGCGGTAAGCGTCACAGTGAACACAGGTGTGAGATAACAGCCTGTTTTGGAAATGCCAAAAGAGCATCTGTGTGTGTTGAGGGAATGCTGTCTGCTGGAGGTGTGAATGTTGAATTTGCGGACGAGGTCTTAAAAAATGCAAGAGAAGTTGCAAACTATGAGGAAATACAGAAAGAGTCAAAAAACAGAACTGACTTAAGACACCTTCCGATTTTTACTATTGATAGCGCATATACAAAAGATATAGATGACGCCATAAGTGTTAAGAAAACCCGCAATGGCTTTGAACTTGGTGTACACATAGCTGATGTTTCATATTATGTCAAGCAAAACAGTCCCCTTGATAATGAAGCTTTTGAGAGGGGTACGAGCATATATTTTGCCGATAAAGTCGTGCCGATGCTGCCGCAAGAGCTTTCAAACGGTATATGCTCGCTTAACAGCGGAGAGGACAGGCTGGCGTTTTCATGTCTTATGAAAATAGATAAGTCAGGTAAGCTTAAAGATTTTGATTTTAAGAAAACTGTTATAAGATCGAGGGTAAAGGGAGTTTATTCAGAGATAAACGAGATATTATCGGGAAAAAAGACAAAACAGCTTATGAAAAAATACTCTGAGGTAATAGACACATTCTCTGATATGAAAGAGCTTGCATCGCTTCTTAAGAAAAACAGAATAACTAGAGGCGCTCCGCAAATTGAGAGTACCGAAGGTGCAGTTATATTGAATGAAAACGGCGAGTGTATCGGAGTTAAAAGAATAGAGCGCGGTGAGAGCGAGGAGATCATTGAGGACTTTATGCTCACAGCAAACGAGGCAGCGGCGAGGTTTGGAAGAGAAAACGACCTTCCGTTTGTCTACCGTATTCACGAGGATCCAAACCCGGAGAAAATTCGTAATTTAAGTGAGGTGCTTTCTGTTCTTGGAATTCCTCACAGCTTTGACAAAGGTGTATCTCCGAAATCTCTGAGCAGTATTCTGGAGTATGTGAAGGAAAAGGATTCATCGGTGATTGTAAATTCTCTTGTGCTCAGGAGTATGGCTAAGGCGAGATACAGCGATGAGCCTGTCGGACATTTCGGACTGGTTCTTAAGGACTATGCACATTTCACTTCGCCGATTAGGCGTTATCCCGATTTAGCTGTTCATAGGATAATGAGCGATTTTCTCTCGGGAACAAATAAAAGTGAGATAAGACGAAAGTATTCAAAATTTGCACGAGCTGCGTCTGAGCGCTCAAGTGAGACTGAAGTAAAAGCTATGAACCTTGAGAGAAGCTGTGACGATTTTTACAAAGCAGAGTATCTTTCAAATAGAATAGGAGAGGAAACCTCCGGCATTATAACCTCAGTTGCTGATTTCGGCTTTTTCGTTATGCTTGACGACACCTGTGAGGGACTTGTGAGGATAGAAACTCTTCCGAACGGACAGTATTATGTTAACGACTTTATGACTTTGAGAAATAACCTCACAGGAGAAAAATATTCGGTAGGAGAGCGTGTTACCTTAAAGATTTTAAATGCAAATGTTAGCAGCGGAAAAGTCGATTTTGAGTTTGTATCAAAAGCTGATGCCGATTGTTTGTCATAACGTATTATATTAAATATGTAATTAAAAACCCCGCAGGGATTTCTCTGCGGGGTGGAGGTATAAATCAATTCAAATCAAAAGATAAGAATTGTTATACGCTTTTCGGCGACCTTGTCGCCTTTCTATGCTCCCACAAAAGGGAGCATTTTTTATATAAATACAAAGCTTGTGTGGTCGTACATCCCGCAAAGAAAATCTCTGCGGGTTTTGTACGATCAAACTTTGTATGGGAGTGATACTAACCATCTATTTAAAATCGTAGAGGAGGATTACTATATAAGTCCGATTCCACCGTGAAAATTTAGTCAAATCTTGACTATAATATATTATAGTCGTTTTTTGACTAAAAGTCAATAGACAAATTGCGACTAAGTATAATATTTTATAGATTGTTGTTCGGAGGTGTGTTATGAGAAAATTTGTCAGAATACGCAACCTTCGTGAAGATAAGGACCTTACTCAGGCGCAGATGGCAGAGATTTTGCAAACCACACAGAGAACATATTCTCGTTATGAAAATGCAGACAGCACCATTCCGTTGGAAATGCTGATAAAGATAGCAGATTTTCACAAAGTAAGCACCGATTATCTATTAGAGCGAACGGACAGATTAGAGATGTACAGATAAAACCGATTGAAGATAAAAAGTTTTTCATCGGTTTTTTATATTATAACCGTGACATAGTTCTTAATGCCAAATTGTAGAATGTTTAATGACAAGCCCCGTAGAGATTTCTCTCTGCGGGGCGGAGGTATAACACAATTCCAACCATGATGATAAGAATTGTTATACGCCTTTTGCGGTTTTGTTTATTAGTCCTACATCTACCGTTGTTATCTTACCGTCTGAGTTTGCGTCAGCGAGCTTAAGCTGCTCGTCTGTATACGCTTTTATGCCTTTAGCAAATGAATTTATTATACCTACATCTACTGTTGTTATCTTACCGTCTGAGTTTGCGTCCGTTAGCTTAAACTGCTCGTCTGTATACTCTTTTGTACACTTGGCAAACGAGTTTATTTGTCAAGTAATACTTTACAATATGATAAAATAAACTGTGCAAAATGTAAATACAATTTAAGAGAGGTGATAAGTAATGATTATCAAAACTGCACAGAGAATTCAACAACTACGAAAAGAAAAAAATATGTCTCAGGCAACACTGGCAAAGCGGCTGGGAATTACAAGAAATGCGGTAAACCTGTGGGAAATGGCAGGGTCGTACCCATCAATTCAGTCTTTGATTTCATTATCGCATATATTTAATGTTTCAACAGATTATATTTTAGGAGTAGACGAAAAAAAGACCATTGATATATCAGAGCTTAACGAGAAGGAATCAGAAATAATAACAAATTTAACAGAATATTTTAAAAGTCAAAACTAACCTTGAAAGAAAAATATGATCTTCAAGGTTTTTGTTTTAATAAAATAAAAATAGAATTAAAAAATTTTTTTAAAAAGGTATTGACAAATGAAAAAAAGTGGGTATAATAATAATTAGCACTCGAGGATAATGAGTGCTAACAAAAGAGTCGTTAAAGTGCTAAGGGAGGTAATGATGTGGACTCGAGAAAGCTAAAGATCCTATCGGCAGTAGTTGACGAATACATCGTCACAGGAGAGCCGGTCGGCTCAAAGGCGATAGTAAAGCACATCAACGCTTCTTCAGCAACGATAAGAAATGAAATGGCGGAACTGGAAAAACAGGGGTATCTTGAACAGCCTCACACCTCTGCGGGAAGGATACCGACCTATAAAGGATATAGGCTGTATGTTGATACGCTTATGAAGACTAATCCGCTGACGGACGAAGAAAAAAGCCTGATTGACTCGATGTTTCCGACTGATGAGCTTTCGGAGGAGATAATCGTACAGTCAGCGTCTACAGCGCTTGCGGAGTTGACGAAATGTGCGACGGTAGTTGCGAGTGAGACGCCTAGGTTTTCGGTTATATCAAAGGTAGAAGTAATACCGACCGGAAAGCGAATGTATGTACTGCTGCTTATAACATCAAACGGTGCAATAAAAAACAAGGTTTGCAGATTACAGTTTGATCTTACAGGAGAACAGCTTGACTTTTTCTCTAACTTTATAAGAGAAAATGTAGAAGGTTTAGCTGTCGAGGAGCTATCGGATGAGTTGTTGGAGCGGCTTCAGACGGCGCTCGGAACATATATGATGACGCTTTCACCGTTATTTGCCGAGATAGTTAAAATGTCTCAGGAATTCACACAAAAGCGTATATCGCTCAGCGGAGCGACAAATCTTCTTAGCTGTCAGGAGTTTGACCAGAATGAGATAATCAGATTTATAAATGACAAAACAGAGATAACAAAGCTTGTTGATGAAACATTTTCCGGATTACATGTTATGTTTTCGGGAGAGGACGACAGCTTTGTGATAAACAATTCCTCGTTTATCTCGTCACAGTACAGGAAAAAGGGAAAGCCGGTAGGAACGCTTGGACTTATAGGACCTATGAGGCTTGATTATGCAAAGTTTATCCCGTATATTGAATACTTTACAAATAAAATCACTGACCTGCTTGAAGATGAGGATGAATAAAAGCAAGGCTTGATTTACGACATAATGAAAGGGAGTGATCAGGTGGAGGAGAATAAAGAGGAAGTTTTGGAGAAAGAACAGGAAGCTACAAAGGAAAAAGCGGAAGAAACAAAGGATGAAGCAGAAAAGACCCCGGAAGAAAATGAGCCGGAGGTAAAGGAGGCTGAGGAAGAAAAACTCAGTGAGGAGGAAAAGCTTAGAGCCGAGCTTGATGAGCAAAAGGACAAATACTTAAGGGTAGTCGCAGAGTATGATAATTTCAGAAAGCGCACGGCAAAAGAACGGCTTGAGCTTATCTCAACATCAAAAGCGGATGCCATAACACAGATACTTCCCGTGATAGACAACTTTGAAAGAGCGTTGTCAGCACAAACACAGGACGAGACCTATAAGACCGGAATTGAGATGATATTCAAGCAGTTTAATGAGGTTTTAAAGGGACTGGGAATCGAGGAGATAAACCCGATAGGCGAAAAGTTTGATCCAAGTGTGGCAAATGCAGTGAATCAGATCGAGGATGAAAACCTCGGAGACAATGAGGTCGCACAGGTATTTCAGAAGGGATACCGAATAGGCGATAAGGTTTTAAGGTATGCGATGGTAGTTGTTGCAAATCCTTAAAGCCAAAACAAAATGTTTGATTATTCAATAATGAAAGGAATGATTTATTATGGCAAAGATCATAGGAATTGACTTGGGAACGACTAACTCCTGCGTAGCAGTTATGGAGGGCGGAGAAGCGGTTGTTATCCCAAACAGCGAGGGTGCAAGAACTACTCCGTCGGTAGTCGGAGTTTCAAAGACAGGCGACAGGCTTGTAGGTCAGGTCGCAAAAAGACAGGCGGTAACAAACTTTGACAATACCGTTATCTCGATAAAGAGACATATGGGAAGCGACTATAAGGCTAAGATGGGCGGAAAGGATTATACTCCGCAGGAAATTTCCGCAATGGTTTTACAGAAGCTAAAGGCTGATGCGGAAAGCTATCTTGGAGAGAAGGTAACAGAGGCGGTAATTACTGTACCGGCATATTTCACCGATGCACAGCGTCAGGCAACAAAGGACGCAGGACAAATCGCCGGACTTAATGTAAAGAGAATCATTAACGAGCCTACGGCAGCAGCGCTTTCATATGGAATCGACAAGGAAGAGGATCAGAAGATAATGGTTTACGACCTTGGCGGAGGAACATTTGATGTTTCGATAATCGAGATGGGCGACGGAGTTACTGAGGTTTTGGCAACAGCTGGTAACAACCGTCTCGGCGGAGATGACTTTGACCAGAGGATCATAGACTGGATGGTCAACCAGTTCAAGTCCTCCGAGGGAATAGACTTGTCTTCTGATAAGATGGCTATGCAGAGACTTAAGGAAGCTGCTGAAAAGGCAAAGATTGAGCTTTCTTCTACCGCAACAACAAGCATAAGCCTTCCGTTTATCACGGCTGACGCAAGCGGACCGAAGCATATGGATCTTACGCTGTCACAGGCTAAATTCAACGAGCTTACTGCAGATTTAGTTGAGTCTACTATGGGGCCTGTAAAACAGGCGCTTTCTGATTCCGGACTTTCCACATCTGACCTAAGCAAGGTCCTGATGGTCGGCGGTTCTTCGAGAATACCTGCTGTTCAGGACGCAGTTAAAAAGCTTATCGGTAAGGAGCCGTTTAAGGGAATAAATCCTGATGAGTGCGTTGCTATGGGAGCAGCTATTCAGGGAGGAATCCTTGCAGGAGATGTAAAGGACGGACTTTTGCTGTTAGATGTAACTCCGCTTTCTCTCGGACTTGAAACTATGGGCGGCGTATGCACAAAGATCATCGAGAGAAACACAACAATACCAACAAAGAAGTCACAGATATTCTCAACTGCTGCAGATAACCAGTCGGCGGTAGACATCAACATCCTTCAGGGTGAGAGAGAGTTTGCAAAGGACAACAAACAGCTCGGAATGTTCCGCCTTGACGGAATCGCACCTGCTCCGAGAGGAGTGCCGCAGATAGAGGTAACATTTGATATTGATGCAAACGGAATCGTTCATGTTTCGGCAAAGGATCTCGGAACAGGAAAAGAACAGGACATCAGCATAACAGCTTCTACAAATATGTCTAAGGAGGACATAGATAAGGCTGTTAAGGAGGCTGAAGCGTTTGCGGCTGAGGACAAGAAGAAAAAGGACGAGGTAGACACACGCAACGGCGCAGATCAGATGGTATTCCAGATTGAAAAGGCTCTTGGTGAATTCGGAGACAAGGTAGATGCTAACGAAAAGGCGTCGGTTCAAGCTAAGATAGACGCCTTGAAGGAAGCGCTTAAGGGTACAGATATAGAGGCTATTAAGGCAAAGCAGAAAGAGCTTGAAACAGAGTTTCAGGGTGTTGCACAGAAGGTTTACAGCGCAGCGGCGCAGCAGGCTCAGGCACAGCAGGGTGCAGGTCCTGATGTAAACGCATCATCTGACAATGCAAAGGGAGACGATGTTATCGACGCTGATTTTACCGATGCTGATAACTAAACATAAACGCATAAAATGTTGTCCGCCCGTTTTAGGCGGATGACATTTTGGCGGTTTACAGGATTTTTTTATCATAATGGAGAAAACATATGGCACAACAAAAACGAGATTATTATGAGGTCCTGGGGGTAACAAAAGGCGCAAGCGAGGATGAGATAAAAAAGGCTTTCAGAAAGCTTGCAAAGCAGTACCATCCGGACCTTCACCCGGGAGATAAGGACTGTGAGGAGAAATTCAAAGAGGTAAACGAAGCCTATGAGGTTCTTTCCGATCCGGATAAGAAATCGAGGTATGACCAGTTCGGGCACGCGGGAGTAGATCCGAATTTCGGAGCCGGTGCAGGAGCCGGCGGTTTTGGCGGCTTCGGCGGATTTTCGGATATAAGCGACATATTTGAGGGCTTTTTCGGTGGCTTCGGAGGATCTTCAAGAAGAGCAAATCCTAATGCTCCGAGACGAGGTCAGGATATTTCCGCAAGCGTGACCATTGAGTTTATGGAGGCTTGTAAGGGCAAGAGGATTAGCATAAGAATAAACCGTATGGAAAAGTGTCCGGATTGCGGTGGCTCGGGAAGTCAAAAAGGCTCGGAAGTTAAAACTTGTACCGAATGTCACGGAACAGGAAGGATACAGATCCAGCAGAGGACGCCCTTCGGCGCAATAACAAGCGAACAAGTATGCTCACGCTGCGGCGGAAAGGGAAAAATAATCGAAAAGCCCTGTTCTACCTGTTCGGGAAGAGGCAGCGTTAGAAAAGCTGTCACAAGGGAGATAGATATACCTGCCGGAATCAATAACGGACAGACACTAAGAGTTGCGGGAGCAGGTGACTGCGGCGTAAACGGCGGAGCAAGCGGCGACCTAAATGTAACCGTTTATGTAAAGAGCGACAAGGTGTTTGAGCGTGACGGGTATGATATATGGACTGAAGTGCCGATAACCTATGCACAGGCTACCCTCGGCGCCGAGATAATAGTCCCGACAATAGACGGAAAGGTAAAATACACCCTTCCTGCGGGAACTCAGACGCATACAGTCTTCAGACTTAAAGGAAAGGGAATCAAAAAGCTTAACCGCTCTGATTTCGGAGATCACTATGTAAGAGTTATCGTTGAAATACCAAAGAATCTTAACAAGGAGCAGGAAAACAAGGTCAGGGAGCTTGATAAGGCTTTAAACGATAAAAATTATCAGAACCGAGAGACTTTCTTCTCAAAGCTAAAGGATATGTTTAAGTAAATAGTACCACATTTCTTTGAAATGCACCCTTTATTAGACATTATATCACTTTGTCTAACTTTTGGGGTGCATTTCATTTTGAATGGATTACTTATGATGCGGCGGCAAAGGTGATGAAAAAAGCCGCAAACGCTAACAATAAAGCTGTACATTCAATGGTCGAATGTACAGCTTTTTGTTATACTATATCAAATTTCAGTCACATATCATATTGTGGACATTAAATTCTACTAAAATGTTCTCTTCGTTGAATTTAAATGAAATGCCCTTATACGGCTCTTTTTCATATATATACTTAGTGATATCCATATCGTCAAGATCAGTATCATCAATCTTTGAAGGTTCTCCAAAAACACTAACGACATCTTCGACTGTTGATTTATTAAGAGTTATGTCATCGGCTATAGTTACAACAACATTTCCCTTGATATTAGTGCTTTTTATTTTCAGAAAACCTACCATTCCGTCAATCGCTTTGATCTCTCCGTCTGTTGGATTATATATTTGAGCGCCAAGATAACTTCCTCTTTTTTCAAACGCCTGACCTACAAGGCGTGAGTTGGTCCTTAATATATAATCATAGCTCTCCCTGAAGAGCCATCCGTTTTTAAGAAAATCATCAACCTTAGCAGGTATTCTGTATAACTCGCCATTTATTTGTATTTTAGAGTTTAACAATTCGTCAGATATTTTGTTTTTCGTATTATGGTCTTGGTCTTTTTGAAAATTAAGAATAAAATTTTTTGCTGTATCATTGTTAAAGTACATAAAAACCTCCTGAACTTTTTATATTATTATATATTATTTGTTTTAAATTGTCAAGCTAGAACATCTAAATGATAATGGAATATCTTAATGATTATTGTATTATCATATAAGAGGTGAGAATAAATGCTAAAAGAATTGTTTTCAATAGCTGAAAAAATAAAGTATCTTCGTGAGAGTGCGGGTATGACACAGTCAGAGCTTGCAAGAAATCTTGGGTTGTCGAGGTCGGGCGTGAACTCTTGGGAGATGGGCTTATCAATACCGTCTACTCAGTATATAGTTGAGCTTGCGAAAACATTTGATGTTTCGGCAGATTATCTTTTGGGCATGGAAAATACTTCTACAATTTCTGTAAAAGGTCTTAGCGATAAACAGGTCTCCGCAATACTGGAAATAATACAGTGTTTTAGAAATTCCAACAAATAGAGAAAATGATTCACAGAGATATAATTATTTATACTAAAAGTTAATTTCATAATCGGTAGTATATCAAAACGGATTAAGTAAATCAATATTATTATACAGACAGGTTGTAATTTTGTCAAGAGGAAATTAGATAATAAAAAATAAAAGCTGTACATTCGCAAATATGAATGCACAGCTTTTGTCATTATGTAAACAAAAGTTAATCACATTTCATTGGACAAGCATCTACGATTTCGCCCATCTGATCTCTTGAAGCGCCAACAGCGTTTGATTCGTCGGTGTCTATGTGCATAGCCTTTGCAAACTTGTCGGATACTCTGCAAACGACATCTCCTAGGATAGCCTTTCTCTCCGGACTTTTTATTTTAACACAAACTATGTCCTTGTCCTTTACCCCGAGCTCTTCAGCATCGGCAGGCGTAAGGTGGATATGTCTTTTTGCAACTATAACGCCCTCTGATATTTCTATTTCGCCCTCGGGACCTATGACCTTGCAGGCGCCACTTCCCTTGATGTCGCCCGATTCACGGATAGGAGCGTCAACTCCGATGCTTCTTGCGTCGGTTGCTGAAAGCTCAATCTGTGTTGCGGGTCTTACAGGACCAAGTATAGACACGCCCTTAAGTTCTTTTTTTGGACCTACGATAGTAACTCTCTCTTCACAAGCAAACTGTCCCGGCTGAGAAAGGTCCTTTTTCTTAGTAAGAGTTGCGCCCTTTCCGAAAAGTATTTCAAGGTGTTCCTGAGTGACATGAATATGTCTTGCAGAAGTTTCAACTATAAAATTTTTAGCCATAATTTACCTCTCCTTAGTTTTATTTACAGTATAATTTTACTACTATATTGTGGAGAAGTCAAGGAAAACTACTACTTTTGCTTTTAATCAGGTGCAAAAGTTTGTTATCAAAAGTTAAAATACTCTGTCTTCATTTCCAGCACCACCATTATAAATAGATGAATTTGGTGGTTGATTTGGGTTTTTAACCAGTTTCGAATACCGATTTATTATTTGTTCTACTATTTCAGCATATCCTTTTACACAATACTCTCCGTCTATTTTTAAAACTGTAAAATCAAATGAGCTTTCATGCACATCATCCTCTGTCGCATAATATTTAACTGTAATTCTATAAACCTTATCTATTTTATTGTCCCTAATAAAATCATTATAGCTATACGACACAAATCCATCCGAGTCCCTTTCAAATTCTTCTACGTCGGCAATTTCATATTCGCTTATTTCCTTGTCTTCACACTCGTATTTAATATATTTTTCTAGACCAATGTTATATGTTTCCATATCGCTGTCATATTTTTCCTCAACAAGATATTTTAAAAGCTTTTCACCAATAGCGGCGTTAAAATCTTCAGCTGCATGGTTTTTCTTGAAATTTATTACATTCTCTATAACTGATGTATAATCTGATCCGCACGCTGTAAGCGAAATTAAAACAAGTGAAATTA
>X301_European_Hare__coassemble_989_pt1 | contig 26699 bp, 27 predicted proteins | sample X301_European_Hare__metabat2_high_PE_011 | metagenome-assembled genome bin X301_European_Hare
GACATATATTATATTGAGTTCAGGGTGATTTGTCCTCACCTTATGTTCGATAGCCTTTAACAGGTGAGTCTTTCCCAATCCCGAATCACCGTAAATAAATAACGGATTGAATATCTCGACATTGTTTATCGAATCGGCATCCTGTTTTCCTGCAACCGCATAACAAAACGCATATGCAAGCTCGTTTGATTTTCCTTTTATGAAATTATCAAAGGTAAGCTTATACCTTCCGTTTTCCATTGCCCTCTCTAATTTCTTTTCGTTTTCGACAAGTTTGTTGAACTGATTCGTTTCCGATGCCGTATCATAATTTTCATTTGAGGTATTTTCTGGTGAGGTTATTTTTACATCTACCGCAAAGCCCAGTATTTCTTCAAAGCCAAGCTTTATTGTTTCAAGATAGTAATCGTTTACCATCTGTTTTGAAAAATCGTTTTCCGCACAAAGACATACGGTTTTTTTATCAAAGCTTACCGGTTCAAGAGGTTCTATCCATTTTTTAAAGCCGATTTCGCTTATATCTTTACTTGCAAGACAGTATTTTTTGACATTTTCCAAAGCCTCAAAAAAAGACTGCATTTTTATATTTTTCCTCCTTTATTTTTTATTTCTTTAAGTTTTAAAATAAGTTAAAATCATATTCACGACATTTTTTAAAAAGCTTTTTATCATTTTTTGATAAAAGGCTATCCACAATAAATTATAGCATAAAATCATTTATTTTTCAACAAAATCACGCTAACTTTTCCAATCATTAAATGTAAAAAAACTCGTTAGACTAATGCCGTTTTTTCGTCAAATTGTATATATATATTATAGTATTGTCAGAATTTAACAATCATCTCCTTTTTATTTTATTTTTTTGTAGATTTTTTAAGTCATAAAACCTCCTTCTTTTTTATTTTTTATAGCCTTCTACTAACAGCGCAGAATCAAGAAAAAATGTACGCAAACGTACATTTTTCATAAAATAAATACAATTTATTCATATAATATTTACAATATTCATAGATAGTTCATAAATCACCATTAAAAATGAAATTGTATTTATTAAATATCAAATATACAATATATTGTAGTTTAACAAAATAATAGAAAAAAATTTAAAAAAGTCCTTGACAAACCCTTATTTTGTATTGTATAATAACTTCCTACGGGGCTAAAACTTCGTAATTTATGAAAAAAACATCGGTTTGGATAAATTATCACGACCTGAAGGGAGGATGTCCTAAATGAAAAGAACATATCAGCCTAAGAAGAGACAAAGACAGAAGGTCCACGGCTTCAGAAAGAGAATGTCCACATCAAACGGACGCAAGGTTCTTGCTCGCAGGAGACTTAAGGGCAGAAAAAAATTAAGCTACTAATTCGCTGACCACCTAAACTACTTGAATTAGAAAAGTAATAGGGTGGTTTTTTATTTTTTAATGCTTTAAGACAAAGGGGAAAAGATGCTTTTTACCACTGTGATGAAATCCAATAAGGAGTTTTTAAGAGCTTATAATAAAGGAAGATATTGTGTATCCATAGAGGTTTGCGTGTATTATATACGGAACTCGTCACCCTTTAACAAGCTTGGGATAACCACCTCTAAAAAGCTTGGAAACGCTGTACAAAGAAACCGGGCAAGAAGGATAATAAGAGCCGCTTACAGACTCAGTGAGGAGTTTATTCCTATCGGTTTTGATATGGTGGTCGTCGCGAGAAGCGGGATAATTGGGAAAAAGTCTACCGACATCGAAAGGTTTTTTAAAGGAAGGCTTCCTGATGAGATAAGAAGGAGCGAGAACGAAAGGGCTTTTAAAAAATGAAGTATATAAAATATATTTTTATGTTCCCTGTTATCGTTTATAAAAAGCTCATATCTCCGCTTTTTCCGGCGAGGTGTAAGTATTACCCGACCTGTTCAAGCTATGCAGTTGAGGCAATAAAACGCTTCGGCATAATAAGAGGCGGGATACTTTCCGCTTACCGGATATTAAGGTGTAATCCATGGTCAAACGGTGGGATAGATCCTGTTCCCGAGCGCTTTACTTTTAGAAGATCAAAAAAAATATGAAGGAGAAATAAAAGCCTATGATGAACATACCTATCATAACCCCTATTCTCGGCTATCTGATGAAGCTGTGCTACTGGTTATGTTTCAGCAATTACGGTCTTGCACTTATTGTCTTTACACTTATCGTAAAGCTCATAACTGTGCCGTCTCAGATCAAACAGCAAAAGAACACCGCAAAGATGGCAAAATTCAGCCCGAAGCTTAAACAGCTTCAGAAGCAATACGCAAACAATAAGCAAAAGTATCAGGAAGAGATGATGAAGCTTTATTCCGAGGAGGGTGTAAACCCTATGGGAAGCTGTCTTCCGATGATTGTTACTATGGTAATACTCTTTGGAGTTATTGGTGTTGTTTACCAGCCGCTGAATTTCATCTCAAATATCGGTAAGAGCAGTTTCAGCCTTATTTCTGTTCATAACGAAACGATTACAGAAGCCGAGGCACTCACTGATGATATGATAGTGTTTGCAAATCTTTTGGACGGAAAAAGCTATAATCAGCTTACAGATGAACAAAAAGATCTTATTTTTTCTACCGACACGCTTATTGAGAAGGAGGCTCACCTTAAAAAGCTAAAGAAGGCAGGTCTAAAGGATGATCCTCTTGATATAAACGGAACGCCTATCAATTTTTCAAGCTATGAAGAATTTAAAGATGACGAGGACCTTGTCAAAAAGGCTCGGGAGGCCTTTGAGAAGTTTCCTGATGACGCAAAGCTCAGTAAGTATCTTACAAACCACGATGAGGTTTCAGACAGGCTGTATTACAGACCGCAGCTTCTGCTTTTACAGATAGCAAACTCGGGTTACTCCGGAATCTATGATGTTATCGAAGACGGACTCGGATCTAAACTTGAAAAAATAGACTACACCTTCTTCGGTATTCCGCTTTCAGCTATGCCGAGCTGGTCGTCAATATATGTTTTGATACCGATAATCTCGTTCCTTGCACAAATCGCGCTCACTTTGGTTTCTCAGTATTATCAGAAAAAGAACAACCAAAACGTTGCTCAGATGGGCGGGGGAATGAAGCTGATGCTGCTTATAATGCCGCTGTTCTCGTTCTGGATCTCGTTCAGTTTCCCTGCGGGACTCGGTCTTTACTGGACACTTTCGGCTGTTTACACCCTCATTCAGACGGTTATTTTAAACAATGTATATACGCCTGAGCGCGTTGAGAAGATAATTGCGGAAGAACAGAAGAAAAACAAAAAGCGCCGTCCGAGTATGTACGAAAGGGCGCTTGCGGCGCAGGGTAATGCTCCTGCAAATATGAACGGCTCAAGAGCTGTCGTTTTAGACGAAAACGGCGAGGAGAAAAAGATGAGCAAGGAAGAGAAAAAAGCCTATGAGCGTCAGCTCCTTGCACAGGCAAGAAAGAGAATGGCGGAAAAATACGGAGACGAATACCTTGATGACTAAAGGATATTAACGGAAAGGAAGTTTTAAATATGAAAAAAGTTTTTACAGCGGAAAGCGTGGAACTTGCTAAGGAAATGGCGGCGAAGGAGTTTGATGCGGCGGTAGAGGACATTGAATTTACCGTTTTAAGAGAACCTAAAAAGTCGCTTTTCGGCAAGGTCAAGGAGGATGCAGAGGTAGAGGCAAGCTATGAGGCTTCTAAGGCTAAGCTCGCAGCCGCATACATCAAAAATGTGTTTGAAAAGATGGGATGCGAAAATGTTTCTATAGAGATAACAGAGCTTGATAACGGCGCAAGCCTTGAAATCTCAGGGGACGGAGTTGAGCAGTCTATCGGAAAAAGAGGAGAGGTCCTTGATTCGTTACAGTATCTTGCATCGCTCGTATGTAACAGGATCGACAGGGAGTATTACAGGATATCTACCGACTGTAACGGATTTCGTGAAAGAAGAAAGGCTCAGCTCGAAGGGCTTGCAAGAAAGATCGCAAATACCGTCAAGAGGACAGGAAAATCGTCTTCTCTTGAGCCAATGAACCCTTATGAAAGAAGGATTATACACTCGGTGATAACTGATATTGATGGCGTTTCTTCACATTCAAAAGGAGAGGAGCCTTACAGGAGAGTGATTATCACCTCAACCGAGAAAAGACCTCATAGAGGCGGATATAACAAGCGCGGACCGAGAAAAGAAAAAATGGGTAAGGGCTACGATATTGTAAGCTCTTTTGAGAAGGAGTATAAAAAGCCGAAGCCCGAGGACAGCTTAGGCTCCGGACTTTACACAAAGATAGATATTTAAAAAAATCTATTGCTAATAAAAAGCGGCACCTCGCCGCTTTTTTTGATACATCTATCCTATTTTGATATTCTGGAGGGATAATGAATACTATTTGTGCTATTTCAACTCCGGCTGCGGCGGCAGGAGCTATATCTTTGATAAGAATGAGCGGAGAGGATGCCGTTTCAATAGCTGATGGGGTATTTTCCGCTTTTTCAGCCAAAAGAGTAAGCGATATGAAAGGACATACCTGTGCCTACGGCCGGATAATCGACGAAGGTAAAACTGTCGATGATGTGCTTTTAACGGTTTTTCGTGCGCCGAAAAGCTATACGGGCGAGGACACAGTCGAAATATCCTGTCACGGCGGAAGTTATGTGACAAGAAGAATATTGGGGCTTTTGGTAAAAAACGGAGCGGTGCCTGCCGCTCCCGGAGAATTTACTAAACGCGCGGTTTTAAACGGTAAGCTCACTCTCACACAGGCTGAGGCGGTTATGGACATTATTTCCTCTGAAGGTGAAAGGGCGCTTATAAGTGCAAATAATATGCGCGAGGGAGCGGTCTTTAAACGAATAACAGAGGTCAGGGAAAAGCTTGTCGCTATGCTGGGCTCCTTGGCGGCTTGGGTAGATTATCCAGACGACGACATACCCAGTGTTGATGAACAAAGCATACGGCTTACTCTTTGTGACTGTATAGACAGACTCTCGGCGCTAATTAAAAGCTTTGACGACGGGATCGTCTTTCGCGAAGGTGTCCTTACGGCGATAGTCGGACTTCCGAATGTAGGAAAGTCATCGGTTATGAATATGCTTCTTGGGTTTGACCGCTCTATCGTCACCGATATAGAGGGAACTACCCGTGATGTCGTCGAGGAATCGGCTAGGTTAGGAGATATAGTCTTGCGTCTTTGTGACACAGCGGGACTGAGAGAAACTAATGACGCCGTTGAGAGCATAGGTGTTTCTCTCTCGAAGAAAACGCTTTCTTCCGCTCGACTTGTGCTCGCGGTTTTTGACATTTCAAGGGAGCTTTCTGACAGCGATAAGGTGCTTTTATCATCACTTTCACCGAAAAACACCGTTATAATACTCAACAAGTCCGACCTTGGGCAAAAGCTTGATACAGAAAGCTTTACAGGCTTTTTGACAGTAGTTTGTTCCGCAAAGGAAAGAACAGGAACAGATGAGCTTAAATCGGCTGTTGAAAAACTACTTTGTACAGACGGATTTTCCTCACAGGAAACTGTTTTTGCGTCCGAAAGACAGAAAAGCTGTGCGAGCCGCGCCTGCGTTTCTCTCAAGGCGGCGCTTGATGCGCTGAATAACGGTGAGACACTTGACGCTGTGACAGCGGCGGCGGACGGGGCGCTCTCTCCGCTGCTTGAGCTTACCGGCGAGAAAGCGAGTGAGACAGTATTAAACGAAGTCTTTTCCCGTTTTTGTGTCGGAAAGTAGGTCGGTATGAAGCTTAATGGTTCGTTTAAGGCACTTTCAAAGTTTGAGCTTATCCTCTGGCTGGCTTCAGCCGCAGCTGTAACACTTTCATTTTTACTTTCATCAGACGATTATCTTACGCTTATCGCATCGCTAATAGGAGTGACGGCGCTTATCTTTGTATCAAAGGGATATGTTCTCGGACAGATACTGACGGTCGTATTTTCGGTCTTTTACGGCATAATATCCTTTTACTTTCGATATTACGGCGAGATGATAACATATCTTTGTATGACCGCACCGATAGCGGTTATGGCAGTAGTCTCCTGGATAAAAAATCCTTTTGAAAACACTAAGGAGGTAAGGGTAAGCCGGCTGACAAAAAAGAGCTTTACGGTACTTATAATACTTACGGCGGTTGTGACGGCGGCATTTTACTTTTTGCTCAAGGCTCTTGGGAACGCAAACCTTTTATTCAGTACCGTGTCGATAGCTACAAGCTTTCTCGCTTCTTCTCTTACATTTCTTCGAAGTCCGTTTTACGCTCTCGCATATGCGGCAAACGATATTGTGCTTATCGTTTTATGGGCGCTTGCGTCTGAGGAAAATATATCATATTTTCCTATGATAGTTTGTTTTATGATGTTTCTTCTTAACGACTTTTACGGGTTTTTTAACTGGAAAAGAATAAAAAAGCGTCAGGAAAAATATAGCTTTTGATGACAGAAAAAGGAGTGCGTTTTAAACGCACTCCTTTTGCTATTATAAAACAAATCAGTTTCCGTATTTAGCGGTAGAAATCTTGATTCCGACGCCCATTGTAGACGCTATCGTAAGGCTCTTTAGGTACTGACCTTTAAGAGCGGCAGGTCTTGCCTTAACTACGGCATCCATAAGCGTTTCGAGGTTTTCGCCGAGCTTTTCAGCTCCGAAGGAAACCTTTCCGATTGGACAGTGGATAATATTTGTCTTGTCAAGCCGGTACTCGATCTTACCGGCTTTAGCTTCTGTAACAGCCTTTGCGACATCTGGTGTTACAGTTCCTGCCTTCGGGTTCGGCATAAGACCGCGGGGTCCTAAGATCTTACCGAGACGACCTACAAGACCCATCATATCAGGGCTTGCAACAACTACATCAAAGTCCATCCAGTTTTCTTTTGTGATCCTGTCAACGAGGTCCTGACCGCCGACATAATCTGCTCCGGCAGCTTTAGCCGCCTCGTACTTATCCTCTTTACAGAACACGCAGACTCTTACTTTTTTACCCGTTCCGTTAGGAAGTACAACAGCTCCCCTTACCTGCTGATCAGCGTGACGAGAGTCAACTCCGAGACGAATGTGACACTCAACTGTTTCATCAAACTTTGCTTTAGATGCTTTACAAGCTAGGTCAAGGGCATCTGTTACCTCATATAGTTTTGACCTGTCGATAAGCTTTTCGCTCTCGACATAATTCTTGCCATGTTTCATTAAATTTTCCTCCTCATATAGTGGTGATACCGCCAAGCTTTACTGCGCTTATGCGGTTAGCGGAATAATCCTCCCACATCTGATGCTGACTTATTATCAGTCAACGACCTCTATACCCATAGAACGGGCTGTTCCTGCTATCATACTCATTGCGGATTCCACAGAGCTTGCGTTTAAGTCCGGCATCTTCTGCTCAGCGATCTTCTGTACCTGTTCTTTTGTGATCTTTGCGACCTTTGTCTTATTCGGTGTTCCCGAACCCGACTGAATTCCGCAAGCCTTTTTGATAAGAACTGCCGCCGGCGGAGTCTTTGTAACAAATGTAAATGATCTGTCGGCATAGACTGTGATCACAACCGGGATAATAAGACCTGCGTCATTTTTTGTCCTCTCGTTGAAATCTTTTGTAAATGCCGGAATGTTTACACCGTGCTGACCGAGTGCCGGTCCTACCGGTGGTGCAGGAGTTGCTTTTCCTGCCGGGATCTGCAGCTTTATTAAGCCTACTACCTTTTGTGCCATATTTTGACCTCCATAAAATTTGTGGTGAAAGCATACACCTTTTATAGCTCGTAAGACCTTATCTTACCGATGCAGTGTATACTTGAGGCGAGTTAATGAAAAGTATTTTAACTCTCCCACTTTCAAAAGCAAGGCATTTTACTGTTGCTTCTGATAAAAGAATCTGTCAATCCAGTTTTGATACCTGTAATATCGGCAGAGTAACGGACGTTTCGCGTCCGAACATAGATACTAAAACATCTACCGTCTTTTCCTCGAGGTTTATTTCCTTTATAGTTCCGGTAAAGCCCGCAAATGAGCCGCTCGTAACCGAAACCTCTTCCCCAACGGTAAAGTTTACCTCTATTGTGCCTGTTGAATCTGCGCCCACGCCGAGAGCCTCAACTTCCGCCTCGGTTAGTGCCACAGGTTTTGACCCGGGACCTACAAAGCCCGTAACTCCTCTGGTATTTCTTACGATATACCATGTTTCGTCGGTCATAACCATTTTTACAAGCACATAGCTTGGAAAAAGCTTTCTTTCAGCTTCCTTTATCTGATTGTCCTTTCCGACCTCTTCATATTTTTCGGTCGGGACCTTTACCTCACAGATAAGATCCTGAAGCTTTCGGTTTTCAACAACCTTTTCGATATTCTGAGCCACTTTATTCTCATATCCCGAATAGGTATGGACTACATACCACTTAGCCGCTTCTGACACCTGATACAACCTCCTTTTTGTTAAAAACCGTTTTTTCTTTTATAGCCCTATTCCGAGCAAAAGCTTTACCAAAAACGATACCCCGTAATCTACCGCAGCTAAAAACAGCGCAACTATCACCATCAGCGTAAGCACGATAGCGGAATTGTTTACGACCTGTTTTCTGCTTGGCCAAACTACCTTCTTGATCTCGCTCTTTAGGTCTCTTAAATACTTTAAAAACCTGTTTTGACCTTTTTTCTTTTTTTCCTTGACTTCTTTTGTTGATAAGTCCTTAGCCATTCTTAAAACCCCCTTCGCCTTACTTAGTTTCCTTGTGAAGAGTGTGTTTCTTACAGAACCTGCAATACTTATTCATCTCAAGCCTGTCAGGGTCATTCTTCTTGTTCTTTTTTGTGTTGTAGTTCCTTTGCTTGCACTCTGTACAAGCCAGTGTTACCTTAACTCTCATTTTTCGGCACCTCCTGACAAAATTTGCGCCATAAAGAACAAACAGCGCATTATCCTATTGCCTCCCTCCACACGGCTTTGCCGTATGCCGACAGCTTATCGGTATGAGGTCTTACCGCCCTATAAAAGGGCGCAAAAAAATAAACCTCAAAAAGAGGTATTTACATAATACCACAGACAAGGCGTATTGTCAAGGGCTTTTTCACATTTTTTACCTAAAACAAATACGCCCCCGCTAAATAAGATGCAGGGGAGTATCCGAATCAATTTATAAGGACGATAAGAATAACACGGTCATTAAGTTATAAAAATCAGCATACCCGGCTATATAGTCGGATTAACTATCTCACGCCAGTCAAGGTCGCCTCTATCAAGGGCATGGATAAGAGCTTCTGCTGTTGCTACATTTGTTGCAACGGGAATGTTATGCACATCACAAAGTCGCAGAAGATTCATGTCATTCGGTTCGTGCGGCTTTGGTGTTATCGGGTCTCTGAAAAACATCAGAAGGTCTATCTCGTTACAGGCGATACGCGATGCGATCTGTTCATCGCCGCCCTGTGAGCCGTTTAAATACTTTTGTATCATAAGCCCTGTGGCTTCTCCGACCTGTTTTCCGGTAGTACCCGTAGCACAGAGGTTATGTCTGCTTAGTATTCCACAGTAGGCAATACAAAATTGTATCATTAGTTCTTTTTTTGAGTCGTGTGCGATTAGTGCAATGTTCAATACAATTCCCTCCCTGAATTACTGAAATGAATGCTTGGTTTTTTGCTACTCTGATGTAATATTATTCTATCATAAAATCCCGGTTTTGAAAAGAGTTTTTTTTATTATATAAAAATATTTGTCAATTATTCTAATACAATACATCTTTTATTAGTCAGTTTACACAAATATTTCCTTAAAAACCGCATTTTTACTTTAAATTGGAAAAGAAAAACCGCCCGTCTTTACTAGTTAAGACGGGCGGCAGATCACTAAAAAATCGCTTATTTACCTAAGATGATCTTTTTTGTTTGTGGAATAGAAAACAAGATAACAGCCACAATAACAGAAAATACCATTTCAGGAAGGAGGTAGGTAGCATTGTACGCCAAGCTGTAAAGCAGGGAGTTGTTTATCTCAAGTCCCTCCCATATAAGTCCCGCAGATTTGAATATAACAAATCCGCTTATTACATGGCTTATGTATCTTAAAATTATTGCTACAATTATTCCAGCAAGACCTCCGGCAACATTTTTATTTCTGAACATTCCCGCAAGCCCCAATACCGAAAAGGCTATTATGTAGTCAAACAAAAGACATCCGATAAGCATAGTAACATTTAGTCCCCAGCCGATTACTTCACCGAGATCAAGAAACATCTGGATAAGGGCGTAAATCAACGAGGCGAGCATTCCCCAAGCTACACCGTGACGAATGCTGTAAATCATTATAGGCATCATAGATACCAGCGTGATAGATCCGCCGAAAGGCAGAAACTTAAATTTGATAAAGCTCAATACAACGGCAAGCGCTACCATTATTGCGCCTTCGACGAGCTTTAATGTTTTTGTGTTTTGCATATTCAAAACAACTCCTTTTTAAATTATTACTGAATAGAAAAGCGCCCTGAAAGCAAAACTTACAGGACGCAGAAATTTTTATATCAACTAAACACGATATTCGTTTTCCTACGCCGGCATTATCCGTATCAGGTTATGTGGGTCGAGGTCGAACCTCCTCTCAGCAAAAAGCTCCCCTATTCAGTTCTTTTTTATAATATCACTAATTTTACGGATTGTCAATATGTGACGTTTTATTTAGGAAAATAAGCCAAATAATCTTTGACAAACATCTAAAAAGCGTGTATAATAAAAATATCTATATGTACTCTTGAAAGGATTGACTTAATAATGTCAGAGCTTAATATCAAAAGACCTAAAGGAACTCAGGACATAACGCCCATAGAGGTGAATAAATGGCAGACTATAGAAGGAGTTTGTAAGTCTACGGCTGAGGATTATGGATTTTCTGAGATTCGCACACCTACCTTTGAGGATACAAAGCTTTTTGTAAGATCTGTCGGAGATGCGACCGATGTGGTTCAAAAGGAAATGTATACCGTTACATCTAAGGGAGATTCCGAGTTTACGCTAAAGCCCGAGGGAACAGCCGGAGTTATAAGAGCAGTTATTGAAAACGGAATGTTAAACGAGGCGTTTCCGCAAAAGCTGTTTTATATAACTCAGTGTTTTCGTCACGAAAAGCCACAGGCAGGACGCTTAAGAGAGTTTCACCAGTTCGGCTGTGAGATGATAGGCACAAAAAGCCCTGTTGCGGACGCCGACCTGATAATGCTCGCCGCAGATATTCTCGAAAGAATAGGTATAAATAACACAAAACTTAATATAAACTCAATAGGCTGTCCAACCTGCAGGGCTGAATATACAAAAGCGCTCAGGGAATACTTTTCTCAGCACACCGATATTCTATGTGATACCTGTATCTCAAGGCTTGAGAAAAATCCTATGAGGATACTCGACTGTAAATCGCCCGTATGCTCAGAAATAGCGAAGGATGCGCCTGTAATACTTGATTATCTGTGCGATGAGTGTAAGGAGCACTTTGATAAGCTTAAGAGCATACTTGATGCTATGGAGATCGAATACAGCGTAAACCCGAGAATTGTAAGAGGACTTGACTACTACACAAAGACGGTGTTTGAATTTATCTGTGACAGCATAGGAGCACAGGCGACCGTATGCGGCGGCGGAAGATATGACGGGCTTATATGGGAGCTTGGCGGAGCGGATACGCCCGCGCTGGGTTTTGCAATGGGTATAGAGCGGCTTTTGCTTGCGGCAAAACGCAGCAGAGCGGAGTTTATTGACCGTTTAAGCTGTGACATTTATCTTGCTTCTATCGGGGAGGACGCTTTACTGATAACCGCTCAGCTTGCAAGAGGTTTCAGGGATATGGGCTTTAACGCAGAGTATGACATAGTCGGAAGAAGCTTGAACGCTCAGATGAAGTATGCAAATAAAATAAAAGCAAAGTTTTCCGCTGTAATAGGTGACGATGATATTAAAAAAGGCGTCATAAAAGTTAAAAATATGGAGACGGGGGAAATAGACAATTTAAGGCTTGACGAAAGCTTTTTTGACCGATTTTCCGATGTTCTTACCTCATATTTGTTCGGCGATGAGTTTGCACTGAAATAAAATAAACTTTTGGAGAAGGATATGTTTGTAGTTTTTCCTAAGAAATACAGTTTTTTTGTAAAATGCTCAGAAGAGCGCTTTAAACAGAAATGTAGAGAAAAGGTGCCGAAGTTAAATTTTAATGAGCTCAGAAAGCAGTGGCTTATGACGCCTGTTTTTTACGGTACCTTTAAAGACCAAAAGCTTACGATACACCATCATTCCGCAAGAAAAAGGGACCTTGATTCGGTTTACTTTTCGGGTGTTGTAAAGCCGTCATCCGATGGGGTGTCCGTTGAGGGAAAATTTCAGCGAAGCGCAAAAAATACGGTTATGGCAGTATCTATACTTGTTTTGTGGATTATTATCACGGTGTGCTGCTTTACACAGAATATCATCGGCGGCTTTGTATGTGTTGCGCTGACAGCGTTGTGCTTTTGGCTGTTTTTCTGGGATGAGGGAAAAACAGATATTATAAAAACATATATAAGTTCCATTTGCGACGAAATAAATAATGACAGGAGTTAATTTTTATGCTTGATAGTATGAACGGACTAAAGAGAACTCATTACTGCGGTGAGGTATTGAGCGAGGAGGACGAGGTCACCGTAGGCGGATTTGTCCAAAAGATAAGGGACCTTGGTAACCTTATTTTTATAGACCTTCGTGACAAAACGGGAATTGTTCAGATCTCGTTTAACGATGAGACCGACAGAAGTGTATTTAAAAAGGCTCAGAGCGTAAGGGCGGAATATGTTCTTATGGCAAAGGGACAAGCGGTAAAAAGGGAAAATATAAACACAGAAATAAAAACAGGAGCATATGAAATAATCGTAAGCGATCTGAGGATACTGTCGGCGGCACAGACACCGCCTTTTGAGGTATCATCCTCTGAAAAGGTAAACGATGAGCTAAGATTAAAGCACAGATACCTCGACCTCAGAAATCCAAAGCTTCAGAGAAATATCATAATGCGGCATAATGTAGCTCGTGCGGCAAGGGAGTTTTTCTATCAAAACGGATTTATCGAGATAGAAACTCCTATGCTTATGAAGTCTACCCCCGAGGGAGCGAGAGATTACCTCGTTCCGTCAAGACTACACCAAGGAAAGTTTTATGCTCTCCCGCAGTCGCCTCAGATTTACAAACAGCTGCTTATGATCTCGGGCTTTGACAGATATGTTCAGCTTGCAAGGTGCTTCAGAGATGAGGACCTTCGTGCAGACAGACAACCCGAATTCACACAGATAGACCTTGAGATGTCGTTTGTAGATGTTGAGGGGCTTATCGAAACGGGAGAAATGATGCTCGCACACATTTTTAAGGAAACGCTGGGCGTTGATGTTGAGCTTCCTATGCCAAGGCTCACCTTTAAAGAGGCTATTGAGCAATACGGCTCGGATAAGCCGGATACAAGATTCGGAATGGAGATAAAAGACATTTCTAAAACGGTCGAGGATATAGACTTTGTTGTGTTCAGATCGGCGCTGGAATCAGGCGGAAGCGTCAGGGCGATAGTAGTTGAAAACGGTTCGTCAGTATATACCAGAAAGGAAATAGACAAGCTGACAGAGTACGCAAAGGGAATAGGTGCAAAAGGACTTGCGTACATTCGCCTTACCGACGACGGTGTAAACTGTTCATTCAAAAAGTTTTTAAAGGACGGAGAGCTTGATAATATACTGTCCGCTGTAAACGCAAAAGCGGGAGATGTCGTTTTGATAGTAGCTGACAGGGATAAAACGGTGCTTTCCGTTCTGGGCGCACTTAGACTTGCGGCAGCAAGAAAGCTTGACATTATCCCGGACACCTATAATTTTGCGGTAATAACAGAGATGCCGTTTTTTGAGCGTGATGAGGAAACGGGAAAGTGGGTAGCTATGCACCATCCGTTTACTATGCCTATGACAGAGTGTCTTGATATGCTTGAAAGCGATCCTGAAAAAGTAAGGGCGCAGGCATTTGATTTTGTACTGAATGGAACGGAGCTTTGCTCGGGCTCTATGCGTATAACCGACTACGAGCTTCAGCAGAAGATGTTTGAGGCACTGGGACTTACCGAGGAGGAGATCGGGGCTAAGTTCGGATTTTTAGTTGAAGCGTATAAGTACGGTGCTCCGCCACACGGTGGAATGGGCTTTGGGCTCGACAGGCTTTCAATGATAATATGTGGTGCGGACAGCTTAAGAGATGTTGTGGCATTTCCTAAGGTGCAGAATGCGAGCGAGCTTATGAGCGAATGTCCGTCATCGGTAGACGAAGTACAGCTTGATGAGCTTCACATAAAGACGGTTATTGACGCCGATAAGAAATAATATAACGGAGGCGGTAAGGGTGAACAGCGAGCTAATAATAACGCTTTTGAAGTTTTTCGGAGCGATGGTAGTTATTATGGCTGTCATAGCTTTTGTGACGGTGCTGACTCCAAGGCTCGCAAAGCTTATAGACAGGCGCAGAAAAAACTCAAAAAAACCTCTTATTGTCGGCGATGATGAAAACGAAGCTAAGGGCATTTATGACGCCCAGAAGGAAGAGGACTTTGATCCTAATTACAAAATATATAATGAGGACATTTACGGCTTGAATTTTAATAGCAACAAAAAACGAAAGTGAAAGGGATCGCTTTTATTCAGAAAGGAACGGTAGAAAAAATGGCGAAGAATAATCAGAAGATGGTCGATCAGATCACCTCGATGAACGAGGATTTTGCAAAGTGGTATACGGATATAGTCAAAAAAGCCGAACTAATTGAATATACAAGCGTAAAGGGCTGTATGGTTATACGTCCGTACGGATACGCTATATGGGAAAACATTCAGAAGATTCTTGATTCTATGTTTAAAGAGCTTGGACACGAAAATGTTTGTATGCCTATGTTTATACCCGAGAGCCTTCTCAATAAGGAAAAGGATCATGTTGAGGGCTTTGCGCCGGAGGTGGCGTGGGTTACCCACGGCGGAAGCGAAAAGCTTGAGGAGCGTCTTTGTATCAGACCGACATCCGAAACACTTTTCTGTGAGCACTACGCAAATATAATTCATTCATACAGAGACCTTCCGAAGCTTTACAACCAATGGGTATCGGTAGTAAGGTGGGAGAAGACCACCAGACCGTTTTTGAGGTCGAGAGAGTTTTTGTGGCAGGAGGGTCATACCGTTCACGCAACGGCTGAGGAGGCAGTAGCCGAAACAGAACAGATGCTTAACTGTTATGCGCGGTTTTGTGAGGAATATCTTGCGATCCCGGTAATAAAGGGAAAGAAAACCGAGAGTGATAAATTTGCCGGAGCTGTTTCTACATATGCGATAGAAGCGCTTATGCACGACGGAAAGGCTTTACAGGCAGGAACATCTCACTACTTCGGCGATGGATTTGCTAAGGCTTTTGACATTCAGTTTGCCAATAAGGACAACAAGCTTACTTATCCTCATCAGACCTCATGGGGTGTGACCACAAGACTTATCGGCGCAATAATAATGACACACGGCGACGACAACGGACTTGTTCTGCCGCCGGCGGTAGCTCCCGTTCAGGTGATAGTTATACCTGTCGCACAGCACAAGGAGGGAGTTCTCGATAAAGCTAACGAAATTCTTTCAAAGCTCAAAGCCGAAGGAATAAGAGCTTCGATAGACGATACGGACAACTCGCCCGGCTGGAAGTATTCAGAGGCGGAAATGAAGGGAATCCCGGTAAGAATAGAGATAGGTCCTAAGGACATTGAAAACTGTGTGTGCGTTATGGTCACAAGACACAACAGAGAGAAAACAACAGTGTCTCTTGAAAATGATTATGATACGCTCGTTAAAACCGCAAAGCAGAAGCTTACAGATGTTCGTGACGGTATGTACAAGCTTGCTCTTGAAAACAGAGAGAAAAGGACATATACCTGTAAAACGATGGAGGAGATCACCGAAACGCTTGAAAAGAACGGCGACGGTTTTGTAAAGGCTATGTGGTGCGGTGACGAAGCGTGTGAGGACAAGGTAAAGGAAGTAACCGGAGTCGGCTCGCGCTGTATACCGTTTGAACAGGAGCATATTGACGATAAGTGCGTTTGCTGCGGAAAGAAAGCCAGACATATGGTACTCTGGGGCAAGGCATATTGATAAAGAAAAAACAGGGCGAAAAGTAAACGCCCTGTTTTTTTACAATTTATTTGTCAAAGACAAAAGATTCAAGCTCAAAAAGCTCACGGTTTTCAAAGTCTCTTGTGAAACAGCCTTCATATGTGTACTCGACTTTAAAGAACAGCGAATGTCTTCCGATAACAGCCTTGACCTTCTCGCTGTATACACCGTCGTGTGTATCTACATTGACAACTCCTATAACCTCACCGTTTTCGTAATCGTCAATGAGAACTTTAACCCATGATGTACAGCCTTTTCCGCGAACCTTTAAGGATATTGTCATATTATCGCTTGAAAAGTCATCGCCGAAATCGAAATATTTATATCCTATTATACAACCGTTTTTTATGCCGCAGATATTTCTGGTAAATTTATCATACTCGGTTATAAAGGCATCTCCTTTTAATACACAGGCAATTTCCGCAGGAGTTATCTTAAACGGATTTAACGAATCCTCAAATCCGAGAGAGGTCATTTCTACTGTCGGTATGCTTCCGTCTGGAAGTATTGTGATCTTTTCGACACAAGCTCTTCTCGACAAAATAGTTCCGTTAGTCATTCTGTGGTAAAAAACATACCATTGTCCGTTAATGTTCGCGATAGAGCCGTGGTCGTTTCCGCCGGGATAGTCAATACCGTTGTCAATTATATAGCCTCTGTATTCAAAAGGACCCTCGGGGCGTTTTGAAGTTGCATATGCAAGGCGGCAGCCTCTTTTCGGAGAATAGATAAAATAATATGTATCGCCGATTTTTCTTATGCTGCTCGCTTCAAAAAACTTTGCCTCATCGTCTCGGTCGCCGACCATATGAAGCTTAAGAGAGCCTTTTTTTATTTCTACCATATTTTCGGGATTTATCTCATTAAAGTGCGACCGCTCAAAGCCGTAATATATGTATACTCTTCCGTCGTCGTCAACTAAAACTCCGGGATCATTGAAAATTCCATCATCGCCCTCGTCGTCTTTGTCTACCTTATAGTGTGAGATAAGTTTAAAAGGGCCTTCTGGGCGGCTTGATTTTGCGACGATACCTCTTGCGAAAAACACATACATATAAAGGTAGTATTCTCCGTCTTTTTCCACAACATCAGGGGCGTATAAAAGCTTTTCGGGAGCATTTTCATCTGTTGCTTTTATGTAATCGGGGTCGGATGTGGAAAAGGAAACTCCGTGACAGGTCCAGTTGTTGAGGTCATTGAGCGGTGCGCTCCACACTTTTAATATGTGGTCACAGAACTTGTCTGAATTTGCATTGTCATGAGAGCCGTAAAGGTACACTCTGTCTCCGAATACTCTTGGCTCTCCGTCGGGAATGTACTCCCAGAGCGGCAAAATAGGGTTTGGCATAATAAATTCCTCCTTGAAAATCACGGAATAGTGTGTTACAATAATATTAACACATTTTTTTTGTTATTTCAATATGTATAATGCCATTTATCAGCATAATACTGCCACAGGGGATTCATAATGAAAATACCTATAAGCGCTTTTACAGGCGCCCCGGCTTTCCGTTTTACATACCGAGCTGATAAAAGATATATTGACAGTTAGTTTTGATATTTTATTTGCTTGAAAGGAGCTTCATATGACAAAGATCTGTAAAAGCTGCGGAAAAGAATATAAAGGAGATTTTTGTGAAAACTGCGGCTACGGCGACCCAAACTTAAAGACCGTTGCGGCGGATAAGTATAAAAAGATACAAAAACCTCTTCGTCATATGACCGAGGAGGAAAAGGCGCAGTACTTTAAAGAACATCCCGCACAGAAAAAGAAAACAGGTAAGAAGAATAATTCAAAGAAGCTTAAGATAATTACGGTTGTGATTTGCGGTATTCTTGTCGTAGCGATAGTCCTTTTTGTGCTTTACAAGAGAGGATATATTTTTAACAACACCGATAAGCGAGAGGTCGCCGCAAAGTATTTTCAGAGCATAAGCGACCGGGATTTTGACGAGTTTTTAAGCTGTTTTCCGGATGAGATAAAGGATTCATATGAAAAATCGGCGAATGAAATGGAGCTTAAGGAGGATAAGGCTCTTGACACTCTATATGCCGACTATCGTGAGAAGTACGGGGACGACTTTAAAATAGACGCAAATATCGGAAAGGAACAAAGCGTAGAAAAAAGCGTTATCACCGATTATGAAAAGGAGTATAAAGAAAAATACGGCGAGGATATAACTGTAAAGGAAGCAAGAATCTTTTCGACTGACGCTGAGATAAAAGGTGATAAGCTAACGGAAAAGGTTTATTACGAGGTTTATGTCGCAAAGATAGGACTAAAATGGTATGTAGTAAATGTTACTAATATATCTCCGTCTATATCGGTAAATTAAGGCTGTGACTTTCTGTGAATTTTTAATGAGAGGAAAAGATAAATATGAACAAATACGAGATAACTCCGAGGCTGCCTAAACTCCTTCACGGTGCGGATTACAACCCGGAGCAGTGGTTAAAGGTACCGGGGATTTTTGAAAAGGATATCGAATATATGAAAAAGGCAGGCTTTAACTGTGCTACCGTAGGAGTTTTTTCTTGGTCGATGCTTGAGCCGGAGGACGGAGTTTACGACTTCAGCTGGCTTGACAAGGTCATAAATACGCTTTATGAAAACGGAATATACACTATACTTGCGACTCCTACCGGCGCGCGTCCTGTCTGGATGACGCACAAGTACCCGGAGGTATCAAGGGTCGAGAGAAACCTTGTGAGAAATCGTCACGGCGGACGGCATAACCACTGTTACACATCTCCCGTTTACAGAAGGAAAACAAGAGAAATGAACACACGGCTTGCTGAGCGCTACGCAAATAACCCTGCGGTTATTATGTGGCATATCTCAAACGAAATATCAGGACAGTGCTTTTGTCCGCTTTGTCAGGCGGCATTCAGAGAGTGGCTGAAGAAAAAATATGTTACCCTGGAAGCGCTGAATGACGCGTGGTATACGACCTTCTGGAGCCAGCGATACACCGACTGGGAACAGATAGAGCCGCCGGTTGACAACGGAATGACGGTAATGCACGGGCTTAATCTCGACTGGAACAGATTCTGTACGGAACAGACGGTTGATTTTTACCGTGAGGAGATAAAGCCGCTTAAAGAGATAAATCCGGATATACCCTGCACAATAAATCTTATGATGTTTCACACTGTACTTGATTACAGCAAGTTTATGCCATATCTTGATGCGGTATCGTGGGACGCTTATCCTATGTGGCACAACCACACCGACGAGTTCGGAAATGCGTTGGCGACAGCGTTTAACCACGATTGGATGCGGTCGTATATGGATAAGCCGTTTATGATGATGGAAAACACCCCATCGACCACCAACTGGCACGGTGCTAGCAGGCTTAAGGCGCCGGGGATGTTAAAGCTTTCGTCGATACAGGCGCTTGCGCACGGCTCTAATACGGTACAGTATTTTCAGTTCAGGCAGTCAAACGGCTCATGTGAAAAGTTTCACAGTGCGGTTGTCTCACATCGCGGAAAAGACGACACGATGATATTTAAAAATGTGGCTGAGGTCGGAGAGATACTAAAAAAACTGAACGATGACCTTTATTACACAACCGTAAAAGCAAGAGTCGCAATAATTTATGATATAGAAAACAAGTGGGCGGTAGAGGATTCCAAGGGTCCGAGAAATGACGGGATGCACTATGACGATATAGCTATGTCACATTACCGTGCGTTCTGGGAAAACGGCGTTGCCTGTGATGTAATAGACTCGACAAAGGATTTTTCAAAGTACGATATTCTTATTGCGCCGATGCTGTATATGTTAAAGGACGGCGTGGCAAAGAGACTTGCGGAGTTTGTAAAAAGCGGAAAGACGCTTGTATCAACATATTTCACAGGTCTTGTAAATGGAAATGACCTGTGCTATAACGGAGAGCTTCCTGCGCTCGGACTTAACGAGGTATTCGGCTTTTGGGAGGAGGATATCGATGCTCTCTGCGATCATCAGTCAAATGAGATAGTTATAGACTCAGGGGCTTTATCCGGAAGTCATACTTCTATATACATATGCGATCTTATTCACCCGACTACCGCCGAGGTGATAGGAAGGTACGGTAAAGACTGGTACAAGGGAATGGCGGCGCTGACAAAAAACCGCTTCGGAGACGGAGAGGCATATTATTTTGCTACCCATCCGGATTATTCTCTGTTAAAGCCGTTTTACGAAAGACTTATTGACAAGTACGGTATAAGGCGTGCGTTAAACGCACCGTTGCCGTTCGGGGTTACCGCTTCGATAAGAGAGGGCGAAAATGGAGAGGTCTTGTTTATAGAAAACTTTCTCCGTGACAGCGTAAAGGTGTCTCTTCCCGAGGGAAGAGACTACACAGACCTTCTAAGCGGTGAGGCACTTTCGGGAGAAATTGAGCTTGAGCCGCTCGGTGCAAGAGTATTAAAATAAAAAATGAGATAAATATATCCGCACCCGTAAATAAGCTGATGCTTTGGGGTGCGGATATTTTCATAAAATAATGTGAGTGATTATTTCTTTCGTTTCGCATTATTTTTTCTGTTGTCATTTTCAATAAAAAACGGCGAAACATATTCTTCTTCTGAAGGCTTCTTTTTATTAACGGGCCTTTTCTGAGGGTTAGAGGTATCGAGAGAAAAAGCGCTCGTTATAAGGACGATAGAAAATACGGCGGGCGGAAATACGAATATAACGCTGAGCTTACCAAAAGCCACGGCGATTATCACAAGAACAGTAAGCGCGGCACAGCCTATGCCGGCGATTAGCATATATGTTTTTGTGTTTAGATTTTTCATAGTTTTGCATCCTTAAAACTTTATTGCTGACCAAAGCTTATCAAACATTTATTTCTACCGATTCCTTTTTGTATCCACTGCTTTTGAGTACCGGTTCAACACAGTCTGTTATAAACTCATCCACCTGTTCGGAGCTTCTGCCGATAAAGTTGATAGGCTTCAGTATTTCATTAAGCTCCTCTTTTGTTATCATAAACATCGGGTCGGAAAGAATAAGCTCACAGAGGTTGTTATCAAGACCCTCGTCCTTTACTCTTGCGCCGGCTTTCATTGAATACTCTCTTATTCTCTCGTGAAGCTCCTGACGGTCGCCGCCTTTTTTAACTGCGTTCATCATAATGTTTTCTGTCGCCATAAACGGAAGCTCCGCCATAACACGCTTTGTTATTATCTTTTCGTGTACGACAAGTCCGTCGGTGACATTAAGCATAATATTTAAGATTGCGTCGACCCCAAGAAACGCTTCAGCGACGGAGATCCTCTTGTTTGCGGAGTCGTCGAGCGTGCGCTCAAACCACTGTGTTCCCGCAGTAAACGCAGGGTTGAGCATATCCGCTATAACATACCGTGAGAGCGAGGTGATCCTCTCACAGCGCATAGGATTGCGCTTATAAGCCATAGCAGAAGAGCCTATCTGATTTTTCTCAAACGGTTCTTCTATCTCCTTAAAGCTTTGTAGGATTCTTATGTCGTTAGAAAATTTTGAAGCGCTTTGTGCAATACCCGACAGAGTAGCAACTATTGCGGAATCGACCTTTCTCGAATATGTCTGACCTGAAACTGGAACGACAGCATCAAACCCCATTTCTTCTGCAATCATTTTTTCAAGAGCCTTAATTTTTTTGCCGTCCCCTTCAAAAAGCTCAACAAAGGAGGCTTGTGTGCCTGTTGTTCCCTTAGAGCCTAAAAGCTTTAGATTTTTTAATCTGAAATCTATCTCCTCAAGGTCCATTAGAAGCTCGTTTATCCAGAGAGTTGCTCTCTTTCCGACGGTAGTGAGCTGTGCCGGCTGGAGATGCGTATACGCAAGGCACGGAAGATTTTTATACTTAAGCGAAAAATCTTTAAGCTGTGCTATAACGCCGACAAGCTTTCTTCTGATGATATTGAGGGCGTCTCTCATAATTATAACATCTGTATTATCACCGACATAACAGGAGGTAGCTCCGAGGTGGATTATACCCTTTGCGTGGGGACAAGCTTTACCGTATGTATAAACGTGCGCCATAACATCGTGCCGAACGAGCTTTTCCCGCTCAGCAGCGGTTTTGTAATCTATGTTGTCAACATTTTCCTCAAGCTCCCTGACCTGTTCGGGAGTTATGGGAAGTCCGAGCTTCATCTCTGCTCTTGCGAGAGCTACCCAAAGTCTGCGCCAGGTAGTAAATTTTTTATCCGCAGAAAACACATACTGCATTTCCTTGCTTGCGTATCTTGCACAAAACGGGCTTTCATAGCTGTTTGTCATTTGTCATTCCTCCGTATTATCATTCGACTGAAATAATGTAATAGTATATAGGCTGTCCGCCGCTTATCATACTTACCTCAAGGTTCTGGTATTTATTCTGAAGCTGCACAAGAAGCTTTTGTGAATCCGATTCTGAAACATCTGCTCCGTATATGACGGTAATAAACTGACTGTCGCCGTCAACAAGCTTTTTAGTTAGCTTATACGCAGTTTTTTGCACATCGTCATCAACAAACGACAGCTTGTTTTCTTCAAGAGCTAAAATATCGCCTTTTTTGATCTTGTGGTTATCAAACTCGCTGTCTCTTGCGGCAAAAGTCACAAGTCCCGTTGAAACCTTTTCAAAAGCCCTTGTCATCTCTGTTCGGTTTGTGTTAAAATCCGCGTCGGGGTCAAATCCAAACATTGCGCTCATTCCCTGCGGGATAGTTCTTGTCTGTAAAACGCAAACCCGTCTGTCAGCGAGCTTTGCCGCCTGTTCCGCTGCCATTATAATGTTTTTGTTGTTTGGCATCACAAAAACCGTTTGTGCGGGACAGGAAAATATCGCTGCGAGAATATCGTCTGTTGACGGATTCATAGTCTGTCCGCCTGAAACGACTATATCAACGCCCATATCCTTAAATATCGCTTCAAGCCCATATCCTGCCGCAACCGCCACAAAGCCGTATTCCTTTTCTGGCTTAACAGGGGTAAACTCCGTCTTATCGGAAGATCGTTTCTTTCCGTCGTGCTGAAGGCGCATATTTTCTATTTTAGGAAGGTTTATGCTTCCGAACTCAAGACCTTTTTCTATTGCCTTACCCGGATTATTCGTATGGACATGGACCTTGATTATATCGTCGTCCTCAACGACGACAACACAGTCGCCGATAGTTTCAAGATATGCTCTGAGCTTTTTTGAGTCCTTACAGTCGGGTTCTTTTTTTATGAGCATCTCGGTACAGTAGGTAAAGTTTATCTCCTCATCGAAATCGCCAACGGCAGTAGAAAAGTTTTCAGTTGTTATCTTTGGTTTTTGGGGATCTTTTGCTTTAACGGCTTTTTTTCCGTTTATTACATCGGCTATTGCCGAAAGGATTATTATAAAGCCCTTGCCGCCTGCGTCAACTACTCCCGCCTTTTTAAGTGCGGGAAGCTGTTCAGGGGTATTTTCAAGCGCATCTTCAGCGGCAGCCAGTGTTTTGCTCAAAACTTCGTTTATGTCGTCGCAGTCTATTGAGACCTTTAATGCGGTCTCTGATGCTACTCTTGCAACGGTAAGGATGGTTCCCTCGGTAGGCTTCATTATGGACTGGTACGCACATTCAACGCCGATGCTGAGTGCTTCTGCAAAGTCCTTGGCGTCCGCCTGAGCCTTATCCTTAAATGCCGTTTTAAAGCCCCTGAATATAAGCGAAAGGATTACTCCGCTGTTTCCTCTAGCGCCCCTGAGAAGGGCCGAAGCGGTTACCTCGGCAACCGAGGCGACCGTACAGCTGTCTCTAAGATTTTTCAGCTCAGCGACAGCGTTACCCATCGTCATAGACATATTTGTTCCTGTATCGCCGTCCGGCACGGGAAAAACATTGAGCTCGTCTACCGAAACACGCTCGTTTGAAATACTGTTAGCGGCGCTTATAAACGCATTTTTTAAAACGCTTCCTTTTATCATCAAAAAGGTCCTCCCCTGATTCTGTCATGCTTTTAGCTCATCCACAAAGGTATTTATCTTTAAAACGGATATGTGTGTCTCGGATAAAAGCGCATATTTAACCTTCTCCTCAATACTGTTTGCGACGGCTGAAATATTTGTTCCGTAAGTAGCTGTTATGTGAAGGTCGATAATAAGATCTCCGTTTTTATCGGAGGTTATCTTTACCCCTGTGTTTTTATCGGTAAGCTTCAACAGCTTTTTTAAACTTTGCTTTAAACCGACACATTCTAGCCCGGCAACGCCGATACATTCGACGACGCACTGAGAAACAAGGCTTTTTACATATTGATCGGTTATGATTATCTCACCTAAGTGGTTTTCAATGACCTTCAAGTTGTCACCCTCTTTTGTTTTGCACTGAAATACATAAAGACATAATACCATAAACTGAGAGAAAATGCAATGTTTTTTTATGAGCTTGTGTTTATTAGAAAAATAACAAGTGATCTGTCCGGGAGGTATGGCAAAAATCCCCCTTTTGAAAAGGGGGATAAAGCTATCTGCGGTCATTTCCGTGGAACACATAAATATTAACAAACTATGAACATTGTAAACATTTTGTTACAAAACATAAGTTATTTTATGAAGAATGTACGTTTGCGTACATTCTTTCGTGATTTTGCTCTATTAGTAGAGGGAGTTACAAAAATCAAGCTTTTGACACAGCCATTAATAAACAGCCTTGACCTTTGCGCTGACGCTTACCTTTTTTAAGAACTCTTCGCGGTCGGCTGTAAGTTTCTTATAAAGGTTGTAATCCCTCTGACGGATAAGTGTGGTAATTTCAAGCACATCTGACAGGTCCTGTTTAAGTGTTTTTTCTACGGCTTTATTGATATACTCGGTCACCTTTTTTTCTACCTCTTGCTTGATCTCATCTCTGTGCTCTTTGCTCTCTTCTTTTTCAAGTGTAATGCCTACCGTTATATTTTTTTCAATTTTAACGCCGTCGTCTTTTTCGTAAACCTGAGCCTTTTCCTTTATACTTTTAAGAGTTACGCTTTCGGTGCCGTAGGATGTCTTGACCGTCATATCGGCGTCCTCAATATCTCCGAGAAAATAGTTTATACCAAACACCTCATCTATATCGAGTACCTTTGAGAATTTGCTGTTATTTACAAGTATTGCTTTTTTGATTTCGAGTGAATCCTGTGCAGGTTCTCCGCTTTCCTTTGATTTATCTGCGATAGCCTGTGATCTTTTTTCGATAAGCGGTAAAACCATAGTTCCGTCGGTGTCGATATAATCAGACACTATCTTAAAAAATCTTGAATCTATACTGTAACCGTCCTTTTTTGAGATGTCAAATATTTTTTTCATTGTCTCCGCAGCGACAGTTCCGCTTGAAATGTCTGCACTTATTATATCCTTTGAACTTTTTTCGGTAGCGGCAACTATCATACCGATATACGCGTCATCGTTATTGATAAAATAGTTAAGGCAGCTGTAAATATCATCTACCTTTTTGTTTATCACCAAAAGCTGATTATGACCGAAAAACATTTCCTTGCCGAGCTGATTTTCACAAAGCTCAACTGCGTTCGCAATCGTTTTTCCCTTAGCCGAAATTATTTCCACATTGGTTTTGCTTGAGTCGATAGGTGTCTGGGAGCCGGCGGACGAAACTCTGAATACCTGAAGCGAAAGCTCAAAGCCGTCATCCGCCTTATCTATGCCGATGGCATGGACTATACCGACATTGTCCGGCTTTCTTCCGCCGCAGCCTGTAAGTGTTATTGAAACAAGTATGATTATGGCGCAAATGATACTAATTTTTTTCATGCTTAAGCCTCCTTAAGATCAGCACCGCAAGAGGTACAAGAGAACCTAATAAAAGCACGGCGCAAGCGGTTATTTCGTTGTCGAGAAGCGGTATTATCATCTGCTCTTTATAAGCGAAGTACAGCGCCGGCACTCCGCCTAACACAAACGGTACAAGATTTGTTACCGCATTGTTATTGAGCGGCTTTAAAAGGACGGCGGAGGGGCGGAGCGATATTGTATAAAGCGAAAGCTTTATAACTCCCATAAGTGTCCAGACGACTAAAAATGCGGCGTCTAACCGCTCGACAAACGGCGCTTTTGCAAAGCCGCATACCGTGAAAAACGGAAAAGGTACGGCCGCCATATATCCGCCGAGAAACAGAATGCACAGTAAAGCGATCATCTCAACAAACAAAAGCTTTAATATCAAAAAGCCGTAAACGGATTTTCCGATGCCGTTTTTAAGGTACGGCAGCAAAAGAACAAGCACCACCATCTCGCTGCTTCGGGATATTCCGTGTACTACGCCGTTTAATATGTCGTTTGTACCGACAGGCTGTGTATAATAATTGTTTAGGTCGAAATCCTCTGCTGTTGTGGCGATAACAGCGATAATAAGGAGAAGAAAAGCGACGAAAACTATCGACGAGCTTCTTGCCGCGGCTTCAATACCGAGGTGTCCCACATATGCAGCAGCGGCAATAAGCATAGCTCCGACAACAAGCGTAGGCAAAAGATTTAAAAAGGCATTTTCAAAAAAGTAAAGAAAAAATCTGACTGTGCGAAAGATCATAAAAACCGCGAAAATAAAGTACAATACAGATA
>X301_European_Hare__coassemble_1038_pt1 | contig 23226 bp, 19 predicted proteins | sample X301_European_Hare__metabat2_high_PE_011 | metagenome-assembled genome bin X301_European_Hare
CACCGTGATTTTGCAAAAGCATAGCGTCGTGCTCTTTAAGGTATGGGGTTATCGCGTCGGGCACCTCATAGGTCGAAGGAGTTCCGTAGGGAGTTACGGGGATAGAGCCGAGTCCGATTACCGTCTCTATCATCGAGTATTCGTCGAGCGGGATATTAGCAACAGCGAATCCCGTAGCGACAGGCGGATGAGCGTGAAGCACAGCTCCCACATCAGGGCGTTCGTGATAGCATCTTAAGTGCATTTTCACTTCTGAGGAGGGCTTAAAGCCGTCTGCAGCCTCAAGGATGTTGAAGTCGTCATCAATAAGACCTATTTTTTCGGGAGTGATAAAGCACTTGCTAACGCCCGTCTGAGTTGCAAGATACTTACCCTCTCCGACCTTTACGGTAAGGTTTCCGTCGTTAGCGGCAACCCAACCCTTCTGCCACATTTTATGGCAAATATCAACCATTACTTCCTTAATATCTTCGTACATTTTAATCTCTCCTTGTCAAAAAAATGTTAAACAACGCCCTTTTGAAGCATTATATTAGCATAGATAGCCGTTTCGCCCGTAGCGATTATGGCATAAGCTGTTTTTGCTTCCTCATAGAACGAAAAGCGTTCGATCTCGCCTATTGCGTCCTCGCCTCGTGGGTCATACTTTTTCACTATCGCCTTATATTCATCCCATATAGGTGTCTTGGCGTTGTCCCCCGGCATTACCTGCATAAGATTCACGGGCTTTTCAACATAAGTGTCGAGCGGAAACAGCTTTAATATAGCGTCGAGAAGCTCCGGAACTCCGTGTCCGTCACAGCGGATGACCTTTGCGTTTTTTCCGATACTTTCCGACGGGAAATTTCCGTCCGCAATAACTATCCTGTCGCTGTGTCCCATTTCGCAGAGCGTTTTCAAAAGCTCCGGAGAAAGTATAGCGGGTATATTTTTAAGCATTTTTTATCATTCCCTTTCTGTTATCTTACAAGCAGTCGTAAGGCTCGTGACTAAATTCTATTTCACAGCCGAAAGAAATCTATTATACGCCTCATCCCACTCCTTAGTGTTCTGTGGCTCATAGGTGTATATCTTCTCGCTATTTCTTACTATTTCTCTTGCGCTGTCAAGGTCTTTTATGTCGCCGGTTGTCATAAGCTGAATAGCAATATTACCGAATGCCGTAGCCTCGACAGGTCCCGAAGACACCGTTATTCCGCAGGAGCAGGCGGTCAGCGAGGACAAAAAACTGTCCTTAGTTCCTCCGCCGATCATATAAAGCGTCTTAAATCTTTTGCCTGTACAAGCCTCAAGCTCAGATATTGCCGCTCGGTATTTAAGCGCAAGGCTCTCGTAAATACAGCGCATTATTTCTCCGACTGTTTGAGGGATATACTGCCCGGTTTTTTCACAGTATTTTTTTATCCTCTCGGGAATATTCCCTGCCGGGGTAAATTCAGGAGCGTCCGGGTCGATAAAGCACTTAAACGGCTCGGCTTCCTTAGCAAGGCTTTCAAGCTCAATAAACGAGAACTCCCTGCCCTCACGTATCCACTGTCTGCGGCTTTCCTGAATAAGCCAAAGCCCGATTATGTTTTTAAGAAAAGAGGTCTTGCCGGCATACCCCTGCTCGTTTGTAACATTGAGCCTCAGCGAGTTTTCATCAACTATCGGCTCATCAAGCTCGGTGCCGAGAAGCGACCATGTTCCGCTTGACAAAAACGCAAAGTCCTTTTCTTTAGCGGGTGTAGCCACCAAGGCGGACTGTGTATCGTGACCGCATACTGAGATGACCTTTATCGGCTTTATGTCAAGCTCCTTACATATCTCGGGAGAAAGCGTACCTATAACCGTGCCGCTTTCGACTATCTGCGGAAAAAGCTTTGTATCTATTCCGAAAGCCTTTACGGTATCGGTCGACCAGTCCTTACTGATCTGATCAAAAAGCTGTGTCGTAGAAGCGATAGAACGCTCCGCCACTATCTGTCCGCTTAAGAAATACGAAAAAAGATCGGGCATAAGAAGCATTTTATCCGCACGCTTAAGAAGCTCCGGTCGGTTTTTTACAAGGGACAAAAGCTGAAAAGCAGTGTTTATCTCCATAAACTGATTGCCAGTAGCCTTATAAAGCTTATCCCTCGGGATCATCTTAAACGCCTCGTCAAGCATACCCGCCGTTCTTAAATCACGGTAATGAACGGGATTGTCTATAAGCCTTCCGTCAGCGTCGATAAGGCCGAAATCCACTCCCCATGTGTCTATTGCAAGGCTGTCGATCTCACCGTACTCCTTTGCCTTGATAAGGCTTTGTTTTATCTCGTGAAACAGCCTCAGCACATCCCAGTACATTGTACCGCCGAGAATGACCGGGTCGTTTGAGAATCTGTGAATTTCATTAAGTGTTATGTGCTCGCCGTCAAACTCTCCGATTATAGCTCTTCCGCTGGATGCGCCGAAATCTATTGCCAAAACCTTTTTGTTCAAATTATCACGCCCCTAAAAATCTGAATTTGAGGGTAAAAGCTTATCTTATATTCTTATACATCGGACCGTAAGCCTTGCAGGCACGGTAATCCTGACCTTCCTTGTCCATACCGAATGCGTTCCACGCCGCCGGACGGAATATCTTTTCCTCGGGAACATTGTGCATAGCAACGGGTATCCTCAGTATTGAGCAAAGAGTGATAAGGTCTGCTCCGATATGACCGTAGCTTATAGCGCCGTGATTTGCGCCCCAGTTGTTCATAACATCATATGCGGTAGCAAAAGCTCCTTTACCTGTTGTCCTCGGCGCAAACCAAGTGCATGGCCATGTGTAGTCGGTCCTCTTCCAGAGCGTATCTGTCACCTCATCTGGAAGATGCACAGTCCAGCCCTCTGCGATCTGAAGCACAGGTCCTAAGCCCTTTACAAGGTTAAGTCTTATCATAGTTACCGGCATCTGAGCTTCTGTTACAAAGCGTGAGGAATATCCGCCGCCTCTGAAATATCCGAGGTCAGCGTAATTCCAGGTAGTAGCTTTCATTATCGCATCCTGATCCGCCTCGGTTATCTCATACCACGGCTTCATAACAGACTCGCCGTTTTTATCCTTTGCCTGACCGTTCGCGTCAAGGCAGGCAGCGCCTGAGTTTATAAGGTGGATAAATCCTCCCGCTTCCTTTGCAACTCCCTCAAGCTCATAGCCTGTCGCTCTCTTTACAGCTTCCGGCGACCAGTAGGTACGAACATCCGCAAAAATCTGTGCGCTGTTTGTAAGGAGCTTCATAAACATCATTCCAAGACCGTTTAAAACATCGTTTTCTGTTGCGAGAATATACGGTTCTCTTGCACCGTTCCAGTCAAAAGATGTGTTGAGCATAGCCTCGGGGAAGTCGCAGTTGGGGTAAAAGTCTGTCCACTGTCTCTGTCCCTGGAAGCCTGCCGCCAGTGCATTATGTCCTACCTTCTCCTCCTCACAGCCTTTCGGGAGCTTGTCGTTTCCGTTCATAAGGTCCTTTATGATGCACATCATCTTAACAACAAATTCCCAGTCGGAATCCTTTTGCTCTCTTGTCTTTTGGAACTCGGTCGGGTTTTTGTCAAAGCCCTCGATACATTTTTCCTTTGTCCACTTAAGAGCCTTCTGGTACTCCTCTTCGTCATAGATTCCCTCGGTCATTCGTCTTATTATCTCGACCTCGTCCACCGATTCAACTCTCATTCCGAGATACTCCTCGATAAATGCGGGGTCGATTATCGAACCGCCTATACCCATTGTGATAGAGCCTATCTGAAGATAGCTCTTTCCTCTCATAGTAGCGGCAGCGACTGCGGCTCTTCCGAATCGAAGCAGCTTTTCCTTAACATCCTCCGGTATTTCGGTGTCGTCGGCGTTCTGAACATCGTGACCGTAGATACCAAAAGCCGGAAGTCCCTTCTGTGCGTGGGTAGCAAGTACCGAAGCGAGATAAACAGCTCCCGGTCTTTCCGTGCCGTTAAAGCCCCATACGCCCTTTATGGTCATAGGGTCCATATCCATTGTCTCTGCGCCATAGCACCAGCACGGAGTTACCGTGAGTGTTACATCAACGCCGTTTTTCTTGAATTTGTCGGCACAAGCGGCAGCTTCCGCCACTCTGCCTATTGTAGTATCTGCGATAATGACCTTAACCGGCTCGCCGTTTGTGTACCTTAAGTTTTCCTCAAACAGCTTCGCTGCGGCTTTAGCCATATTCATCGTCTGATCCTCGAGCGATTCTCTTACATTTAAGCGTCCTCTTCTTCCGTCGATCGTGGGACGAATGCCTATTACGGGATAATCGCCGATAAGTCTTGATTTTGCCATAATATATCCTCCTTGAACAAAAATGTTTTAAATTTAAGTATGACCAAAAGACTACAAGAACATTTTACCATAAACAAGCATAAAAATCCATACTTAAAAGGAAAAATATTGCACAAATCTTTGACGGAATAATTAGTCATTCCGCTTTAACGGACAAGGCTTAAAAAGGTCTTACCGTATATCAAACAGCCTCTTTGCGTTTTCACAGGTCATATCAAGTATCTCCTGAGCGGATACGCCCTGAAGCTCGGCGGCGACGGCTGCTGTATAAGCGATCATAGAGCTGTCGCACCTCATCGAGCGTAAAGGCTCCGGAGACATATACGGACAATCTGTTTCAAGTAAAAGCTTATCCTTTGGAACTATTGCGGCGACTTTTCTTGCCTTTTTGGAATTTTTAAAAGTAAGAGCGCCGGTAAAGCCTATGTACATACCGATCCCTATAAGCTCTTCGGCGGTTTCACAAGACCCCGAAAAACAGTGGACGACCCCTTTAGGTCTAAACTCTTTTAATATGTTTACGCCGTCCTGAATTGCGTCTCTTATATGAACTATCACAGGAAGCCCAAGCCTGTTTGCTGTTTCGATCTGTGATACAAATACTTTCTTCTGAAGCTCTCTATCAAAAGGCTCATAATGGTAGTCAAGACCTATCTCGCCTATTGCTTTTGCCTTGTTATTTTCTTTTGCGAGCCGTTCTATGTTTAAAAGTGTACTGTCGGTTAGCTTATCAAGATCGAGCGGATGTATCCCGACGCTTGTGTAAAATTTTTCATACCTGTTTGCCATATCTATACCGAAAACGGAAGATTTTTCGTCGGTAGCCGCGTGCATAATATAGCTTACGCCTGATCCGAAGAGATGAGAAATAAGCTTATCTCTGTCAGTATCAAATTTTTCATCGTCATAGTGCGAATGTGAATCAAATATATTGTGAAGCATACCCGTCCTCCTGTGTTTTAATTTATCCTGAGCTATTTTGACATTATTCGCCTTGCGAGATGATATACACAAAGCGCGGTGATAATTCCCGCAAAAGCGCCTGTAAAGTTTAACAGGCTCTCTGAAAAAGAGAAATGTCTTCCCGGGATAAACACCTTATGTACCTCGTCAAAAAAGGATATAAATAGACAGACCGCAAGGCTTACCGCTGTCTTTACGGTAATGCTGAACCTTTTAATAAGAATTGCCCAGAGCATCGACATAATCCCGAGAACATAAAACAGAAAAATATGAGCGAGCTTTCTTATAAAAAGGTTTAGGCTTATGACAGCCGCCGTATCATATTTTCCGAAAAGCGAAAGGAGCTTTTTGCTGATCCATTCGCTTAAATGCGAGGTGTCCTCTCCGTTTTGCGATGATAAAAACAGCATAAGCCCAAGCCACAAAACGGTAAATACACTTAATATCCAAAAGCTTTTTCTTTTGATTATCACTAAATAACCCCTCCTTGTAAAAGTAACCGAGCGGCATACTAGCCGGTTCGGTAAAATCATTATATCATAAACACAAATGATGAGCAAGCAAAAAATGTAACAGTATTTACAAGACCTTGTTAATCAAAGAGAATTGTGGTATACTAATTACCAAAAGAAAAATATTCTTGTTAAAGCTTTTTTCGGAGGTCTAAATGAACGACAATAAATTAAAAAGATGCCTATCGCTTTTTATACAGTTTTTTAAGATCGGGGCGTTTACCTTTGGCGGCGGATATGCGATGATCCCGATAATGCAAAAGGAATTTGTTGAAAGCCATCATTATATAGAAAAAGAGGATATACTTGACATAATCGCTATAAGCCAGTCAACACCCGGAGCTATATCGGTAAACTCAGCCACCTTTATCGGTCAGCATATTGCAGGCTTTTGGGGCTCGGTGTGCGCAACAATAGGACTTATTATCCCTCCGTATATTTTTATACTTTTGATATCAAGCGTGCTCGGCTGGTTTGAGTCGCAAAAATATGTTCAGTATGCTTTTATGGGCATTAAGGCAGGCGTTCTGGCGCTTATAACAAAAGCAATGATAACAATGTTTAAACAATGCCCTAAAAATGTGTTAGCCTGTATCCTTATGCTCGGCTCGCTTATAGCATCGGCATTTTTAAATGTCAATCTGGTATTTATACTGATAACCTGCGCAGTTATAGGGCTTGTGTCCTCTATTTTTTATAAAAAACCGGAGGAGGAAAAAAACAAATGATAACTACTCTTTTCGGTCTGTATTTGATATTTGCCAAAATAGGACTTTTCACAATAGGCGGGGGCTATGCTATGATACCGCTTATTCAGGAGGAGATAACCTCAAGAGGCTGGCTCACACAAGGTGAGCTTATAGACTTTATCGCAGTATCTGAATCCACCCCCGGGACCTTTGCGGTAAACATCTCCACCTACATCGGCTCACAGGTGTGTTCACAGTATGGTGTTTTCGGTCAGATACTGGGCGGCGCTTTAGCTACGCTCGGAGTAATAACACCGTCATTTCTTATAATTTTGCTGGTTGCAAAGTTTTATCGGCAGTTTAAGGAAAGCAGAGCGGTCTCCGGAGTTATGTCGGGTCTTCGTCCGACGGTAATAGGTCTTATTGCCGCAGCGCTTATTAACCTCTGCGGTACGGTCTTTTTCCCGACCGGGTTTTCATTTAACGGGATACTAAGCGTAAATTTTATTTCCTCGGTGATAATCTTTGCGGTATGTCTTGTGCTGATTTTAAAAAAGCTTCACCCGATATTTATGATACTTATAGCCGCCGCTGCGGGACTTCTGACAGGAGTTTTACAGGAGACGGTTTTTAGCTGAAACAGGCTATGTCTATAATGGTCTTAAAGAAGTTTTTTACTTAAGCTTTATTTTTTATCAATATAAGAATATGTTAAATACTTGACAATTTATAAGGAAGTCTGTATAATATTAAGGTGGGTGTGCAGACGAATTTTTATATTTGTTCGTCTGTAAAAAACAAATACAACAATAAATCAAGTAAAATGGAGGAAATCAAGTTGCGTAGAGTAAAAAAGCCCGTCTTTTTTATCGTTGTAGCGGTGATTGCTGTTCTGACATATCTGACGATATTCGGCGTTCACGGACAGTACGGCGATTCAAAAGTCACATACATAAAGGGCGTTGACGAAATCAGATGGGGAATCGACATTCAGGGCGGTGTAAACGCCACATTTGAACCGGCAGACGATTATGACGCATCAAGCGATGATATGTCAGCCGCAAAGAGCGTTATAGAACAGCGTCTCGTAAGTCTTAACATAACCGACAGTGAGGTTTATGTTGACGAAGGGAAGGACAGGGTCGTTGTTGAATTCCCTTGGCAGGCGGGAGATACCGATTTTGATCCGGGACAGGCAGTTGAGGAGCTTGGCGAGACAGCGGTCCTTACATTTAGAGAGGGCTCTCAGGACCCCAACGGAACGGTCATCCTTACAGGCGACCTTGTAGAACACGCAGAAGCCGGCTATCAACAGGATCAGACATCCGGTGCGAGCGAACCTGTGGTAAACCTTGAGTTTAAAAAGGAAGGCGCGGACGCTTTTGCCGAGGCGACCTCAAGGCTTGCGGGAAAAGGCTCTATTTCAATATATATGGACGAGGATTGTATCTCGTACCCTACCGTTAACTCTGCAATAACTGACGGTAAGTGTATTATCGAGGGCAACTTTACTTACGATGAGGCAAAAAGCCTTGCGGATAAGATTAACGCTGGTTCACTTCCGTTTAAGCTCGAAGCTACCGGAACGAATATCGTTTCGCCTACCCTCGGAACAGGAGCGCTCAACTCAATATTGATCGCCGGAGTAATAGCTTTTGTGCTTATCGCAATCTATATGATATTTATTTACCGCCTCGCGGGAGTTGTCGCTACCATATCACTGGTAGGTCAGGTGGTCTGCACTATCGCGGCGATTTCGGGATTTTTACCGAATATCCCGAGCTTTACGCTTACGATTCCGGGTATTGCCGGTATTATCCTCGCAGTCGGAATGGGCGTTGACGCAAATGTCGTTACCTTTGAAAGAATAAAGGAAGAGCTTAAAAACGGCAAGACTTTAAACGGAGCTATCGAGGTCGGATTTAAAAAGGCTTGGAGCGCAGTTTTTGACTCAAATATAACTGTTGTTTTTGTTGCTGTGATCCTTATGGGTGCGTTCGGACCTACAGACAGTTTGTTTGCAAAAATGCTGCACTTTATCTTCTTCCCGTTCGGAGCTTCTACCGCCGGAACTATCTACTCTTTAGGGTATACGCTTCTCGTCGGTATCATTTTAAACTTCGTATTCGGAATTTTTGCTTCTCGTCTTATGCTCTCAGCACTTTCTAAGTTTAAGTGCTTTAAAAAGCCGAGCTTTTACGGTGTAAGAGCTAAGGCAAAAGCTCTTAAAACCTTAAATGTATACGCAAGAAAAAAGATTTTCTACATCATTTCTATCGTTTTGATAGCTGCTTCAGCTTTAGTGGCTTGTTTAGGCGGACTTAATCTCGCTATCGAGTTTAAGGGCGGAACGCTCATCGAATATTCCTATGAAGGGGAAATCGACACTGCAAGCGTTGCGAAAGCGGTACAGGACTCTATCGGTGAGAGCGTAACAGTCAAGACCGGTGAGAGTATGGCTAACGACTCTAAGACGGTAACACTTTCGTTCGCTTCCGGTGAGGGACTTACAAACTCCAAGCAGACTAAGCTTACAAGCGCATTACAGGAGAAGTTTGCTGACAACAAGCTAGAGGTTTATTCCTCTAACGATGTTTCACCGTCAAACGGAAGCGAGTTCTTCCTTAAGTGCTTCGTTGCGGTTGCGTTTGCGGCAGTCATTATGATAATCTATATCGGTCTGAGATTTAGAAAGATCGGCGGTATCTCCGCCGGATGTATGGCGGTCGTCGCTCTTATCCACGATGCGCTGATGGTATTCGGCTGTTTCGTATTCTTTGGATTTGACATCGACGATAACTTTATGGCGGTAATCCTCACTATACTCGGTTACTCGATAAATGCGACTATCATTATATACGACCGTATCAGAGAGAACAAGCGTCTTTACGGAAGCAAAAAGGGTGTTGAGGAGCTTGTAAACCTTTCCGTAACACAGACTATCGGCAGAACAGTTCATACAAATGTCACTACTGTTATTTCAATGCTCACGGTCTGCATCGTAAGCCTTATAACCGGAGTTACCTCGATACTTCCGTTCGCTTTCCCGCTTATCATCGGTATGATCGCCGGCGTTTACTCCTCTAATGTAATCGCGCCGACTCTTTGGGTCATACTTCAAAAGAGAAAGCTGAACGCTAAACTCAAAACGGCTAAGTAATCACACGGCTATTATAGCTTCTAACCTCTCGTCTTTTGACGAGGGGTTTTTTATTTTTTTGCTCCCTCTACTAACAGAGCAAAATCAGGAAAAAATGTACGCAAACGTACATTTTTCATATAATAAATACGATTTATTTACAAAATGTTCATAAACTTCATAATTTATTCACACTCGTTGGTAATATGTGCGAGCAGGGCACTAATTGATACGGCTTGATTTTAAAAGACTAAATTTGTGTTTATTGTCACCATATCTTGATTATTAGTTGACAATCAGAGCTTTGTCTGGTATACTTTACCTGTTAAAAAGGAGGTCGTGTTTTTTGAGTATAAGATCGGAGCTTATAACTGAGCTTTTAAAAAACAAGGGAGATTATATCTCCGGCGAGGCTCTGTCAAAAAAGATGTTTTGCAGCAGGAACGCTGTTTGGAAGGCGGTAAATTCCCTTAAGGCGGGCGGCTTTGAGATAAAGTCTTCTACAAAACTCGGATACAAGCTGCTGAGCGTACCCGATATTCCTGACGAGGATACGGTAAAAGGCTTTTTAGGGGACCTTGGCGACACCGTTGACATAACCGTGCTTGACACTGCCGCATCTACAAACGATAGTGTCAAAGAGCTTGCCGCTCAGGGCGCTAAGGAGGGTACCGTCGTAATCGCACTTAATCAGACAATGGGAAAAGGAAGGCTAGGACGCTCCTTTTATTCTCCCAGAAACACGGGTGTATATCTGAGCATCCTTCTTCGTCCAGACATACCGCTTTCGGAATGCCTTATGATAACATCAGCTGCCGCCGTCGCAACCGCACAGGCAATCGAGGCTGTTTCATACAAGAAAGCGCTTATCAAATGGGTAAACGACATTTATGTAGACGACAAAAAGGTGTGCGGAATCCTTACCGAGGCATCTACCGATATTGAGGTCGGCGGACTGAGCTACGCAGTAGTCGGGATAGGCGTTAATATTTCAGATCCCCCCGGCGGTTTTCCCGATGAGCTTAAGGATAAGGTGGGTTCGGTTTTCGGCAAAGGTCCGGCTGTATCACGAGCAGAGCTTTCCGCCAAAATTATCCGGCGTTTTTTTGCGCTTTACAAAAATCTTCCAAATCGGGATTTTTTAAAGGAATATGCCGACCGTTCACTTATAATAGGCAAGCAGATTAGTGTCATAAACGGCGGCGAGTCAAGAGAGGCAACTGCTCTCGAAATAGACAAAAACTGTCGCCTCAAAGTAAGATTTTTAGACGGCAGTGAAAAATGGCTTTCCTCGGGCGAGGTTTCGGTAAAGCCTGTAAATATGAAAGGATAAGTAAAATGAATGTAAAATTAAGATTGTCAATCCGAGAAATGTGTACAGCGGCGGTGCTTACGGCGCTTACCTGTGTACTTGCGCCATTTTCAATATCGGTAGGAGCTGTTCCAATCACGCTCGGAACTTTTTGTGTTTTTTTAACCGGAGCGCTTCTGCCGACAAAGCTCTCAGTGGCATCAATTCTTGTATATATACTTATCGGCGCTGTGGGTGTTCCTGTGTTTTCCGGCTTTCAGGGGGGAATACAGGTCCTGGCAAGCCCTACCGGCGGATTCCTTGTCGCATATCCGATAATGGCGGTGATAATTTCCGCTACGGTCGGTTGGTTTTCTAAAAAGGGTCGCGCTTTTCATATAATTTCCCTTGCGGCGTCAATGATCATCGCGCTCACCGTTTGTTACACATTGGGCACAGTATGGTTCGTAATATCAATGAAATCTACCGTTTACGCCGCGCTTACCGCCTGTGTCATACCATTTGTCTGGGCTGACCTCATTAAGGCAGCGTGCGCTTGTATTCTTGGATTTTCTGTGACAAAGGCGCTTAAAGCCGCAGGGGCAGATGTGTGATTATTTCCGCGAATTTTTTCGGTGACTGTTCTTAACCTCCTTATCTTAGGCATCTTAACAGTCAGTCTGTATCATTTTATGAGCCAAAGCTGTTGGTTTTAAGCTTTGGCTCTTTCTTATCATAAAATATTTGTATAATATGTAGAAAGTTCTCTTTGAGTATTGATTTTATTGTGAAATTTTGATATAAAACAATTATTAATCATCATTTTTAAATCCTTGTTTTTTTGCAAGTATATGATTATTGTTTGATGTATTTTGTTTTGGAGGCGTTTGTATGTACATTAAATCAAAATTCAACAGGTGTATGGCGATTATACTGTGCGTATGTATGGTCTTTTCGTCCTTGTATTTTAACTTCGGTCAGATTTTTGCCGCAGGAGAGGACAGCGACAGTCAGACGCATTATATCGTGACGCACTGGTTCGCGTACGGTACGGTCGATGATACTACTCATGAGGGATATTTGAGTTCCGGCGCAGAAGCTTTTTCTACAGAACCTATGGACAGAACAGCCCAGAAGGAGCAGTATGTAGGCTATTCCGTGGCGGCAGGCGGAGCTGCCGTTACAAACAAAGACAACGGGTATAGTCCTAATACGCCTACTATAGCTTATAACGAGGATGTTCACCTCGTAATGGTTAATATGTTCTATCAGGATATTGCCTTAAAGGGTATGGATTTTGACGGTGAGGATTTTTCCTATAAGGATAGTGTAAGTAAATATCAGGATGTTTACAAGGACGGAGATGAAAATATCTATAACACCGCAGAGGGACTTCACACAAATAAGACCGCTTCGGCAAAAGAGGACGGAAGAACCTTTGATATAAACCTTGAGTCGTGGTATGCAAGCGGTACTCCTGTCGATGTAGGTATGATACTTGACGCTTCCGATAGTATGGCTTTTACGACTGATGACCCTCAACCGATAAACTTAAATGAAATTAAGGCTATTTCAAAGCAAGAAGACGGAAGCTTTAAGCTTGAAGACGGAACAATCATTAAGCCAAACACATATCTTACCTCGGATAAGGTAAATTCAATTATCAATCCATCTTACATAGATAACTCAAAGCTCGGTTATGCCGATTACAATTACTATATTTATGACGAAAGAGACGGCACAAAGGAATTTGTCCCTATAACCTATTGGGACGGCAAATCCCAAAGCTTGGAATACAGAGTAGCTTAGGACGCTTTAATAGGATTTTATCCGTTTGATTACAACGGTGACTCCCTAACTGAAAAAGTATACAACAGATTTTTAAATGAAGTAAAAAATGATAAAACAGATGACAATGATTCTTATGCAAAATACATATATCCTTCAACTGATGGCACAAGCTTTGATTTTAGTAATTACACTAACAAAACCACAACCAGAGATATAGCGGTTTCTAGTGACGGTTTAACTCCTGATAGTACTAAAGATAACGATAGTTCAACCGCATACGAAAGATATTTAAAATTAAACGCAACAGTAAATAAAAACGGTAGTAAGCAAGGCGGAAATCTTCTTCTGGATGTAAGTCCCGAAAAAACAAGCTTTACTATAGCCTTTGCAATTAAAGATAGTTCAACCGTCGAAGATAATATCTTATCTATCAGAACAGTTGATGACAAGGGTCAATTTCAAAAGGAATTATTTAAAGTAGAAAACACAAGCTCTAAAAAAATTAAAATAACAGATAATAACAACACAAGCAACCCTAAAACAGTAAGTACTGCTCTTAACGATAAATGGAAAACCTGCGCCCTTGTTTTTAATATTGAAGAGAAACAGGTTCAGATTTGGATCTCTGATAACAAAAAGTTTGAAAAATTTACAAATTCTCTTACAATCAACGATACAACCTTAGAGGCTCTTAAGGAAAACAAACTGTATATCGTACTCGACGGTCTTAATAACTCAATCTCTTATACGAGCGGTCATGATATAAGCATCGACGACCTGCTTGTTTATAACAGGGCGTTATCGGGCGATGAGCTTGGAAATATATTTACATACGCATCGAGCGCAGTAAAGGAAACCTATAAATACACAAATAGCACAGCAGTATCTGCTTCTGATGAATCAATAGCTGTATTAACTGATTCCTATACAAACAAAGGCTGGTATTATGTGAACTCGACAAGCCACTGGGAACAGCTCTCAACATTCGGAACGGGGAAACAGCTAAGAGGTATACCTAAGGGAGGTATCATAGCGGGAGATGGTCAGGACTGGGATAATTTACCTCAATCGGTAAAAGACAGGATTGAGGAATTCGACTACTCAACAAAGGATGAAAAATATATTTATATAAGCAATGACAGCAAAGACTCGTTTAATACCAAAAGCTCAGTAACGAAACCGGAATATAAGGACGGCGATGTAGACGAGGTCAATGATGACAACCGCGCAATTGATATAGATACAGACGATTCTTTAGAGTTCGGCGAAAACGGCGGACCTATGATATGCTATGTTGATGATAACGGATTCTTACGCTGTTTTGCAAGTAACACAAGTCCGAGCAATAAGTCGGGCTCGGTAACAAACGGAATGATAAACTCGTTTATCTACTACAAGTCTGATGAACAGAATATAAAGTCAGAGATACTCCGTATCGCTCTTGGTAAATTTGTAAGCGCACTTGACGCAATGTCATCGAACAGCCGAGTTTCCGCCGTAAGGTTTTCAACCGGCGAAGCGGTTACAGCCGGACAACAGAAGAATTTCCTGCTGCAAGATTGGTCCAACGAGCTTTCGGACGCTATAGATATTATAAGCCAGTCCAAAAAAGGAGAGGAAAACCATGCGGGCTATTTCTCAACAGACGGACAATCGTATAACTATGCTCTTACAGGCGGAACGGCGACGCTATACGGCTTGCAGGCGTTTGAGAATATGCTTGAAAGCGGCAAGGACGAAGGACACGGACAGAACATAATAATCTTTACCGACGGTAAGGACTCGACAGGAGAAGCAGAACAGCAGAAGTCAAAACAGCTCGCCCAAAAGTTAAAGACCGCGGGCTGGACAATATACTGCGTTGTTTTACCAAACTGTGATTTTGAGGGTGAAACCGCAGAAACAATAAGAACCTTCGTTAAGGATCTTTCCGGTACAAGCGAAACTGATAAGGACTCATCATTTAATAAAACCGACAAGTATTATTTTGAGATCGGACAGTCGGACGGCTAGGACAGCATTGACAAGACCGACGCACTTATTAAGCTCTTTACGAAAGAGGTTCTCGGTAATATCAAGCACGACTTAAGCAATTATACAGTTTCTGACTATATCGACCCTCGCTTTGACCTTTTCGCCAAGACCTCAAAGGAGACTGACGCAACGCTCATCAGGCTTTTAGCCGATGGTAAGGTATCCTATGGCAGTGAGGAAAAAACACTTACCAATACAGACGGGTACAGATAAGCACAGAGCCGAAAAATTCGGCACGCTTAAGTATACCTGGATCGACGAGCCTGACACTCTTTCGAAAGACAGCGTATACAAGACTACCGACACCTCAGACAAAAAGTATACTCTAAAGGTTGAGTATACGGCTATGGGAGAGGGTACTCAGACAACAGACGCTACCGAAAGAGCGCAGCAGATAGAAACGCTTGTTACCAAAAAAGACGGAGCGACAAGCGGCGATGACGATTATATGTGGGACGCTAAGTTTAAGCCGACTGTCGGCGATACTCAAACCACAAAAATCGCAACCGGCACACACACCACGCATATCGTTAAGGGCGAAATCGTGCTTGGAATGCACATTACAAAGGAACAGTACGATTATCTCTATAAACATCATCAAGGTCAGACACTGAGCTATTATGCTGACTTAAAGCGCGACAGTAATAAAGTTGGAGATTACTCGCTTTCGATAACACTCAACAAGAGTTGGGATGAGCTTACGGCATTAGACAACATAAAGAAAACCGATACGGATGTTGTTGTTTATGGTTCGGTAAATATAACAAACGGTGAGACAGAATTTCTCTCACAAGGAACCTATATGCTTACCTCGGGCGGCGGTAATTCAGCTAAAACTTTACCGTTTGTTTTCGGAGATATTGAGGTTAAGGAGATCAATGAAAGCAATAAGGATCTGTTTAAAACTCTTGTTCCAGAAGCATCGGCAACCGGGCTTGCGGCTCCGACAGAAGCGAACGCTACCTTCTACCTCGGAACCAAGAACGGCGAGGGTCTGACTTATACAAATGAAAGGCTTGGTATTGCCGAAGTAAGCGGAGAGCTTTCTCCGGGCTCTATCAGTATAACAAAAACTGTAACGGATAATGTCGACGAGAGCACAAAGAATCGCCACGGAGAATTTACTTTTACATTTAACCTTTATAAATCTGAAGGTGAGACCGATCCGATAAGCGGTGAGTTTGTCTATCAAAAGGATTCTACCACAGGTAAAATCAAAAACGGTGGCACATTTACCCTTAAAGACGGACAGAAAATAACTATCAATGGACTTCCCGCAGGCTCATATTATAAAATCACCGAAACGGAAAATCCTCTATATGATTCCCAGTCACAGAATGCCAGCGGAGAAGTGATTGGCAATACACAAACGGATGTATCATTTACAAATATATATTCCGCAAACGGAACCCTTGACCTTAAAGTAAGCAAGACCTTAAACGGCAGAAAATGGGCAAGCACAGATAGATTTGAGTTTAAGCTTCAAACAAATGACGATGATACATTTAACGCCATAACAAGCGGAGCTATCGGCGGAAAAGGCACTATATGGACATCTGATGACAGCGGATATTATCTTACTAAAACTATATCCGGCAGCGACCCGACCGCTAAGCCGAATATGTTTGAGGGTATCAGCTTTATAAAGCCCGGAACATACAGCTTTTTAGTAAGCGAGGTAAATGGAGATAACGCTGAAATTATCTATGATGATAAAACATATACCGTAACGGTTAATGTTTCCGAGCAGACAGACGCCGGCAGCGTTAATAAGAACGGTAAGCTTGATGTTGTCGCAAGCTTTGTCCTCACAGGTAGCGATCCGGGAACAGCTTCTTCTATTGAATTTACAAACCAAGCCTTTACAACAGTCAAAGGTTCTGAAACCCTAAAGGTAACCAAGAGCCTTGCAGGAAGAGATTGGCTTGAAACAGATAAGTTTGACTTCACTCTTACGCCGGAATCCGACTACGGTGATGATGTTGTTCTCTCAGGCACTAAAGTTTCAATCCTCGGAACTGACGAAAACAAGACAGCTTCTTTCGGAGATATTACCTTTAAGAAAGCAGGAACATATAACTTCACCGTAAGTGAAACTAAGGGCGACATCGGCGGAATTACATATGATACCAACACCTATACCGTAACAGTTGATGTGACTGACGGTCTTGACGGAAAGCTTATCGCTAAGGTAAGCGGAAACAACGATATGATATTTGAGAATACATATTCGGCTGAACCCACATCAGAACCAACCTCCGAGCCTACTTCAGAACCAACCTCCGAATCAACTTCTGAACCGACATCAGAATCTACTTCTGAGCCGACCTCTGAACCGACCTCAGAAATAACAACGGAGGCTACGACTGAAGCTATTACAGAGGCTACGAGCGAAGCGCTTGTAGAGGAAACGACCTCGCCAAATGAGCCGACAACCGAAACATTAACTGAAAACAAAAATTCCGATTTACAGAACGCAAACGATAGAAATGATCCTACCAACACCCCCGCAAACAGCGCTGATGATGACGAAAACAACCCGACAACAGGTGCTCAAAGCGACAACGGTATGGAATATGCTTCTGCGGCATTCTTAGCGGCTGTACTGGCATATACCTACAAACGCAGCAGGACCCACAAAAAAGCTAAATAACGGCTCATAAATGATAAACGGCAGACTTTTTAATAAGCCTGCCGTTTTTATATTTCTGATTTTACTTTGAGCCCTTAACTGCGCTCAGCTCCTCATCGAACTCTTTTTCGCTGAGTTTTGAATAGTTGACAGCATCGTCAAGAAGCTCCAACGCATCATAAGCACACCATTCAGTGCCTATTCTGAGTACAGTAAAGGTTTTTGTCTCCTCAGGGATATTTTTATCTGTAAAGCTTTGAACTACCTCTATATCATACCCGCCTGTAGCGTTTACCGAAAAGCCGTTTCCATAAGAATCCGCCTTAGAATGTTTATAAGCGAGAAGGTCTATTTCATCAAGCTCTGTTACATTCTTGACTGTAACGACAAAATCACTTGTCTGTTTAGAAGCGGCGCTGACGCTGACAAGTCGATTTATACCCTTTTTTATTTTAGAAAGATCAGATTTATAATACCCTTTTACCGCATTATTTAAAAGATCCTCTCCGACGGCGCTTTTTAGATCCTTATAACCGCCCTCACCGTTTAATATGTTGAGGTATGAGATTATCGACGCCTGATAAGTGTTGCTTTTTATGTAATTGACAGTTATAAATGCGACAAAAACGATCATTATTCCTATTGCCGCCACGCCGATTGCAGCATCGCGAAAGCGCGATACTTTAAATTTTCCCACACGCTTTTCAAAAAGTAAGATCGCCTTACTTTTATCCGTTTCATTGTTTAAAGCTTCGGTGGAAGTATCATATATTTGCTCACCGCACCACGGACAAAACTGTTCACTCTCCGACAGCTTTTCTCCGCATTTGTGGCAAAATTCCTGCAAGGCGATCCCCCCCTTCCTGTAATTTTTGCCCTTTCAGACCTCTGTATCACTCAATGCCTGTTTCCTTGCCGTCCTTTATAATGACTCTCGGAACACGCTTTGTTATTCCACATACTATCTCATATCCTATGGTATGGCATATATCCGCAATATCGTCTGCGGTTATCTCCTCATCGCCCATTCTTCCGATAAGCACAGCCTCGTCGCCCGGTTTTACCTTAACTCCTGTTATGTCTGCCATAAACTGATCCATACACACATTCCCTACTATTTTACAGCGCTTGCCGTTTATAAGGACCTCACCCTTGTTTGAAAGAAGTCTTGGGTAGCCGTCCGCATAGCCGGCAGCTATCGTTGCTATACTCATATCCCTGTCTGCCGTAAAGGTTCTTCCATATCCGATGTCTGTGCCCTTTTTTATTTTCTTGACCATAGATACTGTTGACACAAGCTCCATAACAGGCTTCATTTTTACAGGCACCTCAAGGTGATGGTTAGGATAAAGCCCGTAAAGGATGATTCCCAGCCTTGCAAGCTTAGAGCCGCTATAATGTGTATAAACACCGCCTGCGGAATTTAACCAATGACAGACGCCTATATCGTAGCCGTCCGCCGTCAGTATCTCACAAACGCTCTTTATCCTGTTTATCTGTCTTTGTGTAAATCGTATGTTATCCTCTTTGTCCGAATCGGCAACACAAAGATGTGTAAAAATACCGGTCGGCATAATCCCGTCAAGATTATACATTTCCTCTGCCTGAGCCGCCGCCGCTTTTATGTCGTCACAGGGTATTCCTATCCTCGACATACCAGTATCAAGCTTTATATGTACCTTTACCTTGCCGTAGCCGTCTGAGGCTTTACTCAGCTGTCCGGCATAGCTTAAATCAAAACACGCCTGAGTTATATCATACTCAATAAGGCGATCTGCCTGTGACGGAGGGGTACAGCCTAAAATAAGTATATCACCTAAAATGCCGTTTTCCCTTAACTCTATCGCCTCGTCAATGTTTGAAACGCCAAACCACCTTACTCCAAGCTCGTCCTGAAGACAGCTTGTTACAGCTTTTACGCCGTGTCCGTAGGCATTCGCCTTTACGACACACATAAGCTTTGTTTCGCTTGGAAGTGCGGAAAGATAGCTTTGAGCATTGAATTTAAGGCTGTCGAGATTTATTTTTGCGTATGTTCTTTTTAAATAGTCCATAAAATCATTCCTAAGCTATTGAAAATTTTTAAGAATTGTGGTATCCTTAAAATATATGGTTTTAATTGTAAAAAGAGGTGTTTTATATGCCATCGTCAAATAATAAAACGCTTAGCTTGTGTTTTTCCGGACACAGACCGGAAAATCTCCCCGGCGACGGCAATACTTCAGACATTGGTTACAGAATGCTTATAAGTATGCTCTATCTCGAAATAGAGGAGTCAATAAACAACGGATATAAAGTTTTTTATACCGGAATGGCGAGGGGAATAGACCTTGTTGCCGCAAATATAGTTCTTGAGGAGCGTATCAAGCATCCTGATATAAAGCTTGTCTGTGTTATCCCTTACGAGGGACAGAACAAAGATTATTTGCCGATAGAAAAGCTCGAATATTCATCTATTATTAAAACCGCAGACGAGGTGATCTGTCTAAGCGACAGATATTATCCCGACTGTATGCGTGACCGCAACAGGTATATGGTAGATCATTCCGACAAGCTTATAGCGGTTATGAAAAACCCGAGAAGCGGAACAGGTATGACTGTAAACTTTGCCCGAAAAAAGGGCATTGACATAAAAATCATAGACTTAAACACCCTTAGTCCGATTTATTAGCTACTTATTAGTTTACACCGAAACGGCAAAATATTCAAGTGTTTTTTTCGGTGCAGTATTCTTGCAGCTGTAAACCTTTTGAAAGGATAAAAATTATGGAAAAAGAAAACAACATCGTAAAGCAGAAAAAGAAAAAGAATAACGCAAGTGTTGCGCTTGTATATTTCATTACGCTTACGGTAGTGCTTTTAGTTATCGGCGGAATATCCCTTTTTGTTATGACTAAATATGTTATTACCGACGACAGCTCATCTACATCTTCTGTTCAGGACAGCACTCCGACAAAAAAGGATAACACAACACGGCTTTATATGATGGTGGATGACAAAAACAATCTTGAAACCGTTTTGATAGAAAGATTTTTACCAAAGTCGTGTAAGATTGTACTTCTTCCAATATCCGAAAAAACAGTCGCATCCGGCAGCAATAATACCCTCGCTCAGGAATATGCCGCGAGCGGTACAAAAGCTGTTACAAAAAGCCTGGAGGAAATGCTCGACATAAAATTTGACGGCTTTATAGTTCTTGATCACACTAACTTTGAAAATGTGATCGACAATATCGCTACCATAAACTATACTGTGCCGGAAACCGTTTACTATATTGATGAGGACTCTGATGATGTTTTAAATTATGAACAGGGAGAGGAGCTTACACTTTTCGGCTCTGAGATGAGGCTGTTTCTCACATACCCGAACTATGCAAATGGTGCGGGGCAAAATCAGAAGGTGTTCGGAGAAATGTTATCAAAGGTTGTAAACCAAGGACTCTCTACCGCATTGACCGTACAAAACCTAAGCTCGACTTACAGCGCAATGGTAAAGGGCGCTACCGATAAAAACTTTTCATTAAACGATTTTGACGAACGAATGACAAGTAATATCAAATATATAATAGATAATTCGGACGAGCCTGCACAATATATTACTGCGACAGGTTCCTGGGATCTTGAGGGAACAAAGTTTACTTTGGACAGTGAGTTCAAAAACCAGCTTAAAGAGCTTTTTGAACTATAAAAATCATACCTCGTTGATTTATTATAACCTACACTATTTAAAGGAAGTTATAAACTATGAAGCTTATGGTGCTTATATTAAACAGCGTGGATAAGCTCGACAGCCTTCTTGAAGGGCTTTCTGCGGCAGGTATCGGAGGAGCAACCATAATTGAATCTTCCGGACTCGCTCAGACTCTTAACCGCATTGGCTCTTCAATTTTAACCGCTGCGATAAAGGACATTATCGGCGCCGCCGACAGCGATAACAAAACGGTGCTTTCTGTAATTGAAAACGAACAGCTCGAAACTGTCAGAAAGGTAATATATGCAACAGTGGGGGATCTTTCTCTTCCGAATACCGGCATATTGTTTACAGTTCCGATAGATTTTGCGGAAGGCATTCCGGTAAGAAAGTAATTTCGGGGCAAACCCATTTTGAAAGGAGAAGCTTTATGCTCAAAAACACTGAAAAAAATATGGACACTATCGTTAATCTCTGTAAGCACAGAGGATTTATTTTTCCCGGCAGCGAGATATACGGCGGTCTTGCAAACACCTGGGATTACGGTCCTCTCGGCGCAAGACTTAAAAATAATGTAAAGGATACCTGGAGAAAACGCTTTATTCAGGAGCGCCCTAACAGCTATGAGGTGGACGCTGATATTCTGATGAATCCTAAGGTATGGGAGGCAAGCGGTCATGTCGCAAGCTTTTCTGATCCGCTCCTCGATTGTAAGGAGTGTAAAATGCGCCACCGGGCGGATAACCTTATTGATGACTTTGACCCCGACGCACACGCAGACGGTATGACTAAAGAGGAGATGTTTGACTACATAAAAGCTCATTCTATTCCCTGTCCGAACTGCGGAAAACACAACTTCACTGACATCCGTGAATTTAATCTTATGTTTCAGACCTTCAGAGGCGTTACTAATGACTCAAAAAGCATAATATATCTTCGCCCGGAAAACGCTCAGGGTGAATATGTCAACTTTTTGAATGTTCAGCGCACAATGAGGGCCAAGCTTCCGTTTTCTATCGGTCAAATAGGTAAGGCCTTCAGAAATGAGATAACTCCCGGAAACTTTACCTTCCGCACGATCGAGTTTGAACAGATGGAGTTTCAGACCTTCTGTAAGGAGGGCGATGACTCGGAGCTTTATGATTACTTCAAGGAGTACGGTATGAGGTACTTCGCAGACCTCGGCATTAACCCCGAACATCTCAGATTCCACGACCACGAGAAGCTCGCCCATTACGCTAAGGCTGCCTGTGACATTGAATTTCTGTTCCCGTTCGGCTGGGGAGAAATAAACGGTACACATAACCGCACTAATTTTGACCTGACACGCCATCAGGAGTACAGCGGCATCAAGCAGGAGTATCTCGACCCGGACACTAACGAAAAGCTTATTCCGTTTATTATTGAGTCCACCTACGGTCTTGACAGAACAGTGCTCGCGCTTATCTGCGAGGCTTACGATGAGGAGAAAATCGGCGACACAGATGAAACCAGAGTAGTCCTACACCTTAGCCCGGCAATCGCTCCATTCAAAGCAGCTGTTCTGCCGCTATCAAAGAAGTTGTCACAGAACGCTCTTGAGCTTCAGTCAAGGCTCTCGAAGGCCTTTATGACCGACTATGATGCTGCCGGCTCTATCGGTAAGCGGTACCGCCGTCAGGACGAAGTAGGTACTCCGTTCTGCATTACCTATGATTTCGATTCGCTTGAGGACGGCTGCGTTACCGTGAGAGACAGGGATTCGATGCTTCAGCAGAGAATTAAAATTGATGAGCTTGAGACCTATATCGAAGACAAAATAAAGTTTTAATCATATTTCTAGTCCCCCGAAAAGCGGGGGATTTTTTTGTCCCTATCCATCTTACACGGACAGCTGTAAGGCTTTATTTTTTTGACCCCCTCTACTAATAGCGCAAAATAAGCAAAAGTTGTACGCAAACGTACATTCTTTATAAAATAAATACAGTTTATTTACAAATCATTCATAATATTCATAAATCATTCATATTTATGGCAGCGTCAAACCTTTGGGCAATCACCTTGTTGTAGGCAATCACATTGATGTAGGCATTCACCTTGTTGTAGGCAATCACCTTGTTGTAGACAATCACCCGTCTTTTGCGTCTGCGTCGCAAAATCCACCCTCTTTCAAAAGAGGGCATTAGCGTTCGTCCGTGCG
>X301_European_Hare__coassemble_1067_pt1 | contig 21854 bp, 17 predicted proteins | sample X301_European_Hare__metabat2_high_PE_011 | metagenome-assembled genome bin X301_European_Hare
GTGCAAGATAACCCCTTGCTATGGCTATTGCTTTTATAGCCTGGTTCGTTGCTCCCGCTCCTACAGCCTGAACTTCGACAGCATCCGACTCTCTTAAAATCCCGGCAATCGCACCGGCAACAGAGTTTGGAGAGGAGTGGGATGAAACCTTCAATACTTCCATCTTATTTACCTCCACAGATAACTCGCAAATTTTGAAGGGTTTTGTAGTGGGTAGAATGTCAAGTTAAATATTCTGATTGTTTTTGTCTATAAACATATTAACAAATTTCATAGAAAATGTCAATAGCATTTAGTAAATTTTGTGCATTATTACTTAATAATGCGTTGGATTTTTGTTGCTTTTCCCGAATGCTCATCAAATTCTATTAATACTGCATTTATAAATTGCTCATTTTTACTAATTTCAAATTTGCAGGGAAAATGTGTGATAAATTTTTTGGTTGCTATGTCTGAATCAACTCCGAGAACAGAGTCCATTGCTCCGGTCATTCCAACATCTGTTATGTATGCTGTGTGACCGTCCAGTATAGTCTCATCAGCAGTTTGTACATGAGTATGGGTTCCGATAACCGCAGTCACTCTCCCCCTGAGATAATGCGCCAGTGCCTTTTTTTCAGCGGTAGCCTCTGCGTGGAAATCAATAATAATATTTCTTGTTTCAAGTCTGCTTATGATCTCGTCCGCTTTTTTAAACGGATTATCAATAGGCTCCAAATAGGCAGTTCCCATAAGATTTACGACCGCTACCTGTGTTCTTCCAAAATCTATGACACAATATCCGTTTCCGACAACTCCGTCAGGATAATTTGCAGGGCGCAGCAAAAAGTCGTTTTCTTCAAATACATTAACACAGTCTCTTTTTGAAAAAGCGTGATTTCCAGTCGTTATCACATCTGCTCCAAGTGACTTCAGACGCTTCAATGAATGTGCAGTTACACCGTTTCCGTTTGCTGAATTTTCGCCGTTTATGATCGTTATATCAGGTGAATATTCTTTCCTTATTCTGTATATATTTTCTTCTAAAAAATCAATACCTCTGTCTGCAACCACATCTCCAAAGAATATAGCTTTCATATTTTCTCCGTTCTGTTTTTATTTTGTCGGCGCTTTTTTAGATTGCCGTCAGTTGTTGAGCTGTCACTCATATGACTGGCGTTCGTAAATTCAAACCAGAATACTGATCCTTTTCCCTCTTCGCTTATAACACCAAAAGGCATAGAATGACTTTTCAGTATTCCCTTTACTATTGAAAGACCTATACCGCTTCCGACGACCTCTCGCTGTGTTTTATCTCCTCGGTAATATCTGTCAAATATTACAGGCAGCATTTCTTTTGATATTCCAACTCCGTGATCAACTATCTCTATTCTTACGCTTGTACCGATATTTATTTGTTTTACCTCTATATCCTTACTGTCTCCAGAATAGTTTACAGCATTATTTATAAAATTATACAAAACCTGTGACATTTTTTCATAGTCAGCCTTTACCATTCTGTCCTCGTCTTTGAATACTCTTATATTATAACCGTCCCGCTCAATCAAGAGTTTATATCTAAGCATAACATCATCAAGAATACTGTGAACAGAAAACTCTCTTATATTAAGCTCGGCATTAGCACTTTCAAGCTTTGAGAGCTCCAAAATATCGTTTACAAGCGATGATAGTCGATCCGATTCCTCAATTATTATATTTATGTGCTCTTCCCTCTTAGCCGGATTGTTTCCTGACAGATCTCTTATCATTTCCGCATACGCTTTTATCATTGTAAGAGGTGTGCGGAGATCGTGAGATACATTTGCTACCAGATCCTTCCTAAGATTAGACACCTTTGATATTTCATCCTTGGCGTGATTAAGCGTGTCAGAAAGCTCTGCTACCTCTTTATATCCTGTACCGTTAAACTCGACATCCATATCCCCCATCCCGAATTTTTTAGCTGTTTCGTTCATATCTGAAATAGGGCGTGAAATTTTTCTTGAAAAAAGTATAGCGGTAATAAAACTAAGCTCTATAAGTATTACAGTTATAAAAAACAGCTGATTGTTAAAAAGCTTTGATGTCACAGTTACCGGTTCAATTGCGGTTTCTACATATACGATATACTGTGTTCCGTCACCGGCATCGGCAATCGACGCACAGATAAGCTCATCGCTGTCAAAATGTGAGTTCTTATATAGCTCGGTAGCATACTTATCATCACCTTTAATAAGCTTTGAACGAAGCTTATACATACTCTCACCGTATTTTTTGTAGACATCATCATACAAAAATGAGAATCGTCCGAGGTTGTTTTCTTCATACCGTACATTTCCCGACATATCGGTCACAACTATACATACTCCGTTTTTAAAAGCTAGACTTGAAATAACATCATTAAGTGCCGGACTCTTAATATTATCCTCAATCTCAATACATATCTCCTCAGCATTCCTTATCTTTGCAGCACGAAAATAGGTGTCGAGAAATAAAAACTGAATCACCCACATCATTATCATAATAAACAACGAAAAACAGGTGAAATATAACCAGATTATTGTACTTAAGCTATGTTTTTTTGGATCGAACAGGTTCTTTATACTTTGTAAAAAGCTTGGCTTATCAGCATATCTTTTCAAATTTGTACCCCATTCCTCTAAGAGTTACTATAAGGTTCCTGTATTCACCAAGGCTGTTTCTAAGCATTTTTATATGTGTATCAACAGTTCTGTCGTCACCGTAAAAGTCGTAACCCCAAACCTCTTCTAAAAGCTTGTCTCGTGACAGAGCAATGTTCATATTCCTAACAAGATAAAACAAAAGATCATATTCCTTTGGGGTCATCTGTGCCTTAACTCCGTCCACTGTTACTTCTCTGGCTGTAAAGTTTATAGTAAGACCCTTATAGGTGATTATTTCCTCTTCGCCTGTCATACCGAATGACGAGCGCTTCATCACAGCTCTCATACGGGCAATAAGCTCTTTGGGTGAAAAAGGTTTTACTACATAGTCATCCACTCCTATCTCAAAGCCAAAAAGCTTATCATACTCCTCTCCTCTTGCAGAGAGCATAATGATAGGTGTGTTTTTCGTCTTTCTTATCTCTTTACAGGCTAAAAATCCGTCTAATTTCGGCATCATAATATCCATTACTATAATGTCCAGATCATTTTCATTTGCCATAGCAACAGCTTCCATTCCATCGGCGGCTTCTATAACATCAAAGCCGTCAAACTCAGCATACTCCTTTACAACATCTCTTATTTTCTTTTCATCGTCAACGATCAGCAATGTAGGCATAAAAAAACCTCCGTTTAATTTTTTATAGCTGTAAATATTATGAACAGTATATGTAAATATTAAAACCCATTTGTGTGTATTGTGTGACGATAAGCGGAAACTTACACTACATACAATACATTAGCTTAGCACATTTACTTACAAATAACCGAAGCAGATCACATCAGCTTCGGTTTATAAATCTAATCATATGCTATTTTAAAGTCAGAAAACTCAGCATTTCCCCGTCCGACAGCATACAGACCCAGAACGACGCCTGTAAAGCCCTCTGATATTTCACTTGAAATGTACTTTGACGAGCCTGTTCCAAGAAAAATCTTTTCATCATTATGACACACATAAAAGTTATATGAAAAATGATCCGAACAAATCATAAGCGTAGCATTACCATCTGACAGACTGACCGTATTCTGAGTGTGTTTAATTCCTCCTATATTGAGCTTAAGTACAGCTTCATATCCACCTTCTGTCCGTCTAAGGGCAACATCATAATGTTCATTTTCACAGGAATAAACTGTAACACCCGCCTCACAGGAATCAATCGACAGGTCAACAGACAGGTTCATATCAAAATCTCTCTGTCTTATGCACAAAAATGTAGGAGAATCTACCTCGTCCAAGGTAATATCGCTTGCGGTCAATGTTACGCTGTCTCTGCTCAGCTTATAGTTTTCGGTTTTAGGGTGACGAAGATAGCTCCAATCAATATTAAAGTCTGTGTTTTCAAAGGTATATATTTTCTTTTCGGTTTGTTTAAAATCGCCTTTTATCTCATACTCGTCATCAGCTGTACCGTCAATACCGGCGGTAAACCATCCATCAGCGTCAAATTCAACAGGTATCAAAAATACCTCTCTTCCAAGCGTGTGAAACGGCCTCCATAAGTGAAGCTGTCTGAACCCAAGGCACAAAATATGCCAGTCGCCGTTTTTATCCTTTATCAGATCGCCGTGACCTATTCCCTGAATAATATGCGGCGCTTTGTTTCTGTTTGTAAGTACAGGATTTTTAGAATAGCCCTTGAATTCACCCCAGATACTGTCGGCTCTTGCATATGTTATCATATGACCGTATTCCGTACCGCCTTCTGCTGCCATAAGATAATATCCGCCGTTTATTTTGTACATATGAGGGCTTTCAAGATACCTTCCGCCTGAACCCTGCCAGATGCACTTACTTTCGGTAAGCTTCTTTCCTGTTTCAATATCTATCTCACACTGTACGACTCCGCTTACGCCTTTATCGTCACTTCCGTTACTTATAAAATATGTCCTTCCGTTTTCAAAGTAAAGCGACGGGTCAATACCGCCCTGATCAACATAAACAGGTTCAGACCATTCACCGTAAATATCGTCTGTGTATACATAAAAGTTCTGATGTGTTGTATCGTTTGTTGTAACCATATAAAACCGCCCGTCATTATAACGGATCGTAGGCGCAAAAACTCCGCCGGAGCTGTTTATCTTATCAAGCATAACCTGACTTTTTCTCGTCAGAACATAACCTATTTGTTTCCAGTTTACAAGGTTGTCGCTTTCAAACAGAGGAACACCAGGAAAATATTGAAAAGAGCTTGACACGAGAAAGTATTTTCCGTTCGCATAGCACACGCTTGGATCAGGATAGAAGCCCTTTATAACAGGATTTTTATACTTCATAAACTAATTTCCTTTCAGATCAAAAAATCTAGTTTATTCCCAGAAATTCAAAGTAGTTTTTCTCGGGCATAATTACAGTTGATTCCTCGATTTTTCCATCTCTTCTCTGAAATTTTATGGTGTCATTGTTTTCCCACACTATTTCAAGAGGAACGGCTCCTCTAGCGCCAAATCTATAAACAGTCTTTCTTATCCCCTTTTCTTTCAGAGTAAAAAACCTAAAATCCTTATCTTTTCCGTGTGGAACTACATATAGAGCAAGATTTCCCATACTGTTGTCCTGTATATCTGCAAGGTACCATTCCTTAGTACCGTCAGGAGATACTCGCTTATCAACGATATTTCCATTAGCATCGACAGTAGTGTTTACCGAGTTTATGTCATCGATAACATCTTTATAAATTTCATAAACAGCTGCATTGTCCGGATCTGAAAGTGTTTGTGCATCAAGCCGTGTTTCGACTGTATTAGAGCCTCCGAAAAGGAAATTCAACACAAAAACCAGAATAAGTCCGAGAACATATATCAGCAGATATATTGTTCCAAGTATCACCTTTAAGGTAACATTGTTGTAGCTTATGAAAAACACAACAACAGCTACTATAAACGAAGGAATAATAAGTATCCAGTTCCCGAGATTAAATATTATAAGCAAAAATACGAGCGGCGGAAGAATGATACCTATTACTCGTGTGACGATATTGTCCCGAGTAAGGATCATCAGTATCAAAAAGACTGCGCTTGCAACTGCATAAACAATGCCGAAGCCGACAACCGCCTCACTTTTTATTTCAAGCTCATATAAAAACGATGCGTATGCAAAAATTCCTATTACAAAGACATATATAAGATTGATAAGCGAAATAATTCGCTTAAGCCAGATATTATCAAGCGTTCCTATCATTCATAAAACCTCCAAAAGCTTTTGATGAAATAAGTTTTTTAGTTAATAATTATATCCTCTGTGCCTGTAAGACCACTTACTATTTCCGTCTTTAGCTCATCGGATATTCCAGTTTCAACAGCCGTCTGTACCTTAACACCGTCTATCAGAACATCTACATACTTCTCATCGCTTATAGTGCGCACAGCTTCTGTCGGCACTAAAACAACATTTTCCTTTGTGTATGTGTTAAATGTCACCTTAACATTTTCAAAATAACTTATATCACCGTATTTATCGTCTACCTTAATGACATAGCAGTAATTTGAATAATCACCGTTATCAACATAAATAACATCGCTAACTATGCCGGTTCCGACTGTTTCATTAAGATGTGTTACCGTTGCCGAGGTACCAAAGTTTACATCATTAAGCGCATTTTTATCACCTGTTCTTGCACAAAGTACATTTCCGCCGCTTGGTGTAATCGTGCATATAACCGATCCTGCACCGATAGAGCTGCCGATCTTAAAGTCCTCGTCAGGATTTCCCAAAGTAGTAATCGTACCACTTACAGGAGCTTTTACAGAGTATTTTTCCTTGTTTTTTAAGAGCTTATCCATTTCATTCTGTTCTATATCAATATCAACTCTCGCACTCTCAAGCTCTGAAGCGCTTATATCTTTAGTGCCTGACAAGGTCTGATATGTCTGCTTAGCAGAATCTAAGCGTATCTGCTGATCGTCTATCTGTTTATCAATATCCTCTGAGGTGATTTTCATAAGAACATCACCTTCTTTGACCTTTTCACCGTTTTTAAGGTTTACAGATTCCAGTTTTCCCCCTACGGCAGCGGATACAGACTCAACATATGGATTTTCAAACAGTCCGTCCAGGGTATAAGTCTCGCTTATAGTTCCTATCTCCGCCTTGACAGTATTAAACTCAACATCTCTCTCGTCAAGTATCGGTAGCTTTATTTCCTCGTCTGCTTTCTTATCATCGCATCCGGTAAAAGTAAACAAAGTCATAGCGGCAACAGCCAAAATTAAAACTCGCTTTATCAATGTAAATCCTCCTATTCAATTAAAATGATTCACAAAAGTCTCGATATAATCTCGTTGGAAACCAAAAACCCCTCTTCGGTAAGCGATAATCTCTCACCGTTAATCTTTATGAAACGATTTCCGATCTCACGGGCTTTGTCAAGTATCTCAGCATTTCCGCCAAGTAATATGTATTTATCTGTACTTATACCTTCAGAAAGCCTTAGAGACAGCATTAAGTATTCTTCTGATTTATTTATATTTTTCTCTTCAATTACCTTTACGCTCTCGCCGTTCAAATAGGCGGTCAGATTCCGTTTATTGTAGTATCTAGACCCATTGAAATAAGAATGTGCAGACACTCCTAGACCGATATACTCCTCAGCACGCCAATACTTAAGGTTATGCCTGCTCTCATAGCCCGGTCTTGAAAAATTGGATATTTCGTAGTGCTGATATCCAAATCCTTTCAGCATATCAGACATATATAAGTACATTTCCGCAGTATCGTCATCATCAGGTAGCGTCAAATTCATTTCAGCGTACGGGGTGTTGTCCTCGACCTTGAGAATGTACGAAGAAATATGTGTGGTGCCAAGCTCAACAATATCCTCGACCGATTTCTTTACATCAGATTTTGTCTGACCCATAAGAGCTATCATTATATCCGCTGATATGTTTTCAAAGCCTGCTTGTCTTGCATAAAAAACAGCTTTTTTTGCTTCGTCAAAATTATGGAGTCGCCCGAGTGCTTTTAGCTCACGGTCACTGGACGACTGAATACCGAATGATATTCTGTTTATCCCAGCCTTTCTGTAACCTGAAAGCTTACTGAAATCCACACTGGAAGGATTAGCTTCAATAGTTATCTCTACATTATCACATACCTTAAAGCGCTCGTTTATGCCGTTTAACAATGTTAAGATAAGCTTTTCGTCCATAAGGCTCGGAGTACCACCGCCTAAATATACAGTGTCTATCTCAATCCTTTTATCTTTATATTTGTCTGCTTCCAAAAGAAGTGTTTTTACATATCTGTGAAAAATTGTCTCGTCATTTTCGACTATCGAATAAAAATCACAATATGGACATTTCCGTTTACAAAACGGAATGTGAATATAAAGTCCTGTCATTTAATCATTAAAAGCATTATCAATATAGGTTTTAATTTCTTCATTGGTTTTCTTTGTTTTCCTTACAAAAACAATTCCGAGATGTGTAAGTCCGTAAACTATATATACAACACAAAACGCCAAAATAACTCTTTCGTAATAAATCTCGCTTTCTATAAAGCTCAATCTAAAGTATTTTGATATATTGCTTAGAAACGACACTATCATAGGATGTATCAACAGATATAAACATATACCTAACGCTGAGGTCAAAGCTATAAAAACAGAAATGGACACCAGCGCACTTTTTACATCAAACTTTGAAAACATAACGCCGCTTATTACAGCAAGCGCAAATATTATAACAGTAAAAAGGGTCTTAGAAATATTTGCATAACACTCGTGGATAACAGGTAGAATTACCGCTCCGCAAAAACCAAACAAGAGTGCTCTTTTAACAGCTTTCTGAAAATCGTTCATCACATTCTCCTCTTACTCATCAAGCTTTAACACACTCATAAAAGCCTCCTGAGGAACTTCAACTGAGCCTAGGCGCCTCATACGCTTTTTACCTTCTTTTTGCTTTTCCAAAAGCTTTTTCTTTCTAGTTATGTCTCCGCCGTAGCATTTTGCAAGAACATCCTTGCGAAGCGCTTTTATAGTTTCCCTTGCAATAATCTTACCGCCGATAGCCGCCTGAATAGGAACTTCAAACAGCTGACGAGGAATATTGTCCTTAAGCTTTTCACATATTTTTCTGCCTCGGCTGTATGCTTTATCCGTGTGGACTATAAAAGACAGCGCGTCAACAACATCGCCGTTTAACAGTATATCAAGCTTAACAAGCTTACTTTGCTGATAGCCTTTAAACTCATAATCAAACGAAGCATATCCCTTTGTTCTTGATTTAAGCGCATCAAAAAAGTCATATACTATTTCATTGAGCGGAAGAATATAATGAAGATCGGCTCTTGTTTCATCAAGATATTTCATATCTTTAAATATACCCCTTCGTTCCTGACAAAGCTCCATAACATTTCCGATATAATCACTTGGGGAATATATATGTGCGTTGACTATCGGTTCCTCTGCTGACTGTATAACTGCCGGATCAGGATAATTTGTAGGATTATCTATATAAACAGTCTCTCCGTTTGTAAGATTGACCTTATATATTACGCTCGGAGCGGTCGTTATAAGATCAAGATTATACTCTCGCTCAAGTCGCTCCTGAATTATTTCCATATGCAAAAGCCCTAAAAAGCCGCATCTGAATCCAAATCCAAGCGCTATAGATGTCTCGGGCTCAAAGCTTAGCGATGCATCGTTTAGCAGCAGCTTGTCAAGGGCATCACGAAGATCTGGGTATTTTGCACCGTCAACAGGATAAATTCCTGAAAAGACCATAGGATTTACTTTTTTATATCCCTCAAGCGGCTTGTCACACGGATGATCAGCTTTTGTAACTGTATCGCCCACTCTCGTATCGCCTATATCTTTTATAGACGCAGCTATATAACCGACTTCCCCGGCTTTTATCTCATTAACCTGAGACAAGCTCTTAGCGCCCATATATCCTACTTCGACAGTAGTAAACTCAGCTCCTGTAGCCATAAAGCGAATGTTGTCACCGACTTTTAGGGTGCCTTCAACGATTCTCACATATACGATGACGCCCTTATACTGATCATAAACACTGTCAAATATGAGAGCCTTAAGCGGAGCATTTTCATCTCCCTTTGGATACGGAATATCGCTTACTATACGCTCTAAAACATCTCTTATATTTGTTCCCATCTTTGCGGATATAAGCGGAGCATCAAGCGCCGGAATACCTATAACATCCTCAATCTCCTTGCACACTCTTTCAGGGTCGGCAGACGGAAGATCGATTTTATTTATAACAGGTACTATCTCAAGATCGTGTTCTATCGCAAGATAAGTGTTAGCCAGCGTCTGTGCCTCGATACCCTGTGAAGCATCAACTACAAGGACTGCGCCCTCACAGGCTGCAAGAGATCTTGATACCTCATAGTTAAAGTCAACATGACCCGGCGTATCAATAAGATTAAAAACATATTCCTCACCGTTTAATGCTGTATAGTTTAGCCTTACAGCCCTTGCTTTTATTGTGATTCCCCTTTCACGCTCAATGTCCATATCATCAAGCAGCTGATCCTCCATCTCACGAAGTTCTACCGTTGAGGTGAGCTCCAATATCCTATCAGCAAGAGTGCTCTTTCCGTGATCAATATGCGCTATAATACAAAAATTTCTAATGTTTTTTCTATCCATCCGAAAGTTACCTTACTTTTGCTTTTTTATTCTGATTATCCTTATAACTACAACCGCTGCAAATAAAGCAAGCACAATTATAAAAATAACTACGACATAGCTCTTTGAACCTGTTGACGCATTTGTACCGCTCAAATCAGTATTAAAAACATTTACAGTTTGCTTGACCTCGCTTTGAGTAGCGGTCTGTGATACATTTTGAGACACTTTATCAGCGTTTTGTTGAGTGACGCTTTGTTGAGAAGTGCTCTCCTCACTCACATCTGTGGTGATCTCCACAGTTTCAGTCTCGGTTGTCTGTGTTGTAGGATCGGTTGGCTCAGTTGTATTGCCCGATACCTCATCAGTTGTCAATTCCTCGTCAGTCTCTGATGTGTTCTCAACATTTCCACTCAGAGAAATAAACTCAAAACCGTTTTCCTCTGCATATTTCTGTGCGGCAGTTCCTTCATATCCCTTAATCACAAATCCGTCTATTTTCTGATAGTTTTCGTCATAGCCAAACGCATATGGTTCAATAAGATATATGTCTTTTCCTATTGAAATCTCCTTGAGATTGTCACAGCCAAGAAATGCGCCGTAGGTGATAACGCTCAAGCTATCCGGAAACGTGACCTTATATAGATCCTTGCAGTTTAAAAATGCAAAATTATAGATGCTTTCAAAGCCTTCTGCAAGGGTGACCGTCTTTATCATTTTATTTTCAAAGGCGTACTGACCTATTGCCATAACCTCGCCCTCGATCGACTCAATGTCAAGCTCAGTATCACTGCCGTGATATGAATCAACTAAAACAACATCTGTACAATACTCTTCTCCGTCCTCATAATATGAAATATCTTGTACATCATATAAATATCCGGTTAACTTACATATATCTATAATGACTTCCTCATCGGAATCATAAGGATATTTATCTAAATTAAAATAATATGTTTTCCCTTCCTCAAGCTCGGCATAAGCACAAAGAGTATCATAATAATCAGGTAATGTTACAGATTCAAAGCTTATAATCTCGTTTCCGTCTTCATCGGTAATATTTCCTTTTAATGTAACAGGACTTTCGGAAATAACGGCATAGTCAGCAGTTTCATCAGGAGTAAATTCAATGCTTAAAGGCAAATCCGAAGTGTTGACAACTCTTTCGTCATATAATTCAATATCTGTAAAACTATTTTGAATTCTATCAGTCAACAAGACTAAAATCATATCATCATCAGAAAAACTTTCAGGCTTGTTGATATAAAAGGTGTATAAAGAGTCATCAGGAAACTGTAAAGTGTATTCAAAGCTATATCCGAATTCCTCGTCACCTTCGGCAGAAAATTCAAAAACTATTTCTCCGTTTTCATCCATAATTCCGCCGGAAAAGAAGATGCCTGCTCCGATTGTTAAATCATAGTTAATTCCCGACTGAGGTAAAAACTCTTCGTAATAAGGCAAATCAGTAGCAGATAAAATATCAAGCAACAAAAAATCAGAAAATTCCTCAGGGTCAAAAAAAGAGTCCTCGTCGTATGCGTAAACGCTTGTTACAGAAAGTGTGAGAGTCAGAATAAAAGCAGTAATCAGTGATAATATTTTTTTCATAATTTAATCCTTTACATATTTATAAACTTATTTTGCAACCTCAATAGTCTGTGTTTCAAAACGCATATTGAATCCGTCATACTTACACGATTTAAAGAAGTTTGTCATAACCCTTTTAGCTATGATTTCACAATTCTTTTCATCTGTGTCCATAAGAATAACTATCTGTTGAGAACTTGAGTATCTTGTGGTAACATCAACCTTTCTCAAGCTTCTAACGATACACTTCCTTAGAAGGATCAGGTTTTCTTCTAGCATACTCATATCAACATTTTTATCTCTTGGTGTGAATGTATAAAGTATTATCTGTGCATTGTTGCCGTTTCTGCTTATGTACCTCGAAATATAGTTGTATATCATTTTAAAGTCATGAGCTTCGACACTGTATGCTCCACCATTAGCTATTGCACGCTCTATATTGCTTTTAAGCTCCTTCATATCAATAGAAGTGTTTGGTTCCTGTGCAAAAGTCTGTGAAGAATTTATAAAGATATGATAAGCATTGTTTCCGCTTACTTTTGAAAAATAAAGCGCATTTTGTGAATTTTCAGAAAGCTCGGAAAAAGTTTTTCCGTCACGCTTTGCAAAACATATACCTATATTAAGATGAATAAAATCATAATACTCTGTATTTTCAAAACGCTTTTTAAACAATCTGATAAGTCGCTGAGCTGTTTTCTGTGCGAACTCCTCATCATCCTTATCATTGTAAAATACAGCAAATACATCTCCGGACAGCCTTGTACATAAATCGTCTTCCTTAACAGTTTGCAACACAATCCTGCTGACGCTTTTAACTACCCTGTCACCTACAATATGTCCAAAACCATAGTTTATCTTCTTAAGGCTTCCAATATCAACAAGCATAAATGTTCCTGTTGTATCTTTAGCGGAAAGATAGTAATCAAGCGACTCTATAAACTTTTCGGTACGCATAAAACCTGTCATCAAGTCAATGCTTCTGCTCGACTCAAGCTGCATACCAAGAGTATATATCTTATTTAAAAGGTCAGTGTTTTCATCAGAAACAAGTCGGGAATCGTGACTGGAGAACTTGTCGTTTATATCCTTTATTTCCGTATCAAAAATCCTAAGCATAGCATCGGCAATTTCAGGATCAAACTGTGTTCCCCTTCCCTTCACGATTTCAGAACGAATGATTTCCGGAGAAAGCCGCCTCCTGTAAACACGGTCCGAGTTCATCGCATCATAAGCGTCTGCGACAGCAAGTATTCTTGCAACAAAAGGTATCTTATTACCTTTTAAACCTTCGGGATATCCTTTTCCGTCATATCTCTCGTGGTGATGAAAAGCTCCGTCAACTATACCGTCAACTATCGGCATTTCACTTAAAATATTCTTTCCTATAACAGTATGCTGCTTAATAATGTCAAATTCTACTGATGACAGCTTGTCAGGCTTATTCAAAATATAATCAGGAACACCTATTTTTCCAACATCGTGCAAAATACCTATCTTGTAAACATCTTCGACCTTTTGCTCGCTAAGTCCCAGTTCTCTGGCTATCGCGGAAGCATAAGTTCCGACACGGATAGAATGACCTTTAGTGTAAATATCCTTAGCGTCTATCGTTCTCACAATAGCCAGCATTGATTCGAGTATCAGCTCGTCATAACGCTTAACAAGTCTCTGATGCTCGTCAACAGCCGATATAAGATACTTACAATAGTGAACAAAAACACCCATATCAAGGTAGTGGATCAAAACATAATAGCTGACGCCAACGTCAATATAAATTGACTGCTGTTCAAAATTACCTGTTGTATTACTAAAATCTATAGCAATTACTCTCTTTGAAAGTAAGGCGCCGGACTCGTTTTTCTCCTTTAAATATGCCAGAAAATCAAAATCATCAAGACCCACCTCAAATATCAAAAGCTTACAGCCGTCAGTCATAAGAAGATCGACCGCTTCCTCAGCAGATACAGTATGGTATACGCCTTCGATATTATCTTTTAATTTAGCTACCAACGCCCTGTTTTCCTCACAGTCGGAAAGAGCCATTACTATTTGTTTGCTCATATAGTGTCTTCCTCATTTCAGTTTTCTTTGATAAAATAATTTCCTTGTGAGCATATACTTTCACTTAATAACATTATAACACAATACATAGTAATTTGCAATAATAAAATTGATATTTATATAAAAAGCGGATTTTGCGTAACAGCAAATCCGCTTTTAAGTCATATTGCCCCATAAACTATCTGACGAAGTCTTTTGGTTATATCGTCCATTCCGGTACCGCATTTTTGGATAAAGTAAAGTATTATCATATTTCTTTTGGGGTTGACAGAAAAATAAGTGCCTGTCCAACCGTCCCAACCATATTCTCCTTTATCTCCGTTTGTTGTTGCCAAAGCTGTATCTACAACTACTCTCATAAATGAACCGTATCCGCAGCCTTTTGTTGACCCGTACTGCATACTCCAGTACTGCTCGTTAGTCATATGATTCTGAGTCATAAATCTAACGGTATTTTCAGACAGTATTCTGACTCCGTCTACCTCACCGCCGCCGAGCAGCATTCTTGCAAAGCGCATATAATCTTTTACCGTTGAAACAAGACCGGCACCACCCGATTCAAATGCGGGAGGAGCTTTATAATCAGTGATACATAAGTGATTTCCCTCGTACTGGGCAATACCGCTTTCAGTTGGCATATACAGCTTTGAAAACCTTGAAAGCTTATCAGTTGGAACGTAAAAAGCTGTATCCTCCATCTTTAACGGCTCAAATATTTCTTTTTTCATAAACTCGGAAAGCTTCATTCCCGAAATGATTTCAATGACTGCACCCAGAACATCTGCGGATGTTCCGTAGTTCCACATTTTTCCCGGTTCAAAGAAAAGAGGTGTCTTACTCAGCTTTTCGGCAAACTTTACGGTTGTATATGCTTCATCGGTATAAAGCTTTGAGATAGCATCTTCAAATACTGGCTCTACCCTTCTGCCTGCTTCGAACCAACCGCCCGGATATACAAGTCCCGATGTCATATTCAGAAGATCTCTTATTGTTATATCTGTATTACAGTCGGTAAGAGTTCCGTCCTCAGAAACTACCTTCATATTCTTATAGGATGGAATGTATTTATAAAGCGGGTACTCGAGTTCAAGCTCGCCTCTCTCAAACAATATCATCAGTGCAACAGCAGTTACAGGCTTTGTACACGAATACAGTCTGAAAATAGTATCCTCTTTTACAGGGATATTGTTTTCCTTATCCGCCCAGCCAAACTGTTTATTATAACAGGTTTCTCCGTCCTTATATATCATCACACTTGCGCCGGCTATTCTGTTGTCATCAATTTCTCTGTTAAGCAATTTGTCAATATAGCAAAGCTTTTTAGCATCCATAATTAATCTATCCCTTTATCATTTTTTCAAGGAGAGTGTACCCCTTTTCAACGAATACACCACTTGACTTACAGGTTTTTTCATTAAAACAATCAGCACCCTTTTTCTCATCATTCTTTTTATATATCAGATAAGGAATAGGATCATTAGTGTGAGTTCTTAGACTAAGCGGTGTAGCGTGATCAGGCATAATAAGCACACTGTAATCATCAACTGACTCATCAAGTGCCGCGAGCACAGGACCTAAAATCTTTTCATCTATAAGCTCTATTGAGCGCTTTTTGTTTTCAATTTCATGTCTGTGTCCGCATTCATCAGGAGCCTCAATATGAATATAAACAAAGTCCTGACCATTTTTAAATTCATCTATTGCTGCTTTGGCTTTGCCCTCAAAATTGGTGTCTATGTATCCTGTTGCGCCTTCAACATCTACTACATTCATTCCGCTGAATTTACCTATCCCCTTTAATAAATCGACCGCTGAGATCATTGAACCGCTGAGACCGTACTTCTCCTTAAAGGGTGTGAGAGATGCTCTCTTTCCCTCTCCCCAGAGCCACATTGAATTTGCAGGACGAAGTCCTCTTTTCTCACGCTCCTTATTTATAGGGTGATCCTTTAAAATGTCATAGCTTTTTACCATCATATCGTAAAGCTTTTCTGCATTTTTATGTCTTGGAATATAATCCTTAATAGGTTTACCGGTTATATCGTGCGGCGGAGTAAGAGTACCTACATCTGTCGTTCCGCCGTTCCATATAAGGCAGTGACGATATGAGACACCACTGTAAAGCTGAAATTCTTCACAGTTAAAATTCTCCGCAAGAGTCTTTACTATTTCCCTGGCTTCAGCGGTTGAAATGTCGTCGGCACAATAATCAAGTATAGTCTTATCCTCATAATTTTTCTCCGAAGAAAGCGTTACAAGATTACATCTGAACGACACATCCGTGGGCTTCATATCAATTCCTATTGATCCTGCCTCAAGAGGCGAACGGCCTGTATAGTAGATCATAGGGTCGTATCCCAAAACGGACAAGTTTGCAACATCACTTCCGGGCTTCATAGAGTCTGCAACCGTTTTAACAAGACCGAGCTCAGATTTTTTTGCGAGTTTATCCATATTAGGAGTATGAGCCGCTTCTAACGGTGTTTTACCTCCGAATTCGGGAATGTCGTAATCCGCCATACCGTCACATAATAAAACCAAATACTTCATTTATATGTTTCTCCTTTCAAATCAGACGATTTTAATTTGCCAATAAAATTCGCATCTTAACGGGTCAAAAAATTTAGCTTTAATATTTTTTCCGTCAACAGTGATATATCTCTCGCCGACAGAATACTCTGTTGATATTAAATAACCTTTGTCGGTCTTTGTAATCCTAACGGCATCTTGTTCACCGGCTTTTGAAAATGAAAAACCGAATTTTCCTTCGGAAACAAGAAATTCACTGTTGCTTCTTAAAAAAAGCTTATTGTTCATCTCTTCAAGAGTAAAAACAGCAGCACTGCTCCTGTGATTTGAGGCATAAGCCTTTTTCCTCTTTCGGCATATATAACAGCCGTTCGACATAAGATAAAAACTGTCATTTATTTTTAAACCGTTATAGTTTTTAACAAAATCAAATATCTTAACAATTAAAACATATGATGCGGCAAAACTGGTAGGAAGCATTTCAGACAAACACAGCATAAATCTTTCACGGTCAAGCGACACCATATCCGAATAAAATTCGGACGACTTTTCTGCCAGTTTACCAAACATATCCCCTATCGGCATAGGAATATATTTTTCTTCAAATGCTGAAAGATCCTTTATATCATCATTAGTAAAACGCTCCATATTAGCTCTTGAGAATATCTCATACATATGATGCGGATTTTTCCTGTGCGGAATTGAAATAAGGTTTGTTGTATGCACAGAACAGCAAATATCCATAACAAAATGAAGCGCTCTACCTAAACACTCGGCAAACATACGCTCGTTACCCGCTTCATAATATATCGCCGCTAGAGTTATGTTTTCCTCACACATTGTTCTTGCCGTTCTTGAAAACTTACCGAGACGGTTCCTATAATAGCCGCCGATCTTTTTACTTTTACTGCCGTTTTTTAAGACGGGAGAATAGTAGTGAGCGCCGCTTCCTTTATTTATATCTCCTTTAAAGTCAGGTACTATAACATATTTAGATATCAGCTCTTTAAGAGGCAAAAGCTCTTCATAAATATCGCTGCGCCTTTTTTTTAAAAGTTCAAAGCTCATTTCAAAAATGTATGAATGCGTAGGCGAAAACCAAGCATCTGCTCTTATAGCCTTAAAAGGATTAAACACTTTCATTATTTATTTCCCTTTGCTTGTTATAAATTTCAAGGCACTTTTGATAGCCAAGCGCACCGTCTTTGACCTTCTGCACCTCTATCCGGTTTGAAACAGTGTTAAGAGTATTATAAGCTGTTTTTTCAAGTCGGTTAAAACGCTTGATGTATTTTTTTAAAGGCTTTTTCTTTTTCTTACCGAGAATAAAACATACTCCTAATGCAAATATACCTGCAATTATGTGTAAAGTCTTATTTATCTGACCTACAAACTCAATTTTAGCCATACTCCACCCTCCGTAAAATTTACCTTTATATTATACAACACATTTTGGTAATATTCAATAGCTGAAAAAAATATTTAATGAGCCAAACCTTAATTGAATAAACACCTAAGATACTTGACAAATCCGTAAAATTTCTTATAATAATAAATGCGAGTAAGCTATGCGGTAGCTTAGCGGATATACGCTAAGAGGAAAGTCCGAGCATCACAGAGCAGGATAGCTGCTAACGGCAGCCGAGGGTGACCTCCGAGCCAGTGCAACAGAAATATACCGCCGCTTCTGCGGTAAGGGTGGAAAGGCGAGGTAAGAGCTCACCGGGTCGTCGGTGACGGCGACGCCATGTAAACCTTATCCGATGCAACTCCAATGGTAAGCGTTAAAAGTCAATGGCTGCTCGTCAGACTTGCGCTTATAGGAGGCTAAAGGCGTATGGCAACATACGCACAAGATAGATTACCGCACTCGACAAAACTCGGCTTATAGGCTTAGTCGCACAAAAACACCGCTGATGAACACAGCGGTGTTTTTTATGTACTATAAACAAAAGCGGCTCATAAATATGAACCGCTAAAATGTTATAATTAAAAAATTACTTTCTCTTCTTTGCAAGAACGATTGCTACACCTGCAAGAGCGATTCCGCCAAGAGCAAGCCCTGCTGTTGCACCTGTGTTAGCACCGGTTGATGTAGACGGAGCAGTAGTTGTGGTATTGTTGTCAGCAGCAGCCTGAGTTGACGGCTGAGCAACATTATTGTTGTTACCACCTGTTGTTCCGGTTGTGCCGGAAGTAGCCGAAGTTCCGCTGCCAAGGCCTGAAAGTGTAAATGTAACCTCGATCTTTCTAGCCACGATCTCGTCTGCCGGAGGATCTATAAGGCAACAACCCTTCTTAGCGGAAATACCATAAGAATTACTGATCTCAATTCTGTAATTGTAGTTGTTATCCTCAATGTTTCCTGTGTAAACCTTAGACGGATCAAATTTTGCCTCTACACCGTCAAACTTGATACTGTCAACAGTAGCCTTAATAGCTGAAGCCTTGTAAGGACCAGGATTGCAGTTAAATGAATCAGTTCCGGTAAGCGGCTTATCCATAGCCTTATGAGTTAATGTTTCGCCGTCAAGTACCTCTGTACCGTCAACAAGACCTATAATATCTACAGTGAAAACAGTAGGTGCAAAAATATCAGCAAGGAACGCATCCTCAGGACCTAAATCCGGGCAATTCATATTAGTCGGACGATAGTAACCGTCAGCGTCCTTAAAGATTTTACCGGTAATATATTTATCACCACCAACAGTATCACCGTCAGCAGGCGCCTCAACAGCAACAGTATATGTACCGTCACCCTTTACAAGAGCGTCCTGACCAAATCCACCTTCGTACTGACCTTCATAAGTAGGTTTCTTATCAGTCTTTGCACCATTAGGAAACATTGAAGTCCAGCTTGAGAATTCATTTGAAGTAATAAACATACATGCTACATATCCGTCCGTTGGCGGTGTCCAAGTTAGAGCAGCAGACGCAGTAGTAGCACTAACAGCTACAGATGCCAGAACAGAAACTGCAGCAACGCTTGCAATAATTTTCTTTAACTTCATTGCAAAAAACTCCTTTACATAAATTTATATTTATATAATACAGCATTTGACCTATCTTTTCAATGTACTTTTTATACAAAATTAACCCATTGTTTCTAGCTATTTTAGACAAAAATTTTATTATCAATGTACAGTGCTTTACTATTATTCTGAAAAAATACTGTCAAAGATCGCAGTCTTTAAAATTATGCTGCAATATATTAAGGCTGCTGTTTATGAATAAACTTTGAATATTGTAAACTTTCTGTTACAAAACATAGTTTATTTTATGAATAATGTATGTTTGCGTACATTTTTTCCTGATTTTGCGCTGTTAGTGAGAGGCGTTATAAAAAACGACTGATTACTTTATAGCGAGGTAACCGTATTTTATAAGATCACCTGATGTTTCTTTTGTGCCGTCAGGATAGGTTGTAACCTCAAAAACATAATCTTTGAATCCCTTGACCATTGCGTAAAAGCACCTGAAGGAATATGTGTTTCCGGGTTTGTAGTCGACATCCTCTTCAAGCTTCAAGTCGCTGACTGTCGAAAGACCTATATATGTAGATGTACCGTCTGCCGAGGGAATTCCTCCACCTTCGATAGTTGAGACAGAGAAATCTTCATCAGGTGAAGAGATGTTACCCGTAACATCAGATTTTGGAAAATCAGCAGGAACCTTTACCTCATAATCAAGTATGCAAAGCTCACAGTCGCTCGGGATCTTAAGCTCAGAAACATCTATTTGGCTGTATTCAGAGCTGACCTTGTTGTTCAGATCAATTGCTGACTTAACATAATCTGCGTCTTCAGATTGAGTTGTGATCTTAGTTATTCTAAAATCGACATTATGGTATGTCTTATCTTCTACCGCATAAATAGCAGATTTTGCCCACTCGCCAAGAGGTACAGGCTTCTCCTTCGATGTTGAGGTTAGATCGATAGCTGAAGAAGTGTCATCGTCTCCCGTAGATTGAGCCTCCGTATTTTCTTCATCTGTAGCCTCTTCAGTAGTGCTTTCTTCACTGCTTTCCTCAGGCTCAGTTGTCTCGTTTTCCGTTACATCACTCTGTGACGAAACACTATCGTCCTTTTTGTTAGATGATCCCTCGGACTCACCGCAAGCGGCAAGTGATGCGACCATCAAAATGCTGAGTGCAAACGCTAAAAGTTTTTTCATTTTTTTTCCTCCTATTTATATTTATTTACAAACCCCATTAAGGGATATTTCCTAAAATAACATATTCTTTTAAATCTGCTTTTTCATCCTAATAATGGAATTTTTAACAAAGCTCATATCACAGTCAAGTGAAAACTTCATTGTTGCGTGATTTGCAGTTTCAAGTTCAGCTCCGTTTTCGTCGTAAATTTTGTCAGCAATTAGAGCTACGGGCTGTTTCCCGGGCGACAGTATCTCGAGCTCGTCACCTCTGTAAAACTTGTTCCGCTGTGTACAGTAAATTCTTTTCCCGTCACAGCTGTCAACGACTCCGACAACATCGTACTCTCTGATATATCCGTTGTCACCGTAATACTGATACTCACCCGATGGGTCGTTCGGGTGTCCGAAGAAAAAGCCTGTACAATATGCCCTGTGGCTGACTTTAAAGACCTCATCAAAAACCCACTCGGGGCAACCTTCAAGAGTACCGTGAGAAAGATAATAGTCGACTGCGATTCTGTAAGCGTTTGTGATGACTGAAACATAATAAGACGACTTAGCTCTTCCCTCAATTTTAAGGCTGCAAACTCCGGCTTCGGCAAGCTTGTCGATATGCCTTATCATACACATATCCTTGGAGTTTAAAATATATGTCCCCTTTTCATCTTCAAAAACAGGAAAAAACTGCCCTTCTCGCTTTTCTTCCATAAGGTGGTATCCCCATCTGCAAGGCTGGGCACATTCACCTCTGTTTGCGTCGCGGTTTACAAGGTATTGAGAAAGCAGACATCTTCCTGAAAAGCTTACGCACATAGCGCCGTGGACAAAACATTCAATATCCAGCTTCTTAGGAGTTTTTGCCCTTATTTCGGAAATTTCCTCTAAAGACAGCTCTCTTGCAAGAACCACACGCTTTGCGCCCATATTATAAAACTCATTAGCCGTAACATAGTTTACGATTCCCGCCTGAGTTGAAATATGGATATCCATATCTGGAGCGAACCTTTTTACAAGTGACAGTACGCCGATGTCGCTTACAATTACCGCATCGACTTCTGCTGCTGTCGCATTGTTTATAAATTCCTCGAAGCCTGATATTTCGGTGTTGGAAGGAAGAGTGTTACAGGTCAGATAAACCTTAACATTCCTAGAATGCGCTTTTTTGACTGCCGACATAAGACCTTCCGACGAAAAATTTGCGGGACCCTCTCTCATACCGAACTGTTCACCGCCTAGGTATACCTCATCAGCACCTAAAACA
>X301_European_Hare__coassemble_1074_pt1 | contig 21604 bp, 20 predicted proteins | sample X301_European_Hare__metabat2_high_PE_011 | metagenome-assembled genome bin X301_European_Hare
AGCAAAGCTTATGTAAAAGCGCAAACGGAATGATGACATAATATCCGGTTTGCGCTTTTCGATTAGTTAAAACAAGTCTCCGTAAAATGAGAACGGTGCAAGTGATTTTTCTATCCATAAAAGGCGGTTGTATTTTTCCACTCTTTCGGATCGGCAAGGCGCTCCTGTTTTTATCTGTCCGGCATTAAGCGAAACGGCAAGGTCGGCGATAAAGGTATCTGAGGTTTCACCGGAGCGGTGTGAGATAATAGTTTTATATGCGGATTTTTTTGCAGTGTGGACGGTGTCTATCGTATCAGTAAGAGTTCCGATCTGGTTGAGTTTTATTAAGATAGCGTTTGCATATCTGCCCGAAATGCCGTCCTTGAGCCTCTGCTTGTTGGTGACAAATAAGTCGTCACCGACTATCTGTACCCTGTCTCCTATTCTTTTTGTAAGCTCCTTAAATCCTTCGTAATCCTCCTCGCCAAGCGGATCCTCAACCGAGATTATAGGATAGTCAGAGGTCAGCTTTTCGGTGTATTCTATAAGCTCGTCTGACGACATCTGACGCTTTAGCTTAGGAAGAAAATAACCGTCTGCGGTTTTCCATTCGCTCGCCGCCATATCAAGTGCGAGCTTAAAATCTTTTTCACAGTTAAAGCCTGACTGTTTTATCGCTTCAATGATCATTTCAATAGCTTCACGCTCGTCCTTTAAATCCGGCGCAAAGCCGCCCTCGTCTCCGACGGTAGAGGATAGCCCTTTACTTTTTAAAATGCTGCCAAGTGTGTGATATACACAAACGCTTGCTTCAAGGGCGTTTTCAAATTTTGTAAAGCCCACAGGCATTATCATAAATTCCTGAATATCGAGATTGTTTGCAGCGTGCGCACCGCCGTTTAAAATGTTGAGCATTGGAACAGGAAGCTTTGCTCCGTTTCCGAGATGTTCAAAAAGCGACACCTTTTTTGCTTTGGCTTCTGCTCTTGCAAAAGCTAGGGAAACGGAAAGTATAGCGTTTGCACCGAGACTTTTCAGATTCTGCGTACCGTCCATAGCCTTAAGGGTACTGTCAAGCTCTGTCTGAGTAAATTCACAGCCGCAGAGCTGTGGAGATATTGTTTCATTTACATTTTTAACAGCATTTAAAACACCCTTTCCGCCGTAGCGGTTTTTGTCATTATCTCTAAGTTCCACAGCCTCAAATTTTCCTGTTGAAGCCCCCGATGGGACACTAGCGGAGGCTGAGGTCGAATCATAAAGAGTTACCGTGGTCCGTATTGTAGGATTACCTCTTGAATCTAAAATCTCACGGGCAGTCAGTTCTTTTATTCTCATATTCGTCCTCTCCTTTAAACTGTTAATGATCCGTTTTCGTTTTCAATAAGGATCAGTATCTGTTCCTCGGCGCCGGTCTCACAGTTTATATAAACAAGCACATCGGCATCGTTTTCACCCTTTGCTTTAAATTCATAGCAAAGCATTTCTGAGCCGGTTCCTGTTGGGATAAGAGCCTTTTGTACGCTTTCTATCTCAAGCTTAGGAGAAACCTTTTCCTTTGCCTTTTCAACGGTTATCTCCGGCTTTTTGAGTTGTCTGTCATAGTGGTTTGAAATATATCCCCTGGCGTCAAAACCGAGTATCTCGCCGTTGTCAAGCGCAACCGAAACCTTTATAAGGTCAGGGTAGTACAAAATATCACCGTCTGAATGTGCATAGTTTACAGTCAAAATGTTGTTGTAGGCTTCATAATAGGTCTCTTTCATATTTTCTATACCGAGGTCGGAAAGATATTTGTCCGCATAGCGCACAGCCTCTTCATTGATGAGATTGGTTTTGCTGACATTTCTGTCCTTTAGCATATACGAGCAGTAGCCGCCGTTTACGGTGATTGCACATATTGTGTCCTCATTTCTGAAAAGATAAGAGGGCATACTGCTTTGCTCGGTTGTATAGTAAACGAGCTTATCCGAATCAATATTTGTGACTTCAGACGCCTTTACTCTTGCCTTGTCCTTTTCGATTATCGCTTTTCCCTTTATAAGCTCAGGAGATTTAATGAGAAGATGGTCTGAATACGGACCGTCGTAAATCAGTGTCGGATAGTTGTCAAAGGTGGATTCTAATTCTTCAAAGCCGGGAGAAGGCTCTTCTCCGTTTTTAAACGAATCATCGTTTATAGCTGATACTTTTTCATAGCTCAGCGCACCTCCGTCCTCTATACCCTTTTCAACACGCCAGAGCTTGTCCTTTAAAGAAACGGAAAAATCATAAAGCTTTCCGAGCGTTTCGTATTCAGAGTCGGACAGCGTTTTTCCGTCGGCAAGCTTGTTCGCAAGGGCTGATGAGTAATTTCCTACCTGAGAAAAGAATTTGTAGGTGTCCTCAAGATTAAGCTCTCCGACAGGAAGCTGTGAAAGACAGCTTTTTGCCGCCGAGGCATCTCTTGACAGTGAATTAGATATTTCCTCAAGCATCGACGCATCGTTTGAATACATACTCTTTTCAAGGTTTACGCTTACATTGTCAGCGCTCATTGATAAGTCCTCTATCGCACGGAGATAGCCGTATTCAAGCGCAAGCTCTGCGTTATGTGACCTTGTCATCAGGCAAAAGTTTTGTATTATGAGTACCAAAGCTATCGCGATAGTGTAGGTGATAAGCCGTATTTTTGTTCTGTTGTTCATAATGCTCTCCATTCTGCCGACGACAATTTTTTTTTACATCGGCGGATAATTATAATTTTATTTGATTTTATTATTAGCAATCTTTGAGATAATATGCAAAATTTCTTATATAACCGAAATATATGTTTTTAAATAAAACCGAGCGTAATTTTTTTATTTTTTATCTCCTTTCACTAACAGCGCAAAATCAGGAAAAAATGTACGCAAACGTACATTCTTCATAAAATAAATTATATTTGGTAACAAAATGTTTACAATATTCATATTCTGTTCATAAAGTAGCGGGCACTACATATATCCGATTCGTTATTAACAGGCAGCTTCCGTATGTTTCTCTATCGTCAGTAATATCCTTCCGGAGCTTGTTGAATAAAGGTAAGACTTTCATTATTTAAAAAGATTGAAAAATAAAATTAAATATGCTAAAATTAAATATAACCAAATAAAATGATAATGAAGAGAGGAAACGATACCTTGATATATTTTGACAATTCTTCTACCACTAAGCCGTGTGAAAGGGCTGTTGCGGCGGTAAACAAGGCTTTATGTGAAATGTGGGGAAACCCTTCAAGCCTTCATAATATGGGGCTTGAAGCCGAAAGGCTCATAAAAGACTCAAGAGAAACTATCGCTAAATCTTTAAACGCAGACGAGAAGGAGATTTTTTTTACTTCAGGCGCTACCGAAAGCAACAATACCGCTGTGTTTTCCTCAGCCTTTACAAGGGGAAAAAGGAGAAAAAGAATAATCACTTCACAAACTGAACACCCGAGTGTTCTTGAGCCGATAAAGAGACTTGAGGAACAGGGATTTGAAGTCATAAGGCTTTTACCCGACAGCAGCGGAGCTGTAAGTCCTAAAGAGGTTTTAAAATACATAGACAAAAATACCCTTTTGGTATCAGTAATGTCGGTCAATAATGAAACGGGAGCGATAAACGATATATCCGGGATATTCAAGGCGGTAAAGGCGGCGGATAAAGATATATACACACACACAGATGCTGTTCAGGGATTTTTAAAGCTGCCGATAAATGTAAAAACGCTTTGCGCCGATATGATCTCCATTAGCGCTCATAAAGTTTATTCTCCGAAGGGTGTGGGCGCACTTTATATCAAGAAAGGCTCAAATTTAAAGCCGTTTATTGTCGGCGGCGGTCAGGAAAAGGGCTTTCGGTCGGGGACAGAATCGGTTCCGCTGATAACTGCGCTTGGCGAGGCTGTGAGTGAGTATTCTAAAACACTTAGCGAAAGATATGAAAAAGCCGAGCGCTTAAAGCAACGGTTAAAGAAGAATGTAGAGGCTCTCGACGGCGTTTATCTTCACGAGTTCAATAATCACCTGCCGTATGTAAACAGCCTTACGGTAAGTGGATATAAAAGTGAAACGCTTTTACACTTCCTTGAGGAGAGGGAGATATATGTATCTTCGGGGTCTGCCTGTGCAAAGGGCAAAAAAAGTGATACGCTTAAGGCGTTTGGTTACAGCGAAAGAGAGCTTGACTCCACTATAAGGATAAGCTTTTGTGCGGATAACACCGAGGATGAGGTGGACAGGCTGGTTTTTGAGATACAAAATGCGATGAAAAGCCTTGTAAGGATAAGACGATAGGAAAGGGAGAATTTGTTTTTTATGGAAGAAATGCTGCTGTTAAAATACGGCGAAATAGCGCTTAAGGGACTTAATAAGAAAAGCTTTGAGGATGTGCTTGTAAAAAATATAAAGAGAAGGCTCAGACACATCGGAAGCTTTGAATACACACGGGCTCAGTCCACCCTCTATATCAAACCGCAGGGTGATGAGGACATAGATGAGGTACTCGCTAAGCTTACAAAGGTTTTCGGTGTGACAAAAATATGCAGAGCGATAATCTGTAAGAAGGATTTTTCGGATATTGTGAAATGCTCCCTGCCGTATTTAAAGGATACCCTTGACGGTGCAAAGACCTTTAAGGTCGAAGCTAAGAGAGCAGACAAAAGCTTTTGTATGACTTCGCCGGAGCTTCAAAGGGAGCTTGGGGCAAAAATACTTGATGAGTACAGTCACCTTGAAGTTGATGTACACGAACCACAGGTAACAGTTACTGTCGAGATAAGAGAAGAAAACGCTTTTGTCCACGCATACAAAACAGACGGAGCGGGAGGACTACCTGTTGGGACATCAGGAAGGGCATTGCTCCTACTTTCGGGAGGTATCGACTCTCCTGTCGCAGGATATATGATGGCAAAAAGAGGAGTTATAGTTGACGCTGTTCATTTTGAGGCTCCGCCGTATACATCCGAAAGAGCCAGATTAAAGGTAGAAGAGCTTGCTAAGATAATGAGCGAGTACACAGGAGCTGTGAATTTTCACTGTGTGCCGTTTACAAGGATACAGGAAATGATAAAAGAGCATTGTCCCGAGGAACTGTTCACAATAGTTATGAGGCGGATAATGATGGAAATATCACAGAGGATAGCCCTGAGCGTTGGAGCAAGCTGTCTTGTGACAGGGGAAAGTATCGGTCAGGTCGCGAGCCAGACTATGCTTGCTATGGTGTGTACAGACGCGGTATGCAAAATACCTGTTTTCCGTCCGCTTATAGGAATGGATAAAACAGAGATCGTCGAGGTGTCAAGGAAAATAGGAACATATGATACATCAATAGAGCCGTATGAGGATTGCTGTACCGTTTTCACTCCAAGACATCCAAAGACAAAGCCCCGGCTTGAGGAGGTTGAAAAGGCTCAGGCGGCATTTGATTTCGAGCCGCTTATAAATCAGGCGATCAATGATACCAAAGCTTATATTATCTCGGCAAATTAGGAATAAGAACGGATTTTTAAAAAAATTTACGCTCAACCGGATAGTATTATAAAGTTCTTAATTGGTTAGTCGGAGGAATCAGTTAACAGATTTGTAATATTTTAGTGAGAAATTATGTGCAAAATAAAATAAAAAGGCGGATAAACAGAGTGGAATATGACAAAAATGACAAAATGATTACAGATAGTATTGACAGTATGGCTTGTAAAGTGGTAAAATGTTTAATGGAGCATAAGGAGAAAATCTCTTTTGCCGAGAGCTGTACAGGCGGAATGATAAGTCAAAGCCTCACCGCTGTGAGCGGCGCAAGCGAGGTTTATGAGCTGGGCGCCTGTACATATTCAAACGAAATGAAAAAACGGCTTTTAGGCGTAAAATCAGAAACGCTTGAAAAATTCGGCGCTGTCAGCGAGGAAACAGCAGTTGAGATGGCTCTCGGAATAAAGGCATTTAGCGGAAGCGATATAGCTGTATCTGTTACAGGAATAGCCGGACCGACAGGCGGAACAAACGAAAAGCCGGTAGGTACGGTTTGGGTAGCGGTAGCGTACAAAGAAAATGTTGAAGCTAAAAACCATATGCTGTACAACAGGGGAGAAAGACTTGATAGGCAAAAAATACGGCTGCTTACGACCCTTGAGGCATTCAGAATGGTTTTGTGTGCGCTCTACGGTCAATCAAGAATCGAGGGATAATTATGTCAATTAAAAATGAGCTTGCAAGTCTTCCTCAAAAAGACGATACAAACTTTTTTATAAGGGTGCTTAAATACTTTGTTCCCTGGGTAGGAGATACGATTTCCGACCTTTTCAGAAAGTTTATATTCGTAGCGTCATTGGTAGTTTTTTCGATATGCGTTTTACAGCTTGTTGATTTTTACTACGGAACCGAGGAGAGCAGACAGGCAAATGTAGCGCTTCAGGAGCTTTCTCCTAAGCTTGACAATGAGCCGGTCACACTTCCGCCGGACGCAGAGCCGCCGGATAATATGCTCCCGCAGTGGTATGAGCTGTATTCGCTTAATAAGGATGTTATCGGCTGGATAGATATTCCGACATTCAGAGCTGATCCCGATGATGAAAAAACTATGTTTATAAACTATCCTGTAATGCAATCGAAGGATAACGACTATTACCTATATAAAAATATTTATAAAGAGTATTGTGAGTGGGGCTCGCTTTTTGCGGATTACTATTACCCGGTGACAGGATATGAAAGAGCCGATAATATGGTGATCTACGGACACAATATGAGAAGCCTCGGAAATATGTTTACGCATCTCCTTGAGTATAAACGCGGTGTTGATTTCCTAAAGAAAAATCCTTTAATAGACTTTAATACGATATACACGAAAGATGACAGATATATAATCGTTGCGGCGTTTATCGGAACGAGTGAAGAAAATCAGGATACCGATCCGATGTTTGATTATTGGAGATACGGAAACTTTGAAAAGTATGACAAGAAAAAGGATAAAAAAGAACCGCACTATTCCTTTAATAATTTCTATAAGGGAATAACCTCAAGAAGCTGGTACTCGAGCGATATAGATTGTACAGAGGATGATGAGTATATCACTCTTTCCACCTGCTCAAATGAGGTAAAGGGACTAAGATGGGTAATAACAGCAAGAAAGATAAGAGATGACGAAACGGAAGACGATATAAAGAAAATGATAAAGTCATATAAAAAGAAAGATGACAAAGATATAAAGCTTCCGTCATCCTGGGTAAATGTTTGGGGACAGGTAACTATGTATAAGGGCTGGGATTACTAAGCTTACAACAGAAAAATAAAAAATAAAGCTGATTTTTCCTGTATGAACATAAAGAAAAAGAAACAAGCATATAGGTAAAATAAAGAACATTTCAGAATTCTTTTGGAGAGGACATTTTGAAACAAAGACGGCGTATTGCGCCGTCGGAAAGGCAAAGTGATTGAAATGAAGCTGAATAAAACAGGCGCTGACATTTTGTCTGCGCCGTCTGATGAAAAACAAAAAAAGGGTATTTTAGCAAAGCTGTGTATCGGTGCAGCGGTTATTCTTGCCGTTTGTGCTTTTGTAATCACATTGACAATCGGTAATGTAACTACACAGGAGGGTATAGATCCTGTGGATGAGAAGAGTACCGCTAAAATTGATATGTATTACGCACAGGCGCAAACACAGACGACTGCGAAGCAGACAGAAAAGACAACTGTAAAGCAGATGACTCAAAAGACCTCAACTACTAAAAAGACTACCGCAAAGGCTACTTCTAAAAGCACTGCTAAAACTACCGAAAGCAAAGCTCAAAAAACACAGATCAACGCTTCAGCGATTCAGGCTGCTACACAAGCCTCGATCGCTTCAAAGGCAGCTGTAAAGCCAAAAACTACCACGGTAACAACGACTACCGCCGTTAAGTTTTCGGCATATAAAATGTATACGAACGACACGCTCAACTTAAGGAGCGGAGCGGGAACAAGCTTTAAAAAAATCGCTGAGATACCGTTTGCATCGGAAATCACCGTGACAGGTAAGGAAGCTAACGGATGGTATCCTGTAAAATACGGTGATAAAACGGGATATGTGTTCGGTACATATATACAGAAGGATAAGCCTAAAGTAGCTATAGTAACAACAGCCAAGACCACACAAAAGGCTGCGGCTGATACAACAAGCGCTACCGAACCGTTAAAAACAGAGTACCTCGGGTCGTTTAAAATTACCGCTTATTGCGCCTGTGAAAAGTGCTGCGGAGCGGGTGCAACAGGTAAAACAGCAAGCGGAACTGTGGCTACACAGGGTAGAACTATCGCAGCATCATCAAAGTTTCCGTTCGGAACAAAGCTTATGATAAACGGTACGGTTTACACGGTCGAGGACAGAGGCGGCTCGGTAAACGGAAATGTTATAGATATGTTTTTTGCAACGCATCAGGACGCTTGTAACTGGGGCGTAAGATATTTGGATGTTTACAAGGTATTGTAAGAAATACCCGGTTAAAACAGAGGATCAAAGATGGGTCGAGAGGATTTTAACCTTTTGACCTTTTCTATTAAAAAGGGGGATTTGCGGTTTGAATCGCATAAAGGATTATTTTAAGAAAATATTCAGCTTTGAAAAAACAGAAGAAGCTGTAAAGTCAAGACGCAAATTTGCTATAATTCTTACTACCGCACTTGTTGTTGCGTCCGGAGCTATTATCAGCGTGCTGTTCTTAAATGAAAAAAAGGCTGATGTGGACACAGCCTCCGTACTGAGTGACAGCGTTTATAATGAAATCAAAGAGGACGATGATTCGGAAAAAACAGCCGAAAATACCACAGAAAAAACAACTTCTAAGGCAGAGAAAAAATCAGTTACGAAAAAAACATCTAAGACAACAAAAAAAATAATCAGATCATCGACATATAAAAAGTATGATAAAGAGGTGCTGATAACAGCGGAAACACACGCAGATCCGTATATTGTGGATTTTGCGAAGGCTCAAAGCTATAAGACAAGAGATATTTCCAAAGAGAAATATACGGTAAGAAATATTGATACCGGCAAGAGAGTTACATCAAACGGATTTGATATATTGTGTCAGATAGTAAACGGAGAGATGGGTCCGTCATTTTCATCCGAAGCGCTTAAGGCACAGGCTGTCGCGGCGTATACCACCCTTCTTTACTGTAAAAGTATAGGACAAACCCCTGAGCTCGGACTTAATAAGAATTACAGCGAAAAGATAAAAAGCGCTGTTGAGGCTGTGGAAGGGCTCGTAGTTGAATATGGCGGAAAGCCTATAAATGCTGTGTTCTCAGCCTCTTCGGCAGGAGTTACGGCATCCAGCTTAAACGCATGGGGAGGAAGTCTCCCGTATCTTATAAGTGTTGAGAGCAAGTATGATAAACTTGATCCTAACTTCGGGACAAAATCCAAAAAGGTTTTTCAAGAGGTTCAGATGAAGCTCAGATTTCAGCTGGGTGTAGATCTGTCAAATGACCCTGCCGAATGGATGAGCATAACAAAGACATATGACGGAAGATATGTAAAAGAGGTCACCTTCTGTGACGGACAAAAGGTAACGGGAGATTTTATCAAAGCGTTGTTTAATTTAAAATCCAATGCTTTTACGATAGGATATAAAACCGGTACATTTACCTTTACTACATACGGCTACGGCCACGGAGTCGGAATGAGCCAGGAGGGCGCAAATCTTTACGCTATCAAGGACGGACTTAAATTTGACCAGATTTTAAAGCATTATTATCCGGGTACAAGCGTTGCGCTCTCAAAGGTCTCGGCTAAAAAGCCGATAACAACTAAGGCTTCGACAACTACAAAGAAAACGACCACTAAGAAGGTTAAAACAAGCAAAAAGACTACTTCAAAAACCACCGTTAAACCTTCAGGCAGTAAGACGCAGACAACGACTACTGTCACTACGCCGGATGTTGGCGATGTGACTGAATTTGAGCCTACGACGGAACAGCCGCCTACCGACGATATGATCGTTACGGAGGTCACAGGAGATACTTATCCGGAGGAGCCGAGTGAGCCTGTAAGCGATCCTGTTACTGAGGAGGATACACCGCCAGAGGTATTTGAAGAGGAACTTGCTGAGTAATAAGAGAATAATAAAAAAGCGTGAAGCACTTAATATCAAGACTTCACGCTTTTTTATTTATTTGATCAGGCGATTAACCATATATTTATGGGCGGCGAGCTCGAATGTGTCATCAAGCTCGGAAATAGAATCGTCTCCGTATTTGTTTTTTAATGCGACACGGATAAGCTCATCTGTAAAGTACGGATTTTTGGGAAGTACAGGTCCGTGAGCGTATGTTGCGTATACATTCTTGTAACGCGCTCCTTCGGTTTTATCTTCGGAGTTGTTGCCGTTTCCGTATAATATCTTTCCAAAAGGTCTTACTCCTTCTCCGAGATATGTTTTACCCGAGTGATTTTCAAAGCCTACTATTTCTGTTTTTCTTCCGCCGAGTTCACATTCGTACACATAGTTTCCTATCATACGCTTTTTTTGACCGACAGTATAAAGGTCAAGCGCTCCGATAAAATCACAAACCTCTCCGGTATGTGTCTTGTAGTATTTCCCCAGTATCTGATATCCTGCACAAATAGCCAGAAACACTTTACCAGATTCTATGGCATCTTTTATGGCGTCTCCCTTTCCTGATGCAATATCCTTTAGCAAGACTCCCTGTTCAAAATCCTGACCTCCGCCTATAAAAAATATATCACAGTCGCTAAGGTCAGTTTTATCGCCGATGTTTGCATTTACTATTTCGCATCCTATGCCTCGCCACTCAAGTCGTTTTTTTATTGCCGTAACATTTCCCCTGTCGCCGTAAAGGTTTAGAACATCGGGGTACAGGTGGCAGATCTTAAGCGTTTTCATTTTAAGCTCCTTTACTTCCAGAATTCTTTAAATCCGAACTTGTCGGCAATTCTCTTTCTTATTGCGAGCATTGCGGTATACGTCGGCATCATATATACAGCGCCGTCATAAGCGGCAATATCGTCGATAAGCTCTGAGTAATCCTTTTTGATTTTTATTTTGTCGGTGCTTATTCCTGCATATTTAAAACGCATAGCCATTTCATCCGCACGGATACCGGTGACCCATACCTCACTTAAGCTCTCGTCAACATCGAGAAGCTTTTCAAAGTCAACATCCCATATCCACGAAACATCCGTACCGTCAGCGTAGTTGTCGTTTAAGGCTACAATAAAAAGTGAGCGCTCCTTGTTGTTACAGAGAAAGTTAAGCACCTGATTACAGCCTGCGGGGTTCTTTACAAGTATCATTCTGAGGCGTGCGTTGTTTATTGGGAGCATTTCCATTCTTCCAAAGCCGCATTCAAAGCTTTCGAGCGCCGCCGCATCGGTCTTTGAATCAAATCCTAAAGCATAGCCGACACAGGCAGTTGCCGCTGCGTTATAAATGTTATATCCGCCGGGAAGATTTATTTTTACCGTGTATTCATCGCCGCCGATATTAAGAAGTACCTTTGAATAGCTTTCGGTAGTTTCAAATATTTCCCTTACCGACACAGTCGGAGAAGGTCTTTCATAGCCGCAGCCCGTACATTTAAAACCGCCGAGATGTCCGAAGGTGCGGTAAGAATAAACATACTGAGATTTACATTTTATACAGTATGGAGCATCTGATATCTCTTCGACAGTCCGCTTATATATTTCCTTATCAACGCCGTAATAAACGATCCTGTTTTCTATTTCATCGGAAATTGAAACAGTTAAGGAACAGTCAGCGTTAAGACACACAACTGCGTTTTTAGAATTTTTTATTCCTGCAATAATGCTTGAAAGAGTATGTGTTACCTCTCCGTACCTGTCAAGCTGATCTCTGAAGATGTTTGTTACAAGTACGCATTTTGAGTCCAAATACTTTGACACCGTTTTAAAGGCAGCTTCATCACATTCTATTAAAGCCCAGTCGTATTTCTTCTTACCGGTAAAGCTTGAGTTTTGACAGAACTCAGCTGCAATTCCTCCGAGCATATTAGCTCCGCTTTTGTTACAGAAATATGTTTTTCCCGATTCGACAAGTGTCTGTTCGATCATTCTTGACGATGTTGTCTTACCGTTAGTACCCGTTACGATTATAACGTTAACATCTTTTGAAAGGTCGGTCAGAATGTCAGGATATAGTCTTACCGCGACCTCTCCCGGAAGACTTGTTCCGCCCTTTCCGATAATTCTGAGAGCCCACCGTGTAAACCTACAAGCAATTACCGCCGCAGTTAATCTGATTTTTCCCATTTTTATCTTTCCTCACTGTCTGAGTTTACTGTAATACGCAATAATGTGGCGCTGACGCCCTTCGTTTACATCAAAGCCGTTTATATCCACACCGTTTCCGCTCATAAGCGTTCCGGCCTTAAAGTCCTTTACCTTACAGCGAAAGACTTCCTTTGCTTCCAAAAGTATGACTACCTCGCTGCCGTTTACAGAAATCCCGCCGTTTCTTCCTATGATTTTTTCCTCTGAGCCTATTATTTCAACAGCATAGCTTATTCTCTTACCGTGAAATTCAACAATATCCTTAAGTTTAGTCTTTTTATCCTTTTTAAAAAGTCCCATAAGCCCTCCGTTAATTTTCGCTTATAAAGGATAAAAGCTCTCTTTTAAGTCTTGAAACCGGAAGTCCGACAACATTAAAAAAGTCTCCTTCGATCCCCTTGACGAGTGTAGCTCCAAAGCCTTGAATGCCATATGCGCCCGCCTTATCAAACGGTTCGCCGGTAGAAAGGTACCACTCGATCTCATCATCGTGTATAGGATAAAATGTAACCTTTGTTTCGACAGTAAACGACTTGATCTTATCGTCCTTTTTAAGACAGATCCCGCTTAGCACCGAATGTGTTTTAGCTGAAAGAGTCTTGAGCATATTGAAAGCATCGACCCTGTTTTTAGGCTTACCCATAATTTTACCGTCGCATAGTACAAGCGTATCACATCCGATTATAAGCGCGCCGGGAATATTTATAGCCTTAGCTTTTCTTATTGCGAGAGCCTCAGCAATACGCTCCTGACGGATTATAAGATCAACCTTTTCGTCAATATCAGCAGGCATTACCTCATAGTTGCTTGTTATAAGGCTCATAAGCTCTTTTCGTCTCGGAGAAGCCGAGGCAAGGATAAGTCTTTCTGAGTTAAATAAATCAGTCATAAATATATTCTCCCCTTGTAAAAGCACTTTAAAAACCCCCGAAGAAAAATATCCGGGGGTTTATTATCAGTCGGCAGTCGTTTTAGAAAACTCGCTTCTGACAGCGCCGAATGCGGCAAGAATGACCTTGTCCATATCAAAATAGCTGTAATTGCCGAGTCTGCCCCCGAAGATGACTTTATCCTCCTTGTCGGCAAGCTCCTTATATTTTGCATAAAGGACGCTGTTTTTATCGTCGTTGAGAGGGTAGTAAGGCTCTATACCGTTGTGCCACTCTTGTGAATACTCACGGGAAATTATGGTTTTTGGCTGCTTTCCGAATTCAAAATGCTTGTGCTCGATAATTCGTGTAAAGTCTACCTCATGGCTTGTATAGTTTACAACAGCGTTGCCCTGATAATTTTCCTCGTCAAGTGTTTCTGTTTCAAAGCGGACCGAGCGATATTCAAGAGGTCCGTACTTAAATCCGAAAAACTCGTCTATCATTCCGGTAAATACCGTCTTGTCAGCGATCCCGTCATTTTTCTTGATAAAATCAAAGTAATCTGTGTTTACAAGAATGTCCGCTCCGTCAAGCATCTTTTCAATTATCTGTGTATATCCGCCTTTTGGGATACCCTGATACGGATCGTTAAAGTAGTTGTTGTCATAGGTAAATCTAAGCGGAAGCCTTTTAATAATGAATGAGGGAAGATCCTTACAATCCCGTCCCCACTGTTTTTCGGTGTATTCTTTAATAAGCTTTTTATATATATCCTCGCCAACTAAGGAGAGCGCCTGTTCCTCAAGATTTTTAGGCTCTGTGATACCGAGCTTATCGGTCTGCTCCTTTATTTTTTCCTTAGCTTCCTTTGGTGTTTTTACACCCCAAAGACCGTGAAAGGTGTTCATATTAAACGGAAGATTGTAAAGCTCATCGTGATATCTTGCGACAGGTGAATTTACATAGTTGTTAAATTCTGCAAACCGGTTTATATAATCCCACACCTTTTTGTCTGATGTGTGGAAAATATGCGCGCCGTAAATATGAACATTTATACCCTCTCTGTTTTCGGTATAGATGTTTCCGCCTATGTGACCTCTTTTATCTATCACAAGACAGGTTTTACCGTTTGCCATAGCCTCGTAAGCAAAAACCGCTCCGTAAAGTCCTGCGCCTACTATGAGATAATCATAGTGCTTATTCATTTGTCTTGTCCTCCAATCTTTTGTACCATATGTATAGTCTTTATCATATTCCGAGGTAGTTTCTCCAGAACTCCTCGCTTGTCATCATGCTGAATTCATCTCTGTAAGCCTTCTCAACAGTTTCGTGATTTTTCTTGTAATTCTTAATGGTTTTTCTGTAACGCTTAATAAGTGAGAAGCATTTTTTTCTGTTTATAGTTCTCATAACAGCAGTATTATCCTTGTTGTTTACCGCTATAAGGTGCTTTCGCATAAAGTTTTTACCCGGAACATTGAAAAAGTCAAATGAGATAACCTCAGGCCATTTTCTGAGTAAAAAGTTTGGAAGCAGATGACCGTTAATTGTTATCATATACCAGAGCTTAGAAAGCTTTCCGAGTCTTTTATAGGTGTATGGATCCTTGCTCTTGACATTGTACTGTGCGAAATTGGAAATATGAGAAAGCTTATCATTTTTCTGATTGTGTTCTTTTATTGATTGCTCTCCGTTTAATGTTTCAAGGAATCCCGGACCCTTCATAAAATCGTCGATAGAGTCTAACAACTGCTCTGCATTAGAATATGCAAATCTCGTAAGCTCAAGCCAGAACATCGGCTTTATTCTGTTTAAAAAGTTTACCTCGGGACAGATCCCGCTTGCGGCTTGGATTACAAAGCTGTTCCTGTGGACCTGATAAAGCTCCATTGCGGCGTTGAATTTTCCGGCAAAGCCAACATGTCAGATACATATTCCGTTCATAGTCAAAAACCTTGCCTTGTTTCTGAGACTGAACTCAACATCGTCTCCGCGTACAAATACAGGAAGCGGCAAACCGTTTTTCTCTATATGCTCAACAGGGATACAGCAATACCACCATCCCGCATATGAGTTAGCTCTTTCTGGAAGATTGTCGTTGTCGATAACGCTCAGTATGTTTCTCATATCCATAGCGGATTTTACGGGACCGTATTCTCCGTTTGCGACACGAATGTAGCCTACATCTTCATATTGACGCTCACGGATGTCATAGTCAAACATAGCTCCGCTTACAAAACAGGATTGATATTCCTCTTTAACAATTCTTAAAAGATAATATGTCCTGAAAAGGCTTTCGGTCATTATAAGCACATCGTCATCCATTAGGAGAATATGTGTAGGCTTTTCGGGAAGATGGAGCGCCTCTATCATTCCCCTTGTAAAGCCACCTGCGCCTCCGACATTTTTGTTAGGGTAAATCTTTATTCCAAAACCGTCAAGAGCTTTTGCGTCAAGCGTTCTGCCGTTGTCGATTATATGAACAAAAATTTTGTCTCTTAGGTCGCTTCCCTCAGAGAGAACATTTGTCTTTAACAGCGCAATATTATTTTTAACATATTCTTCTCTTTTAAAGGTGGTGATAGCGAGAGAAATTTTAATATCTCTTATTTTATCGCTTTCGACCTCTGCCGAATACCAGCCTTTATAAATGTAAAGGTCTTCAAGAGCAGTTGCCTCGAATGAAACAAGAGGCTTAGTTGTATCGGGAATATCCAAAACTATTTCGGTTTTTTCATCAGCAGAGATAACTTGGCTTGACATAACCGCATAGTTTACGGTTTTTGAGTTTTTGAAAACCTCTAGAAGCTCAATAGAACCTTTTCCTTTGATAATAAGGTGAAGCTTAAAGCTTTTAGCGTATGTCTTTTTTTTGAGCATACCCACCTGTAGGCAGTTAAAGTACGAAACAAAATCCACACAGTCGAGCCGTTTTAAAATATGAGCCTTTTCCTCAGGATCATATACCATAGGGATAAGATTGTTGTAGTTTGCGGCACGATAGATAAGCTCGGGATATTTTCTGAAGTTTGCATCAGCATCATATTGCATTATAATGTTTTGAAGCTTCACAGTTTCCATTTCTTTATTATCAACCTTTCTTATAATAAAATCCTATTGTGCTTTTTTACCTGCATCAAGCTGTTTTTTCCTTTCACGCTCAATGCGTTCTTTTTCCTTTAGAGCGGCGATGTTTTCCTGGTAAGCCGTACAGACCTCTGAAACCTCGCCTGTCATCACGGTTTTTCCCCTGTTTATCCACATCGCTTTTGTACAAAGACGCTGTATATCACTTATGTTGTGAGAAACAAGAAGAAGCGTTGTACCGCCGGAAAGCATATGATTCATACGATCCATACATTTCTTTCTGAAAAGTGCATCTCCAACCGCAAGTATTTCGTCAACTATTAAAATTTCAGGCTCCATAACTGTTGCGATAGAAAAGCTCAGCCTTGTTTTCATTCCTGAAGAAAAGTTTTTTACCGGCGAATCCAGAAATTCATCAAGCTCGGAAAAAGAAACTATATCATCAAATTTAGATTCGATAAATTTTTTTGAATAGCCCAGGATAGTTCCGTTTAAGAAAATATTTTCTCTTGCCGTAAGCTGAGGATCTATTCCGGCGCCCAGTTCAATCAAAGAAGCGATAGTGCCGTTTACGCTTACAGTTCCTTTATACGGCTTAAGGATTTTGCTTATGACCTTTAAAAGGGTCGATTTTCCTGCGCCGTTCGTACCGACAAAGCCCCATGCTTCTCCGGGTTTTATTTTTAGAGTTATGTCCTGAAGCGCAAGAAACTCCTGAAACATAAGCTCGTGGTGGATCATTTTTACAAAGTATTCCTTTAGGTTGTCAACATTTTCACTGGCTTTATTAAAGCGCACGGTGACATTGTCAAGGTCAACTATATATTTGCTTTTTTTATTTTTGGCGGGAATGTCCCTAACAAATCCAAACACTTGTTTCTCCCTCTCTTAAATATAAAGAATAAACTTGTCCTGCTTTCTTCTGAAAAAGAAGATGCCGATAGCAAGCATTGCGAGAGCATAAGCTGTGCCGACAAGAAAATACTGGGCAAATATCCGGGTGTTATATACAAATTCCAGCCCGTTTCTTCCCATCCATATTATATCCCTGAATTGCTTGATGTAGATGTATGCCGGATTTATTTTCTCAACGACAAATTGAACCCAAGGAACTGCTTTTAACATATTAGCGTCATAGAAAATTGCGGACAAATAAAGCCAGGCAACGGTTATGGCGTTATAAATGTATCGAATATCTCTGAAAAAGACATGAAGCTCTGCAAGCAAAAAGCCGAGTCCGAGAGAAAACAAATAAACTTGTATCACAACTAGCGGGAAAAGAAGATTGTAAAATGAGAATAAACACTCGCCTCTTATGATAGACAAAAATGCCATAACGATAATAAGAGCGCCCATAGAAAAGACAAAATCTATCATAGAGCTTGTTACCTTAGCTAAAGGGAACATAAATTTTGATACATAGGTTTTTTTTAGTAAAACAGCATTATCGGTGATAGAACCGAGCGCCTTACCTGTTGAGGTGTTTATAAACTCAAATATAATTCGTCCGCAAAGAAGATAAATAGGAAAGTTAGGAAGGTTTCTTCCAAACATAGTAGAAAAAACGATCGTCATAACCGTCATTACCAAAAGCGGATTTAAGATGCTCCAAAGATAACCAAGAAAGCTTCTTCTGTACTTAAGCTTAAGATCTCTTGAAACTAGCTGACTTAAAAGGTCGTGATATTTAAACGCTTCAATAAAGCTTCCTTCCTTTGGCATAAATCTTAGTTTTGTTTTTGTCATTTATTTTATCGTTCCTTTCAATGTTAAGACAGGCAGTAAAAAGTATGGTAACTAAAAGCGTTTAAGTTCAGCTAAAGCTGTGATTGTGCCTAAGCTTGTTGTAAATTCGTGTTGACAATATCCTTTTGTATGTTTTCTTTGAAATACGGAGTTTGTTAAGGTACATAAATACCTTAAACTGCCCTTCGGCAATAGCCGCTGCCCCCGGCATCTTTTCTCTGAATATATTCATAAGTCTCAGCGCATTTTGGCGTCCTCTTTTTTTGTCGCTGTCAACAAGCGCAGCGGTTGTGAAATAGCTGAGAAGCAGACCCTGTGCCTTTTGCTCATAATATCTTTTTGCGCCGCTTTTATCGGCTGCGCGGTCAGTTATTGCCTGCTCCTTTATAAAGCGCATAAGAACCGCTTCGGTGTGGGATAAGCGCTTAAGCTGATTGTGGTCTGAAACGCTCTGTTCAAGGTCGCCCACACGGTACTGATATATAAACATATCAAAAGGAGTTATGCTCTCGGCAAGACAGCAGGGAATAGTCGCAAACTCGTGATCCTCGTAAAATATATGCTCAGAGAGCTCTAAAGCGTTTTGCTTGTAAAAATCTGTCCGGTAGCATATCCCGTGAAATGTAAGGCTTCTGTCAAAGCTTTTCCAGTTATCCATTATTTCCGAGAGAGTATATTCTCTGTAAAACTCTTCGGGATAAGTCATCCATTTAAGCTTTTCGCCGGTTGACATATCTATTGTGTGATGATGTGTAAGCACCACATCGCTTTGACATCTTTCAAGTGCTTTTATAAAAGCCGGAAGATTTTCCGTTACTACCCAGTCATCGGCGTCTATCGGCTTTAGATACTTACCGCAAGCCGATTTTGTGCCGGTATTGATAGCTCCTCCGTGTCCCTTGTTTTGCTGTGATACTACCTTAAATGAATCGGGGTATCTCGTCTGATAACCGAGGGCTATCTCTTCGGTCCTGTCAGACGAGCCGTCGTTTACAACTATGACCTCTATTTTATCAAGCACCTTAACATTCAAAAAAGAATTAAGGCACTTTGAAATAAATTTTTCACAGTTGAAAGACGGAACTATAAACGAAATGATTTTATTCATTTTAATTTCCTTTTTTGTTTTGTTATCCTGTTTTTGATGATCCCACTGAAAATAGCTTTTAAAGCACAAAGCGGTGATATATCTTTTTTATAGATGCTTCTTTTTGTAATAATGTAATATACGGCGTATAAAGATGACGGTATAAGTCCGAGAATATATCTTGTTGAAGCTCCCCGGTTCTCAAAAAAAGCCTTATTAAATCCCGAAAACCAAGTAGAACTTTTTTGTGCAGCCGAAGCGACGGTTATAGGGACATAGTAAATTTTAAGCCCGGCCTTTTTACAGTCGGTAAGAAATTTAAGCTCCTCTTCTGCACCGTTACCGGTACCTGCACCCAGAAGCTCATCAAACAAAACACCGCTTTTTATTAGGCTTTCCCGTCTGAAGCTTATCTGCCAAGAGCTTATGTGAAACAAATCGAGTGTGCCGAGTTTTTTTACTCTGTCGGGAAAATGGGCAGGCATATTTTTCATCTTGACAGCTATTATATCAGCATCTTTTATGGTTTTGTAAGCTTTGACAAGATTTTGTTCAAACCCGTCCTCAAAGACCTCGTCGTCATCACATAAAATACATATGTCAGCATCGCTGTTTTTTATCGCAAGGTTTCTGCTCTTTGAAAGTCCTCTCTCGGTAGTAAAGATCATTTTGACATTGCTTTTGCCGATGCTTTCGCGTACGGTTTTCTGTTCATCACACTGATTTATGATCACAGTGTCGCATTTGATGTTTGACGATCTTATCAGGCTCATATCGCTCTGATACATACACGAAAGCAGGATGTTGAGTTTAAGCTCCAAGTAATTCACTCGCTTTTGGACATAATTCGCCCGTATATTTAGTTTAGTATATCATATATCAGCCGTTATGTCAAGAATTGCAAAAAAGCTTAAAATACACGGCTGTAAGCTATAAATTTAAAATAATTTAGTATCTTTTAGAATTCCGATAAGTATTATTAACCGAAGGATACAGGAAGGTGTTAATTATGATAGGTGAGGTTCTTGACAAAACATATGAGCTTTTGTGGGGGGCGCCGATGCTTATTTTGCTTGTGGGAACGGGAGTATTTCTCACAATAAGGCTCAGGCTTCTGCCGCTAAGAAATCTGTTTCACGCTTTAAAGCTTGTGTTTTCAAAGCAAAAGGGATACAAAACTGAAAACGGAGACATTTCACCGTTTCAGTCGCTTATGACTGCGCTCGCGGCAACAATAGGAACAGGAAATATCGCGGGAGTTGCAACAGCTCTTGTTCTAGGCGGTCCGGGAGCGGTAGTCTGGATGTGGATAGCCGCCCTTTTCGGACTGTCTACAAAGTACGCCGAAAGTGTGCTTGCAGTGAAATTTCGTGAAAAGAATTCCGAAGGCGAAATGTGCGGCGGACCAATGTATGCGATGAAAAACGGATTTAAATTCAAAATACTGGGAAAAATACTCGCGGCATTGTTTTCGGTATTTACCGTAATAGCATCCTTCGGCATCGGTAATATGGCACAGGCTAACTCTATTACAACTGCGGTTAGGTCGCTGGCAGATGTTCCGGTGTGGCTTTGCGGAGCGCTGCTTTCCATAATGGTTATGCTCATTCTCATAGGCGGAATAAAAAGTATAGGCAGGGTGTGTTCGGTGATAGTTCCTACAATGGCTATCGGCTATATCCTGTGTGCGCTTGCAGTCACCGCAATAAATATTGAAAATCTTCCAAGAGGGCTTTTTGAAATGATAAACGGCGCTTTTTCATTCAGAAGTGTGTCAGGAGGTCTGGCAGGCTCTGCTGCTGTTATAGCTATGCGGGCAGGTGTTTCAAGAGGTGTTTTTTCTAACGAAGCCGGTCTTGGCTCCGCCCCGATAGCTGCAGCCGCTGCGAACACCGACAGTCCGTCAAGACAGGCCTACATAAATATGACAGGCACTTTTTTTGATACGCTTCTGGTTTGTACGATAACCGCTTTTGCGATCTCCTCATCAGGAGTTTTAGAATATTCAAAAAATACCGGAGCGTCTTTGACAATAGAAGCATTTGAATCTGCACTCGGCTCGTTCGGAGGTGTTATCGTGGCAATAGGATTGGTGTTTTTTGCTTTTTCTACCATAATCGGTTGGGAGTATTACGGAGAAAAATCACTTGAATATCTCTTGAATACTAAAAAAACAGCTCCGATTTACAGAACAGTATACAGCTTGGTAAGCTTTGTAGGAGCGTCAGCACATCTTGAGCTTGTGTGGCGGTTTTCTGACATTACAAACGCTTTAATGGCTATACCAAATCTGATATGCCTTCTGGTTTTGAGCGATGTCGCTGCTAAGGAGTGCTTTAAGTATCAGGAGCAAAGGAAAAAGGGGTATACAATAAAAACAGTCTGAAAAGAAATTTCGTTTAGCTCTGATTTATGTCAAAGATCATTGACCTTGTCAATAACCCTTTTAATTTATCGCTGTTTTTAAAACTTTATTTTTTATGTCCCCTCTACTAACAGCGCAAAATCAGGAAAAAATGTACGCAAACGTACATTTTTCATA
>X301_European_Hare__coassemble_1082_pt1 | contig 21230 bp, 14 predicted proteins | sample X301_European_Hare__metabat2_high_PE_011 | metagenome-assembled genome bin X301_European_Hare
AAATTAGGGTTCTTATTTGGCGGAGGGTAAGGGATTCGAACCCTTGGTCCGGTTTGAGCCGGACAACTGATTTCGAGTCAGCCCCGTTATGACCACTTCGATAACCCTCCGTGTATATTTCAATCCGCTTTTAACTCAAAAAATTTTTGGAGAGAAAAGCAGGAGAGAAAGCAAAAAATGATTCGATTTTCAATTTTGAGAGCCCTTTAAAGTCAAGGTTTTCAAGCGGACGAAACGACCAAGTCGCCGTAAAATTTCGAGTCGAGCCCGTTATGACCACTTCAATACTGCTCCAGATATTGCTATTATTAAGACAGCTTAATTAGTATATCATATTTTCAGTGTGATTGCAAGTGATTTTATAAAACTTTTTGTTGCTTTGTTATCTAAGAATTATATTTAATAAAACGGAAATAATAAAAGCAAAACATTGAAAGGAGATCATCTTTTGATAGAACAGGATACGATTAAGCTTTTAAGGGAATGTGATGCCGGAGTTAAAATGGGAGTTTCCGCAATAGATGAGGTAAAAGATAGGGTAAAAAGTGAAGAGTTTAAGCGTTGCCTTACCTATTGTAAATCTGAACACATAAAACTTCAGCATGAGATCGAATCGGCACTTGACAGATTTCAAGACGATGGCAAGGAGCCCAATCCAATGGCAAAGGGTATGTCGTGGATGAAAACTAATTTTAAGATGGCAACAGACGCATCGGATAACACAATAGCTGATCTTATAACCGATGGATGTAATATGGGAGTAAAATCATTAAACAGATATTTAAATCAATACGAAGCAGCAGATGAGCATATAAAGGACATCACAAAAAGACTGATAAATCTTGAACAGCAACTCGCTAACGACATTCGCGGCTATCTTTAATTTTCGGCATTTATAATCCTGTTAAAATGCGGCAAAACCTTGATACAAAGGAGTTTACCGCATTTAATATACATATTGTTTATGAGTAAAACAATATAAAATATCTTAATTTTTAATTATTATTTAATAATTTTTTGACAATATTCGACAAAACACTAAGAAAATAACAGTTTTAACTGCTTTTTTACTTGTTTTGTAATTTTTATTGTGTTAAAATAATGGTGAAGAATTAACTTGAATCGGACTTATGACTTTGAAGGGAGTGACATAAATGAATAAGCCGCTCAAGATAGTTATTGGAGACAATAGTTTAAATTTCGGTATTGACATTGCAAACTCGCTTCGCAACGACAGTATGTATGTGATTACCCGACCTAAAGATGGGAATATCATTTTGAAAACAGTAATTGAACAAGAACCTGATATTGTTGTTATTGATGCTGTTATGCCAGGTTTAGATGCTATTGAGTTTATTAAAAGACTGAAAAATTTAAATTGTAAAAAACCTCATGTAATAGTTACAAGCACTTTTGACAACCAGATTATTGAGAAAGAAGTAATGGAGCAAGGCGCAGCATATTATATGAGACTTCCATTTGAAGCAAAGATGCTAGCTGACAGAATAAGTCTTATAATGGAACTCAGCGAGAATTCTCATAGGCTTGACCAGCACGAACTAAAGCTATTCGTTACTGATATGATCCATCGCACAGGTGTTCCTGCTCATGTAAAAGGTTACCGTTATCTAAGGGAAGCCATTATCCTTTCGGTTAACGACAGTGAAATGCTCAACTCTATAACAAAAATGCTGTATCCGGCTGTGGCTAAACGCTTTAATACCACTCCAACCAGAGTCGAAAGATCTATACGAAATGCTATAGAGATTGCCTGGGAAAGAGGCGACCTGTCTACTCTTGAGTCAATATTTGGTCATACGATAAGCTTAAGTAAGGGGAAACCGACTAACGGTGAGTATATTGCACTTATTGTTGACAAGATAAGATTGAGAGGAAAACAAGCTTGCCTTTATTAACTGATATTTTTTTATTGATTTAAAACGATCGACACCTGAATACAAATAGTTTTTCCCCTTACAGCAATACCTGTAAGGGGAAACTTAACTAAACACATTTCTTAAAAAACTTACAATAATTTGTATCTATTAGATATACGGCTATAATTGTGCAATTATAAATTATAATAGTTGATCATTATTATGCTGTTAATTTTAGTATGAAGCTTTTATACTTTTTCCATATTATCTAACAGCGTCATTTTAAATCACCATACTGAAGATTTTTTAAAATATCAGATTCCTCTACTTTTATAGTTGCCAAAAGCTTATCTAAAGTGTTAAACTCAAAAGCAGATACATATTCATCCTTAAATGTATTATCAGAATCCTCGTCCTCTATATTCTTTTTTATATATTCTCTGTCAAACGGAACTCTTTTGATAATATGATATCCATAACCCGTTTCAACAAGATCGCTTATCTCGTTCTGTTTAAGAGCAACAGAGGCTTTTGTAAAGTTTTCTTCATAAGTGGTGTAAAAATCTCCAACAAGATACCCGCCGGAATATTCAGTCATTCCTCCGTCGTAACCATACTCACTTATAAGACCATCAAAATCCTCACCGTCCTGCGCCCTTTTAAGAATACCCTCGCAATACTTTTTTGCCTTGTCTTTTTCCTTTTTCTGCTCGTCCTCAGAAAGACTTGCATAAGCAGTCGGCAAGATGCTCATCTTCTGTGCTCTTGTCATTGATGAAAAATTAGTTACACCCATACTGCTCAACATATCTGCATCAGGTGTAATATCATATCCAAATGGTATCAAAATATGCTTTACAAGCACAAGCTTATCCTCTGCCGTGTCAAGAAACTCATCATCCGAAAGTTTAAAGCTATCCTGGACCTTCTGAGCAAGCTTAGAATGTTGGACTATCTTTTTGAAATAGTCCTCAGTGAGATAAAGCTGTTTGAGATAATCTGAATACTTATCCTTCTGTTCCTCTTTTATCTTTTCTATCTCTTCATCGCATTTCTTTTTTTCATCATCAGTAAGCGAAATACCGTTTTCCTTTGCATACTTTGAATACACATATGAGGTTTTTATAAATGACATAATATTTGTCTTGAGCGTCTCAAAACGCTCTTTTTTTTCGTCCTCACTAAGCTTTGACATATCCTCGTCAGTAACTCCTAAATTTGCTCCGTAATTTGAAATAAAGTAGTAGTAGTTATATCGATACTCATCAAAGCCTATATCGTTCCCATCAACAGTGCACAAAACAAGCCCTTTTGTGTCTACTTCTTTTCCATTCAAAGTAAGGCTAGGGTCTGGAGGTTCTGTGGCTTCCTCCTCGGTGGTCTCTGAAGTTGCATCTGAGGAGCTTGTCACTAAACTGTCAGACGACGATTTTTTGCTTGAGGAATCATCGTCTGAACAAGCACTGAGTAAGCCCGAAACTAACAGAAGAGATATACATAAAGCCAGTATTTTTTTCTTCATCATTAAAAATCCTTTCAAATAGCCATTAAATAAAGATATTATTGTAAAACCTTCAGGATAAGTTACGGTAAAAGCCTGTTAATATCTCTCGGGAACATTGAAGCTGTTCGGATGTTCTGTGCTTTTATAAGCTTCATCAACAGTCTCTCAAGTCCTATTCCAAGACCGCCGTGCGGAGGAAGTCCGTACTTGTGAGCCTCAAGGTAGTTTTCAAAGTCTTTAGGATCAAGACCTTGGCGTATCATTTTTTCTACCTGCTCGTCATAATCATGTATTCTCTGTCCGCCCGAAGTTATTTCAAGCCCTCTGAATAAAAGGTCAAACTTATACGCAACCCTTTTATCCTCTCTGCTGTCCATTGCGTAAAACGGAGGCTTTGAGCTTGGAAAATGTGTAATAAAGATAAAATCCGAATCATACTTTTCCTTTGCATATTCTCCGAGTTTTACCTCATCCTCCGGGTCAAGATCAAACTTTGTGCTTACGCTCTTTCCTCTCAACAAAGTTAAAGCATCAGAAAACTTTATTGACGGGATCTCTACGACATTTGGAACATCAACTTCTAAAAGATTAACCTCATACTCATAGTTTTTCTTTATATATTCCATTATATGACGAAGCATTGCTGTTTCCATATTCATAACATCATACATACTGTCAATATATCCCATCTCGAAATCAAGACCGATATATTCGTTTATATGACGACTTGTGGCATGCTTTTCAGCCCTGTAAACGGGTGCTATCTCATAAACTCTGTCAAAAAACGCAACCGCCGCCTGTTTGTAAAACTGAGGTGACTGATTTAAAAACGCAGGCTTCTGAAAGTAATCTATCTTAAAAATATTTGCGCCGCCCTCTGCACCTTGTGCAACGATTTTCGGCGTGTGAATCTCTGTAAAGCCGTTTGCCCGCATAAACTCGTGCATACCGTGCACTATTCCCTCTTGGAGCTTAAACACAGCTCTTTCATAAGGGTTCCTCAAAGAAACATTTCTGTTATCAAGATTTACTTCTATTGAACAATCAAGCTTTCTCTGAGAGATTTTAAGCGGGTACTCCTCCTTCGGCTTTGAAATAAGACTTATGTTTTCAAGCACTATCTCAATGCCGTTTAAGTCCTTCGGATTTTCATTTACAATTCCGCTGACCCTTACATACTGACCCTCTCTGAGTCCCTCAATAGAGTCCTTGCATCTGTCAGAGTATACCGCCTGAACGACATACTCCCCTGTTCTCAGCGCTATAAACGAAACCTTTCCCAGATTTTTGATTCGGTGAACACATGCGGAAAGTGAAATACTTTCACCGATATGCCCGGTAGCATCAGTTAGTTTGAATTCCGAGAGAACATCTTTCCCGCCGACCATTTTAAAGTATTCACCATCGTTCGTTGGCTGATACATATCATCATTTTTATATACCGTCAACTTATCAGTGTTCTTTTCTTCGCTTATCTCCGTCTCTGTTTTTACTTCAGAATCGTCCGCTGCTGCATTTTTAAGCTTGTTTTCTAAGCGCTCTTTTATTACCTTTGGTGTGGCAACACCTTTAAGCGCCTTAGTCAAGCCTCCCATAAAAAATCCGAAAACCTTTTGCTCACCGTTTTTGTACTGTGAGACCTGCGTCTTACTTTTATCTAAAAGCTTATCTATTGCCTCATCCACCTTATCTGTGTCTACAATGATGAGATAGCCCTCATTTTTCGCAATATCAAGAGGTTTTTGCGAAGTCTCGACCATTTTTCTGAAAATTGCTTTAGCGTCATTTTTAGAAACCTTTTCCTCGTCCGACATTTTAACAAGCTCCGCAAAATCAGACGGCGTAAAGTTTAGGCTGTTAACATCTATCTCTCCAAGATTTATTCTTCTCATAAATTCTGTCAATACAAAAGCGCATATGCTCTTCGGATTATTATAAGTCTTGAGTGACTCGTCAAAAAAGTCTGAGATTATCTTGTTTCCGATAAGTATCTTAGCATCCGACTGAGAAAGTCCGTACTCATTTGTATATCTCAATATTCTTTTATTCGGGAGCTCAGGAAGTTTTGACTTAATATCATCAAGCATCTCATCCGTAAAGTTGACCTGCAAAATATCAGGCTCGGGGAAATAACGATAATCGTGAGCATTCTCCTTATTTCTCATAGATTTTGTCTCATCTCGGTTATCGTTATATCTTCTGGTTTCCTGGATCACTCTTTTTCCCGCATCAAGAAGGAGCGCCTGACGCCTTTCCTCATATTCAATAGCTCTTCCTACCGCCTTAATTGAATTCAGGTTTTTAATTTCAGCTCGTGTGCCAAACTCTTTGTCCTCAGGCTTCATAAGAGAAATATTTACATCACACCTCAATGAACCCTGCTCCATTTTACAGTCGCACACTCCCGCATACTGGAGCAAAAGTGAAATCTGTTCTACAAAAGCTTTAGCCTCCTCTGCGGAAGAAATATCCGGCTCTGTTACTATCTCTATAAGCGGGATGCCGCAGCGGTTGTAGTCAGCAAGAGACACTCCGTTAAAATCATCGTGAACGAGCTTTCCTGCGTCCTCTTCTAAGTGTATTCTGTTTATTCTTATGTTCTTCTTTTTCCCTTCTACCTCTATTGGAACAAGTCCGTTTATACAAAGAGGAAGATTGAGCTGTGAAATCTGATATGCTTTTGGAAGGTCGGGATAAAAATAGTTTTTTCTATCAAAAACAGAAAACTTATTTATGTCACAATTTAGTGCAAATCCCGCTTTTACCGCATACTCAACTGCCGTCTGGTTTATGACCGGCAATGTTCCCGGCATTCCCGAACATACGGGACAGCATCTTGTATTCTGATCTCCGCCAAACTCAGCGCTGCAAGTACAGAAAACCTTTGATTTTGTCAAAAGCTCTGCGTGTATTTCAAGACCTATTACAGTTATATACTTGGAATTTTTCATAACTTTCAAACCTTTCAACAATTAAGTTAGATCGTCGGCATTATTATTTCAAAGCCCTGTTCAAAACTGTCTGCAATCTGAATGATCGTCTGTTCATCAAACTGCTTTCCGATTATAGACATACCTATCGGCAGACCCTTTCCGTCATATCCGCAAGGAGTCGATATTGCGGGAAGCCCTGCAATATTTACCGTAACGGTACATATATCGGCCTGATACATCTTTACAGGATCGCTTATGTTTTCGTTACACTTGTATGCCGTCGTCGGAGCGGTCGGAGTAAGAACAGCATCACATTTTGCAAAAATATCGTTATACTCTTTCCTAATAAGCTGCTTAAGAGCCATAGCCTTTCCGTAATAAGCGTCATAATATCCGCTTGAAAGCGCATAGTTACCTAAGAGTATCCTTCTCTTTACCTCATCGCCAAAGCCCTCACGCCTTGAATTTTTGATAAGCTCCTCATAGCTTGAACCTATTTCGGACCTGTGACCGTATTTTATTCCATCGTATCTTGAAAGATTAGAACAAGCCTCCGCTGATGATATTAGATAATATGCCGCTGTCGCATATTTTAGCGATGGCATAGAGCATTCTACAAGCTCTGCTCCCATACTTTTATACATATCAGCGGCTTTTAAAACGCTGTCTCTTACTTCTTTGTCAATACCCTCAGCGTAAAACTCCTTTGGAAGAGCAATTTTTATACCCTTTATATCTTTGCCGATTTTAGCGGTAAAGTCAGGTACATCTCTTTTTGAGCTTGTTCCATCATGAGGGTCAAAGCCACAGATGTGATTTAAAATCAAAGCACAGTCGTGACTGTCTCTTGCGATTGGTCCTATCTGGTCAAGCGATGAAGCAAAGGCTACAAGCCCATACCTTGAAACTCTCGAATATGTTGGCTTTAATCCGGTCACCCCGCAAAAGCTTGACGGCTGCCTTATCGAACCGCCGGTATCCGAACCAAGCGCCGCAAGACATAAATCCGCAGATACCGCACTTGCCGAACCTCCGGAAGAACCTCCGGGAACTCTGTCTTTGTCGTACGGGTTTTTTGTTTTCTTAAAAGCAGATGTCTGTGTGGACCCGCCCATTGCAAACTCGTCAAGAGAAACCTTTCCGAGCATAACTATTCCCTCTTTGTCAAGTCGTTCCATAACCGTTGCGTTATAAGGCGGAATAAAATCCTCAAGCATCTTAGACGAACAGGTGGTAAGCACTCCCTCAGTACATATGTTATCCTTTATCGCCATAGGGATACCTGTAAGATCGGTTGCTTCTCCCCTATCTATTTTTTTCTGAGCTTCATCAGCCTGTTTAAACGCATTATCCTCTGTTACTGTTATATAGCACTCAAGCTCATCGTCGTATGTCTTTATCCTCTTAAGATACTCTTCAGTTATTTCCCTGACAGACACCTGTTTTTCATCAAGAGCTTTTCTTAGTTCTCTTATCTTTAATCCTCTTATCTCCATTAGCCCTTATCCTCCTATTCCACTACCTTAGGCACAACAAAACAGTTGCGCTGATTTTTTGCATTCTGCAAAAGCTTTGAGGTCTCAAGGCTCTGAGATTTCTCATCAATTCGCAAATCGTTCAGATAAATGTTTTTATTGTCAAGAACAGGGTCATATGTCACATCAATTTCCTTTACCGTATCCATAAGCTTGATTATACTTGTCATATCCTCGCTTGCTTTTTTAAGTTCCTCATCAGTAAATTCAAGCTTTCCAAGCTCTGCCAGATATTTTATCATATCAAGATCCATACTTTGCCTCACCTTTCTTTTACTATCAAGGGTATATTTCCCAATACTAAGTATATATTGTACCACAACAATGTTTATTTTGCAAGCAAAAGTGCTTAAAAAATAAAGACACCAAGGCTTAATGAAAGACCCCGATGTCTTAAAATAACATTATTTAAACATTGAACAGGTTACTTTGATATAAGTTCAAGCGTATCTCTTGCGATAAGAAGTTCCTCGTTTGTCGGAATTACCCAGACTTCCGTTTTTGAATCAGGTACTGAAATCTTGACAAGCTTGCCCTTACAGTCATTTGCGCTTAAGTCTAGTTTGATGCCAAAGTAATCCATATCCGCACATACATCCGCCCTGACATCAGGAGCATTCTCTCCGATACCTCCGGTAAAGATTATAACATCAAGCCCGTTCATTACAGCGGCATAAGAGCCAATGTACTTTTTGATATCATAAACGAGCATTTCCTTTGCTAGAAGCGCTCTTTCGTTTCCTTCGTCAGCCGCAGCGGAAACATCTCTGTTGTCGCTCGACACACCCGAAACACCGAGGAATCCCGATTTTTTGTTCATATAATCGCTCATCTCGCCTGTTGTAAACCCATGCTTTTGTGCGACAAAAGTAACAGCAGACGGATCGATCGCACCTGTCCTTGTTCCCATCAGTAACCCGTCAAGAGGTGTGAATCCCATAGAGGTGTCTACGCTTTTTCCGTCCTTAACAGCCGTTATTGATGAACCGTTACCAAGATGACAGGTAACTATGTTAAGCCCCTCAAGGCTCTTTCCTGTTTCCTTTGCATACTTTGCGGTAACAAATCTGTGACTAGTTCCGTGAAATCCGTATTTTCTTACAGCATATTTCTCATAATCCTCGTAAGGAAGTCCGTACATAAACGCCTTTTTTGGCATTGTCTGATGAAAAGCGGTATCAAATACGACTACCTGAGGAGTGGTCTTTGGAATCACCTTTGAGCAAGCTCTTAATGCAAGTGCGTGAGCGTGATTATGCACAGGCGCCAGATCTCTTAATTCATCTATCTTATCGATTATTTCATCTGTGACAAGACAAGGCTTGTCAAAAACCTCAGCACCCTGAACGATTCTGTGTCCGACTGCTGATATTTCAGACATCGAAGAAATTACTGACGCTTCTCCTGTTGTTAATACCTCAACAAGCTTCTCAAATGCCTCTGTGTGAGTAGGAAAATCACAATCTGCCGAATACTCTCTTCCGTCAAAGGTCTTGTGAGAAATATGACCGTCAATTCCTATTCTGTCACAGTTTCCCTTTGCTATAACGCTTTCGTCCTCCATATTGAGAAGCTGATACTTTAAAGACGAGCTTCCTGCATTTACGACTAAAATCTTCATTTTAAAAACTCCTTTTCAGTTTTACTTGACATTTTAAGTATATTTTTATATTATAACAATAGCAGAAAAATTTCAAGTACATTTTAGAAAAAATTTACTTTTAAAGACTTTTTCTAAAAATGTTTAAACCTTGTTCATATTCAATATATCAGAAAGGAAAAGCTTTGAAAACAGCAGGGATCGTAGCTGAGTTTAACCCATTTCACACGGGTCATAAATATTTGCTTGATAAGGTACGGGAAAAAGGCTTTACTCATATTCTTGTATGCCTTTCAAGTGACATTACACAGCGCGGAGATATAGCCATTTTTGACCGTCATAAAAGAGCGGAATGTGCAATAAGATGCGGTGCTGATCTAGTCGTTGAGCTGCCTGTACCGTTTTCTATGTCAAGCGCTGAGATTTTCGCAAAAAAAGCGCTTGAGATACTAAAAAAGATAGGTATAGACGCTCTTTTTTTCGGAAGTGAGACGGATGACAAAAATGCGCTTATAAATGCCGCTCAATTTAGCAGGACCATAAAATGCAACAAGGACATCAAGACTTTTCTTAAAAGTGGTGAAAGCTATCCATCCGCAGTTTATAAAACGGCGGTAAAGCTTATCGGATGCGAAGCCGCAAAGGCTTTTAAAGATCCTAATTCCACTCTTGCGATAGAATATATAAATGCGCTAGGAGATACGTCTTTTTTCCCTGTGATAAGAACCGTTCCTCACGACGAAGAGCCGCACGAAGATTTTGCACCGGCTTCGTTCATCAGAAAAGGCATAATAAACAAAGATAATGATGTTTATAAGTATTTACCTTATAGGATTAAGGACTTAGCTGCAGCTGACATTAAAAATACAGAGCGTGCCGTTTTGCTTTCTCTTTATCAAAAAAATACTGATGAGTTATCGAGCTGTTACGATATAAATGACGATCTTGCACATAGGATATTTAATGCGCTGCGCACCGCAAAAAGCTATGAAGAGCTTATAAGCGGAATAAAAACAAAAGCGTATACTATGGCAAGAATCAAAAGATGTGTTTTTAATGCGTACCTAGGCATAACAAAAAGTGATATTACGCTTACCCCGTATATAAGACCGCTTGCCGCAAACGAAAAAGGAAAAGAGATAATGTCATCAGCAAAGTGTGAAATGTCTCCGTCTCTTAAAGAGCTTTCAGAAAATCATCCGAGGCTGTGCGAGCTTTCTGAAGCTTCTCATCGGCTGTTTGATATGTCCACAAATTACCCTACGGGACAAAGTGAATATTCAAAACGACTGGTGATAAACTAGACAATAATTAAAAAAATTAAAAATGAAAGAAGGTGTACACCGGTGAGGTTTCGCCCGTGTATTGATATTCATAACGGCTGTGTAAAGCAGATAGTCGGCTCAACTCTTGACGGAAGCAATGCTACTGAAAACTTTAAAAGCGCAGAAAGCTCCGATTATTACGCTGATCTTTACAAAAAAAACGGTCTGTACGGTGGGCATATAATCCTGTTAAACGCTCAGGGCACGGAAGAATATGAGGCTGATAAGAAGGAGGCTGAAAAAGCGCTTTCGACTTTTTACGGAGGACTTCAAATAGGCGGAGGAATAACCGACAGAAATGCTTCAGAGTATTTATCTCTCGGCGCATCACATATAATCGTTACAAGCTACGTTTTTAAAGACGGAAAAATCAACTACGACAATTTAAGGAAGCTTAATGCCGAAGTCGGAAAAGAAAAAATCGTTCTTGACCTATCCTGCCGCAAAAAAAACGGCAAGTATTATATCTTGACCGATCGCTGGAAAAAATTCACCGATGTTGAGTTTAATAAGTCAACAATAGAGAATTTAAAAAATTATTGTTGTGAATTGTTGGTGCACGCAGTTGATATAGAAGGAAAAAGGAACGGTATAGATTTAGATCTGATTGACATACTTTCCGAATCATCCTTACCGGCGACCTATGCCGGTGGAATTTCATCACTTAATGATCTGTCGCTTATAAAAAAGCACGGAAGAGGCAGAGTTGATTTTACAATAGGCTCTGCACTTGACATCTTTGGCGGAAACTTATCCTTTAAAGATGTATGTACTTACAGTTTACCGGAGGAAAAGCTATGAAAAAGCTAATGTTTGTTTACAATCCAAATGCCGGAAAGGGTCTTTTAAGAAAGAATATATGTGAGGTGATTGACGCATTTACAAAGCACGGTTATCTCACCACAGCGTATCCCACACAGGCAAAAGGTGACGGCTTTGAAAAAATAATAGCCTTCGGAAGAGATTATGATATGATCGTCTGCTCAGGAGGAGACGGAACTCTTTCAGAGACTATTTCCGCTTTGATGCAGTTTAAGCCGGACAGACGCCCGACCCTGGGATATATTCCGGCAGGCTCTACAAATGATTTTGCAAACTCGCTTGACATTCCGAGAAACTTTGTACTTGCTGCGGAAAACGCAGTTGAAGGGGTTCCGTTCAAATGCGATGTCGGAACGCTTGGAGAAAATTATTTTTGTTATGTAGCCGCGTTCGGAGCTTTTACACATGTTACCTATCAGACCGACCAATCGCTCAAAAACAAGCTCGGACATATGGCTTATGTTATAGAGGCATTAAAGAGTCTTAACAAAATCGAAGGCTACGATATGCGATTTGAATACGACAACGGAAATGTATGTGAGGGCAGATTTATTCTGGGAATGATAACAAACTCTGTATCTGTCGGCGGAATAGTCAAGCTTGACAAAAATTCTGTTATTTACGATGACGGAATGTTTGAAGTAATGCTTGTTCGCCAGCCAAAAAATATAATCAAATTTACGAATATGTTAAATAACTTTGTAAGCTCTAATATGCTTAAGTTTTCGGAGCTAAAAGATAAATATTTTGCTACCTTTAAAGCAAGCCGTATAAAAATAACCTGTGAGAAAGAGATTGCTTGGACGGTAGACGGTGAAAACGGCGGAGAACATAAAGAAGTTGACATAAAAAATCATATGCAGGCAATAACAATAATTACACCGAAGCTTCCTGAAAATGAAACCCCCGCTTCTCTTACCGATAAAGAAGAATGAAAACATTTGGTTAATAAATAAATGTTAATGATCTGTAATTCATAAGGAGGTATTATGAAGACTTCAATCAAAAGATCTATTTCGGCGTCGATAGCCGTGTGCCTTTCACTTACGGTTCTTTCCGCCTGTAAATCTACAAGAAGTATCGAATCAAACCTTGCTGTAAGCTTTTCAAAGGAAAGCGGAGTATATTCGGAGGAATTTTCCTTAGAGCTTGAAAGCAGTACCGAAGGAACTATTTACTATACGACTGACGGAAGTGATCCGTCAACCAGTGATACTGCGGAGAAATACAGCAAAGCTATTGAGATTACCGACAGAAAGAGCGATAAAAATGTAGTATCGGCGGTAGAGCCGGGACTTTTTGACGCTGCACACGACAGTCCCGCAAGAGGTAGAAAGAGCTTTGAAAACTCAATGGAAGCACCTGAAGATTCTGCCGTTGACAAATGCACAGTTATAAGGGCAAGCGTAAAGGACAAAAACGGAAGCTTCTCAAAGCCTGCAACAGCTACATACTTTATTAACGATATGACAGAGCACATAAAAGGAATAAAGGAAAGCTGTGATGCAAGCGGACAGGATCTTGCGATTATTTCTATAAGTGCAAATTTTGACGATTTCTTTTCACCCGAGACGGGAATTTATGTAAAGGGTAATGTTTACGAAAAGGCGCTTGCAGAATACCTTGAGGAAGAAAAAAGAGTAAAGGATACAGAAACATCAAGAGGACTTGACGCAAACTACAAGCAAAAGGGAAAAGATTGGGAGCGTCCCGTCCATATTGATTTCTTTGAATCGGACGGAGACAGCACTTCACTTGCTATGAGCCAGGACTGCGGAATAAGGACTCAGGGAAATTACTCAAGGTCCGATCTTCAGAAGGGTCTGCGCCTTTACGCAAGAGAACAATACGGAATAAAGAACTTTTACTATCCTGTTTTCGGTGACGATGCTAAAGATTCAGATGGAAATACCATTGAGAAGTTTAAAACTCTTAACTTAAGAGCCGGAGGAAACAACGCTTTTATCGCAAAGTACAACGACGCATATTGGCAGTCTCTCGTAACAGAGCTAGATGTTGCCACTCAGGCATCAAGACCTTGTGTAGTGTACTTAAACGGCGAATATATGGGGCTTTATATTTTACAGGAGAACTATTCGGATAATTTCTTTTCTAATAAGTATGGAGTTAAGGATACCGATGTTGTTTTGTATAAGGGCGATGCTGAACAGTACGCTTCCGGCTATAAGCTTGATATAGGAGACGCCCCTGAAGATGCGCAAAACGACGGCTACTATTTTTCTGAACTCAACGCGTTTTTCAGAAAGCATAGAGACCTGTCTGATGACGAAGATTTAAAAGAATTTGAAAAGCTTGTTGATACCGAAAGTGTTTTAGACTACTTTGCCGTAGAGGTGTGGCTCAACAATAAGTGGGACTGGCCGGGAAAAAACTGGTCAATGTGGAAAACAATAACCAATGACAAATCAAATGAATATAATGACGGACGATGGAGAATGTGTCTTTACGATCTTGATTTCGGCGGAGTATCCGGCGAAAGTGATGCTTATGCAAACACGGTCGCTGAGGACAACTACAAGCCGGACGGACTTCTTGACTTCAGCACAAACAATCCCGCTGTTCTGTGTTTTGCATCTCTTATGACAAACAAATCAGCAAGGGAATCTTTTGAGAAAAAGCTTAATGATCTTTCAAATAAAAACTTTGAGAGGACCTCAGCCATTGAGTCCTTGGATAAATTCAACGATACATACTCACCTCTGTTTGACCAGTTCTATGAAAGATATCCGGGATCAGGTAATACCGATAATGCCGTGAACGGCGGATACGGAAGCTATCAGTGTATCAAGGATTTTCTTGAATACAGAGCCGACAATATTCAGACAATGATAGACTTTATTGAAAGTACAAGAGGTTAAGTCACAAATTATATTTTTATAAAATTAAGCCGCAAGATCAATAGATTTTGCGGCTTTTATTTTAAAAATTACCTATCAATATTTTATCCGATTTTAATTGTAAAACAGCCTTCATTCTTAAAAAAACAATTTATTTTTATAGATGTTTGTCCCTTATAAAAAATTCACAAATTTTAATTTTTACCTCTTGAATTTTTTTTTTTTTTTTGCTATATTTAGAGTAGCGTAATTTTTCAATTATCGCAAATACTTTCTGGAAAGAGGAGGAAAAAATGAAGCTGAAAAAAAGAATTATGTGTGGCATTTTAAGCATCGCCGTAACAGCTTCGGCGTGCATCTCAGGAACCTTTACGGCATTTGCCGAGGAAACCGAGAACGATTATTTGCTTTCTGAAAAAAAGACCGTAATGTATGTTACGGGAACAGATCTTCAGAAAGCAGGAATTGATGTTGACAGCATCATTTCAAAAGACCCTAAAGCGACTTACTATGTTCATCTTACTAAAACAAACAAATATTCATACCTTAGGGCTTCTGCCGGTGATACTGTTGCGGGAAGTTCAAATAAGGCTCTTGTAGCATATGCCAGCACGCAAAGCAACGACACAAAGCATTACATTCAAAATCCGGATACTCAAAACGGAGTAGGAGAAGCGGGAACCGCTAATTACAGCTTCCCTGAATGTAACACGAACAAGGCAACAAGTGCTGAGACACTGTATTTCCGTATTCAGATATGGACAAAGGATACAGAAGCTGAGCCATTGGGAATTGTGTTCTCAGATAAGCAAAGTGTTACGATCAATCCCGACGGAACTCTGACAAAAGGCTTTACAGTACCTAAGCTTGAGTCTAACGAGCTTGTTGATCCAAACAGAGATCCTGATGTTGACGGAGAAGTCTGGGAGCAGTCTGTTACAAAAAGAAAAGCAAATTTAAAGCTTACTCTTGATTATGTAAAGACTATGGACGAGTCTAAGTACACTGAAGAGTCTTGGGCAGATTTCGAAGCTGCAATCCCGGTTGCACAAGCTGAATATAACAATTCAAGTGCAACAGCCGACAGCCTTAAAAAAGCTAGAGATACTCTGGAAAAGGCAAAGTCTAAACTTATATTTGCAACAGAACCCGAGGAGTCTAATCCGATGCCTTTCAGAGAACTAAATGCAGCACAGACAGTCAAGGAAATGGGAGTTGGCACAAACCTCGGCAACACAATGGACGGACACTCCAACTTTACGCCTTCGGAAACCTCGTGGCAGAGCGCGGTTACGACCAAGGCATATATCAAAGCGCTTCACGATGCAGGCTACAATACGCTGAGAATACCTGTTACCTGGGGAAATATGATTGATGACGACAACGGTTATGCCCTTAAGGAAAACTGGCTTAACAGAGTTCAGGAAATAGTTGACTACTGTATTGATCAGGATATGTACGCTATAATCAATGTTCATCACGACGGTGCGGAACAGCTGAGCTGGCTGAGAGTAGCAGCTGACGATATTGACTCTGTTATGGAAAAATTTGAAGGCGTATGGCGCAATATCGCAGAGAGATTCAAAGATTACGATGAGCATCTTATCTTTGAATCAATGAACGAGATAACAAGCGGAAAAACAGAGGGAACAAAGAATTCTTCACAGGCTGTTACATATGACACTCCGATAATTGTAAACTTCAATCAGCTTTTCGTAAACACAGTGCGTTCGACAGGCTCTAATAACGAAAAGCGCTGGCTTGCGGCGGTAGCTCACTATGCAAACAACGGTACAAGCAAGGATTTCGTAATGCCTGAGGATACTTACAATGAATCAAACAGGCTGATGTTTGCTCTTCATATTTATTCAGATGTAAATGGTGTCCTTGATAGATTAAAGGGAGCATACAATAAATTCGGAAACAAAGACATTCCTATGTATCTTGGAGAATACGGAAGAACTCTCGCAAAAGATGCAAATACCGATTCCGGATACAATGATCCTTTCAGAGCAAATTATTCTGAAGTTGTAAACAGAGCTTGTCAGGTCTACGGAATATGTCCGGTTGTCTGGGATCAGGGCTTTGGAAACAACGGTGAATATGAGACGGGTCTGTACTCATATTGGAACCGTGCTGAACTAAGACCTATTTTTAAGTCAATAACAGATGCTTTAGCGAGAGGAACACTTCTTGAACCAAGCGATAAGAATAAAAACGGCGATTTCTCTGACATTTACGAAGGAACCAAAAATGCCGGAATAGTAAACGAGTTTGACTCTGTTGATGCGGAAAAGACAGTTGTTGATATGACCGTTGGCGATTGGACAAAAATAAAGGCTGAGGGTATTGTTGAAGAAAACACACCCGATTACAATGTTTCTGATGTACTTGTCTGGTCTACCGACAACGACGATGTAGCTACTGTATTTAACGGTAAGATACACGCTACCGGTATCGGAGAGACAACAATACACGCATCTGCATTAAGCGGTTCAGCCAAAGCAGACATAAAGGTAAATGTAAAGGCTGTTGTATCGGATAAAAAGGCTGTTATAACGACTGACTCCGAGGAATACAGTCTTGTAAAGGACCTTAGCGTTCAAATTAGTGCCTCAACCGATAACGGTGAGAGAGTTACCTATAAATCTTCAAATCCTGACATAGCTACTGTAAACAGTCAGGGAAGAGTATTCGGAGTATCATTTGGTACAGCTTATGTTGTTATCACATCAGAGAGCGGAGCTACAAAGACCGTTAAGGTAATCGTTACCGATGCGTTGACAACAAACGAGATAACACTTGGATTAAAGGTTCTTTATAACGACAGCACACATAATTATTACAGCGCGGAAACCGGTGATATAATAACAGTAAGCGAAGAAGGAACCTATACACTTAAGTTTGATATTGACAAAAACCTGTCATCAGCAGGTAAAACCGCAGGTATAACTGATATTTCAAACCTTACCGCAATATACATTCAGGATCAGACATATGCTTTGGGAGATGCGAAGTCCTCACCGCTTGAGACATGTGATATTCAGTATACAAGTGTCAAGCTAAACGGAAAAGAGCTTACGCTACTTCCTGATAAAGCAGGTCCTAAGGCTGCAATAAAGAGCGGAATCTTCGATACCGGAGACCCGGTTAATGCTTGGGACGGCTCTGCAGTAGATGAAAGTCAGTTAGTCTGGGATCAAAGCAATCATGTTGTAAGCTTTAAGGAATCAAGCCCTAAAACCTTTGAAGTTACATTTACGCTTTCTAATATGAAGTTTAAGACAGCTTCACCTACGAGAGCTACTGAGATTACAAGAATAAAGGAAGCTTCTGAAACTGTGATAAACGGAAGCGTTGGAGATACAGTAAATGTAAAGGTTTCTGTCCGCCCGATAACTACTGATATGATGACGACCTTTATATCAAGTGACGAATCTGTTGCAATAGTTGAAAACGGCGCATTTTCTCCTGACAAAGACGGATACATTACCGTACCTGTAAAGATAGTGGGAAAAGGTACTGCGACAGTAAAAGCTATAACAGAAAACGGGCTTGAGGTAGTGTTTACGGTCAACAGCGGAGTTAATACGCTGACAGGAAATATTATAACGCCCGGAGGAGACAGCGCACCCGTAACGGTAGAGATCACAAAAGACGGCGATACCGAACCGATTTTGACAATAGCTTCTACCGACTCAATGACCTACGAAGCAGCACTTGCACCGGGATCATACACCGTAAAATTCATAAAAGAAGGCTTTGTAACAAGAACATATACGGTAAACATTTCGGATAAGAACGAGATGCTGGACGCTGAGATACATCTGATAGGCGATGTAAACGGCGACGGAAAACGAACAACTGTTGATGTCGGAATAGTAAATTCTTATGTTAAGAAATCATCAGAACTAACCGGCTATGATCTTGAAGTTGCTAACGCAAACAATGATAAAATTATTTCAACAATCGATGTCGGAATGATAAACAGAATAGCAAAAGGCTTGGCATAAAGCTTTATAGCCTAAACGATTACGCCCCGCAGGGATTATCTCCCTGCGGGGCGTTTGTATCACTCTTATTTATCCTCTTTTAAAATAAATCTCCACTTTATATTTCTATATTTTGGAGTAGCATAGCTTATTCCTACTCTTTTATCCCTGAAAATTTTCACACGCTCTCCCGTGTCCTCTATACGGATAATGTTGTTTTGGAAAATCTTTTCACCGTTTAAGCTGCCTGTGATTTTAAGGTATTTAGTGAGCTTTCCCGGGCCGTTAAAATTACCCTCACAGGCTCTTATCAAAACCGCCTGAGGCTCGTCTTTTTCACCCGTAACAATATTTATGAGCCAATGCATACCGTAACAAAGGTAGACATAAATCGTCCCTGCTTCCCTGTAAAGAACATCAGTGCGGTTGGTCCTGCCCTTTGACGCGTGACAAGCCGTATCCTCCTCACCGCGATAAGCCTCAGTTTCTGTTATCATAAGCCTGCGCTCGACTCCGTCTATATTCGTGACCAATATTTTACCGACAAGCTCAGGTGCTACCTCAAGAACATCCCTTTCAAAAAAGCTTTTTTCTAATATCATTTTACCCTTAGCCTTTCTGTAATTTCCTCATCGGGAGTAACATAAAGCGTTTTGTTGTTTGTAAAAATCACCATTCCGGGCTTTGCTCCGCCGGGCTTTTTGACATTTTTCACTTCGGTAAGATCAACAGGAACAGATGAAGAGCCCTTAGCCTTTGAATGATATGCGGCAATACAAGCCGCCTCAATCATATCTCTGTCATCAGGAATTCTTCCGGAGGTTTTCAATATTATATGAGAGCCGGGAATATCCTTTGTGTGAAACCAAATATCGCTTTTATCGCTGTCCTTTAAAGTGATCTTATCATTCTGGCGGTTGTTTCTTCCAACAAGTACATCAAAGCCGCCGCTTGTTCTGAATCTTATAGGAGGAAGTGCTTTAAGCGGCTTGGATTTTCCTTTTTGTGAGCGAAGGTAACCCTGTTCGCAAAGCTCATCTCGTAAAGCCATAATATCCTGTTCGGTCACCGCACGGGTAAGAGCGTCAAAAACGCTGTCGATATATCTCAGCTCGTCCTCACCCTCTTTTATGAGCCTTGTGAGCATTTTTCGAGCAGTATCGCATTTTTTGTATTCTGAATAATACCGTTGTGCATTCTGCTGAGGGGTGAGGCGCTTGTCCAGCCGAACCTTCACCTTTGGCATTTCTTCAACAGTATAGTCTGTAAGCATAACCTCTCCGTCGCCCTTGTTTATCATATAGATGTTAGATATTATAAGGTCGCCGATTTTTTTATATTCATCCTGCCTGTCGCAGTCCTTAAGCTCAGTCATCTGATTTGAGATCCTTCTGGTTATTCTCTCACTTGTTCTGACAAGAAGCCTGAATAAGTCCTCCGCGCGCTGTTTAGTCCTTGAAAGCCTGTCACGCTCTGAATAAAAATAATCAAGCAGCTCACAGACATCATCAAATTCCTTTCGCACCATAAGATTGCCGTATTGCAAAATATCAATAAAGCAAAAATCCTTTAGCTGGTTTTCCCTGTTTTTTAAAACGACAAGCTTGTTCTTTCCGGCTTTCACGGTATCGGCTGTATTTTGAAAGAAAAAACAAAGCCTATCCTTTTGGTCGTCTGTAAGCTCTTCAAATGTAACGGTATCCGTCCTTGCACAGTAAAATACCGCTTCTCTTGCCATCACCGCAGAGATGCCCTCAAAAGTGTGAAGAAGGGTCTTTGAAAGATCCTTGTTGTAATTGTTTTTAAGACAGGCAAAAAGCTCTTCTTTGTCAAAATCAAAAACAGACAGTCTTTTTTCTCTGACGACCGCCGAATATGTCAATCCGGGAAGTACCGGTCTTACGCTTGACATATCCTGTCCGACACGCTTTATGCTGTCTATTATTCTGCCGGTTTCGTCTATGAGAATAAGATTTGAATGCCTGCCCATTATCTCGGATATAAGAGTAAGCTTTACAGGATCACCCATCTCGTTTACCGTGTCAAAATCAAAGTAAAGTATTCTCTCGTAACCGTCCTGACGGATATTTGTAAGTCTCGACGAGGACAGCCGCTTTCTTAAAAGCATACAGAACATCGGCGGAGTCTGAGGATTATCAATTTCGCAAAAAGTCTCGTGTACTCTTGCCTGTGATGCGTTTACATTAAAAAGCACCCTGTGCGAGCCTTCTGCGGTTCGAAAGTTTATTACTATTTCGTCCTTAGACGGCTGATATATTTTATCCACTCTCGCGTCAGCTAGTACGCTGACAAGCCGCTTTTTAACAAGACTTAAAAATATCCCGTCCAACGCCATCCTTTTCCCTCCATATTATCAAATCGTCATTGTTATGTCTGTGTTGTTTTCCGCAATAAAAATATTATCTGCAAAGTCCTTGAGCTTTTCGAGCAAAAACTCTGTTATTATGTTTTCCGTGTAGTAATGTCCTGCGTCTATGATAGCAAAACCTATGTTTTCAGCGTCAATAAAAGCTGAATGCTTAACATCTCCGGTTATAAGAGCATCACATCCGACCTGATACGCCTCTTTAAAATACCCCGAGCCAGAACCAGATATTATGCCTACCCTTTTGACAGTTTTTTCGGGAAGGTTAAATCTGACAAAACTGCACCCGAGCATATCCTTTACCCTCTTTGACAGTTCTTTTACCGAACAGGGCTCATTCAAAACTGCGACCCTGCCAAGACCGGTTTGACTCTCGATAGTAATTCCCTTAAGCGAAG
>X301_European_Hare__coassemble_1116_pt1 | contig 19364 bp, 16 predicted proteins | sample X301_European_Hare__metabat2_high_PE_011 | metagenome-assembled genome bin X301_European_Hare
ATTTTATGAAGAATGTACGTTTGCGTACATTTTTTCCTGATTTTGCGCTGTTAGTGGAGGTGAGTAAAAAATTTTTATAGTACTGAACCTATAAATCTGACTTTTTATACGCTTTATATACTTACTTTTGTAAAGTAAAATATTTAAACGAAAAAAACGCCGATAAGCTACAAAAATAGTGCATATCTTACATATATAAAAATTTTATCTGCATTTATATTGACATTAAAAAGCAAATATGTTATTATAATATTCGTGAAAACAGATAACATATAAAATGAAAATATGTGTAGCTAAAAAGGAGAAATGTTAATGGACAATACCGAGAAGACAATAGACATTAAGAGTTTGTATTTTATGATAATAAAGCACATAAAGCTTATCATTGCGCTTACGGTGATTTTCGCGTTGGGTGCATTGATAATTTTTACTGTGATTGTTCCTAAAAAATACACATCCTCTATAATGTTGTATGTTCAGTCTAATGAAGTGTCTGGCGCAGTTCAGCAACAGGAAATAGGTTATCAGGATATTCAGGCGGCGGAAAAACTTGCGGGCACCTGTCAGATTTTGTTCACAAGTGAAAAGATGATAAACTATATACTTGAAGATCTTAAAAACGATTACGGAATAACAAATTATACAAGTGAAGATATATCGGAATGGATAACCGTTACCGCTCCTGAAAACACAGCTATTTTGACTGTCAGTGTTGAGACGACAGATCCTGATCTTTCAGCGGCAGTTGCACAGAGTATAGATTTAAATGCACACGGTGTTTATTCATCGGTTGTGGATGCAGGTATAGTAAAAGAGGTAGTTCCTGCTTCGGTACCGGACAAGCCGTCTTCGCCTAATGTTCAGAGAGATACGGCTATAGGATTGATAATAGGACTTGTACTTGGATGTATAATTTCCATAGTTATTGAGATGGTTGATACTAAGATCAAGCCTTCTGACGACCTTCTCGCACTTTACGGTATACCGGTATTTGCTGAGATTGTTGACTTTGAGGCTAATGTAAAGGGAGGTTATGATTATGAGTACAGGAACTAAGAAATCAAAATCATCCGGACACAGAAACGAATTAAGGCGTTCTAAATCAACATCAAGAAAATATATTCTTAATGAGGGAACGAAGTTTATAATTTCAGAAGGCTATAATACCGCAAGGACAAACCTTATGTTCTCACTTTCTCAGTCACCGAGAAAGGTGGTTGCGTTCACTTCGGCAAGTCCTGCTGAGGGAAAAAGCACAAACTGTCTTAATATGGCAATCACTTTGGCTTCGACGGGAGCTAAGGTAATACTTTTGGATCTTGACTTAAGAAAGCCGGTACAGCACTCACTTTTAAAGGTAACAAGAGCCCGTGGTGCAAGCACTCTTTTAAGCGGAATGTGTACCGTTTCCGAGGCTATTGTTAAGGATGTAAGACCTAATCTTGACCTTGTTCCGTCCGGACCTATCCCTCCAAACCCGGCTGAGCTTTTGTCTTCGCCGAATACGGGAAAGCTTATAGAGGTTTTACAGGCTCATTACGATTATATACTGATAGACACTCCTCCTGTAAATGTAGTTTCAGATTCTCAGCTTCTTAACGACTACATTTCGGGTATTGTGTTTATAATCCGTGACGGCTATACTAAACACACCGACTTACAGCGCGCACTTTCTCAGATAAAGCTTGCTAACGGTAAGGTTCTTGGCTTTATGAAGACCGCTTGTCAGGTTTCCGGAAGCTCGGGATATTATAAAAAGAGTTACTATAATTACAATTATTCATATTCAGAGCCGACATCCGATTCGGCAAAAGCAGATAATTAATCAAAGACAGCGGCAGGGGGAGGTATATATGACGATAGATTTTCATTCACATATATTACCTTATCTTGACGACGGTTCCGAGTCAATAGAAGAATCAATACGGCTCTTGGATATAATGGCTCAGAACGGAACGGATACTTTGATTTGTTCTCCGCATTTTTACTGCCACGAGATAGGTATAAACAGTTTTCTTGAAGCAAGGCAGAATTCATATGAACAGCTTAAGCCACACTTAAAGCCTGAGCATCCGAAGATATTGTTGGGCTCTGAGGTGCTTTATTCAAGTAAGCTTATTAAATTGGACGACCTCGAAAAGCTGTGTATACAAGGGACAAATTACCTTCTTTTGGAGATGCCGTATTTAAGACTGTCAAAACAGATAATCGACAGTGTTTCGGAGCTTGTTGACAGTGGTAGAGTAAAGGTCATTGTAGCGCATATCGAAAGGTATCTTAATTTTACCGATTATGCCGATCTCGAAGAGCTTATGTCGCTTGATGTTTTGGGACAATTAAACGCTAACTCATTTCTTGAAAGAAGAACAAGAAAAATATGCTTAAAGCTGTTAAATAATGGCTTTGCGCAGGTGATAGGAAGCGATATGCATCACGAGGACAGAGGCGTTCCGATCAAAAGGGCTTACGAGGTGATTGAAAAGAAGCTGGGTTCCGAGAGAGTTGTTGAAATAGAGGAAAGCGGAAATCGCATTTTAAAGGATATGGAAACATATGATATTATTGAACTATGACCGACTGAACAGATCGTTTGGTCGGTTTTTTATATCTTAGTTAAGCTTTTCGTCTGCATTACTCATATCCGCTTTAGAAGAAAACGCTGCGGCATTTGTTGATTCTGTTTCACATATTTGAATACTCTAAAGCATATTTGTTAATCGTTTAAGAATATTAACTTAAGTTATAAATTCAAAGGCAAAATATTTAACTTGTATAACTTTCTTGAGAATATCGTCAAAATGCCGAAAAAATAGGATTTATTTCGTCAAAATGACGAAAGCTTTTTTATTAAAATCTCTTGACTATATAAATATTTGCATATATAATCATAAGAGACTTATAACTAAATTAAGACACAGTGTGACATTGGAGAGTGGAACAAAAAATGTTTCAATTAAAATGGATATGGGAAAATCTTAAGGGATACAGAGCCAGATATATTTTTGCGCTTACGCTTTCGGTAATATGTAATATATTGATACTCGCCACCCCTGTTTTGTCGGCATTGATCGTCGATAACTATATAACCGGTAAAGATGCGCTATATAATATAGAAAATAAAAAAGATGTGCTTTTATTGATGATATTGGGGCTTATTGCGTTTACAGCGGTTAAATCCGGCTTACAGTACATATGCAATATGTCTTATGAGAGATCATCTCAAGGTGCTATTTTTTCACTTAGAACAAAGCTTTTCAGAATAGTTGAGAATCAGGATCTAACCTTTTACGACGAGTATCGCACAGGAGATCTTATGACGCGGCTTACGGGTGACCTTGATATGATCCGGCATATGCTTGCGTTTGTATTCAGAGGTCTTATAGAATCAATAACTCTGCTTATGGCGTCTGTGGTGTATTTCTTTATTGTAGATTGGAAAATGGCGATATGTATACTGTCTCTTACGCCGATCATTTTCCTTATTTCTCTAAGACTTAAAAGGGTAGTAGCTCCTGTTCATATGAAGCTAAGGGAAAAGCTCGCCGCAATGAATACGGCGGCACAGGAAAATATTTCCGGAAACAGAGTAGTAAAGGCGTTTGCTAGGGAGCAGTATGAAATAAATAAATTTGACAGTATCAACAAAGAGTATTCCGCCGCAAACAAGGCGGCCTCGCTAAAGTGGCTTACATATTCTCCGTATCTGGAAGGGATCGCTGTAAGTCTTTCTGCTGTAATGCTTTTATCCGGAGGAATTTTTCTTATCACAAAAAGTATTACAATGGGAGAGTACATAGCAATATCGGGGCTTATCTGGGCAGTGTCAAACCCTATGAGAAGTCTCGGAATGTATGTAAACGATACACAGCGCTTTATGGCGTCAGCTATTAAGATAATGGAGATATTTTACAAAAAGCCTACCATTAAAGACCCTGAAAACGCATACGCTCCTGATGAGATAAAGGGCTATATAGAGTTTAAAAATGTATCTTTCGGATATTCAGGAAATAAGGTTCTCAAAAACATTTCTTTTAAGATAAAAGCCGGTGAAACTGTTGCGATAATGGGCGAAACGGGAAGCGGAAAAACTACGCTTATAAATCTTATACCTCGGTTTTATGATGTCCTGGACGGAGAAGTTCTTGTAGACGGGGTAAATGTAACAGAGTATTCTTTAAAGAGCCTAAGAAAAAATATCTCTATGGCGACGCAGGATGTCTTGTTATATTCCGATACCATCGACGGAAATATTGCCTACGGAAATTCCAGTATGCCGGAAGAGGAGGTATATAAATGCGCTGAGCTTGCCGGTGTAAGCGAGTTTGTTGACAAAATGCCTGAGGGATATGACACTATAATTGGAGAGCGCGGGGTAGGACTTTCCGGCGGACAAAAGCAGAGAATCTCTCTTGCCCGTGCGATCGCTGTCAAGCCGAAGATACTTATACTCGACGACACGACCTCTGCGGTCGATCTCGAAATGGAAAAGCATATTCAAGACAGTCTTAAAAACCTTGACTTTTTATGCACAAAGATAATTATTGCACAGAGAATATCTTCAACCAAGGACGCTGATAAGATAATAATTCTTGATGACGGAAAGATTGCAGAGATGGGAACGCATTCCGAGCTTCTTAAAAATAAAGGCTACTACTATGATGTGTTTATGCTTCAGAACGAGGGCTTTGAAAGGAGTGAGGTCTGATGGCGAGAAATAAATACAACATAGACGAGGTATTAGAGACACCCTTTGATATAAGGCATTTTAAAAGGTCGTTTAAGTACATAAAACGCTATGCCAAAAAGATGATCGTTGCTCTGATTCTCAGTGTTTTTGCCGCTGTGTCAGGACTTCTCGGACCGATAATAACTCAGCACGCTCTCGATAAGACTATACCCGAAGGGGATATGTGGGGACTTCTTTTCCTTGTACTGCTGCTGGTTATTACAATAGTAATTTCAGTGGTGTTTTCAAATATCCGTGCAAGGATAATGACGGTAGTAGGACAGGACATTATCTTTGAAATAAGAAATGATCTGTTTAAACACCTTCAGGAGCTTCCTTTTGAATACTACGATAATCGTCCGCACGGAAAGATACTTATAAGGGTCGTAAATTATGTAAACTCCGTGTCGGATATGCTTTCAAACGGCATTGTAAACATAGTCCTTGAGTTAATTAATATGTTCTTTATAATGGTGTTTATGTTTTTTGTAAATGTTACATTGTCTTTTGTGGTATTGGCGGGAGTTCCTATATTCGCCGCTGTAATGATGTTTATAAAAAGACGGCAGAGAAGAGCTTGGCAGCAGGTTTCAAATAAAAGCTCAAATTTAAACGCTTATCTTCAGGAGAGCATCACCGGTACAAGAATAGCTCAGGTCTTTACAAGAGAAGAGGAAAATGCCGAGATATTTGACGGCCTTTCAAATGCTTACAGAGGCGCATGGATGAAGGCTGTAAAGTATTCAAATATGGTAGCGCCTGCTGTGGATAATGTATCAATGCTTGTGCGAGCGGCAATATACGCTGTCGGGCTTCTTATAATCTCACCTTCGGGAGTGACTCTTGGAACGATAGCCGCTATGACAAGTTATGCCGCGAGCTTCTGGCAGCCGATAATCAACCTTTCAAATATATTCAACAACTTTATAAATAACATAGCTTATCTCGAGAGAATATTTGAAACGCTCGACGAGCCGGTCACTATACACGACAAGGAGGGCGCATATGAGCTTCCCGAGATAAAAGGCGATATATCGTTTAAAAATGTGACTTTTTCATATGAAGAGGGTAAAACAGTTCTCGAAAATGTATCGTTTGATGTAAAGAGCGGAGAAAGTATTGCGCTCGTAGGTCCGACCGGCGCAGGAAAATCTACGATAGTATCTTTGCTTTCAAGGTTTTACGATTTAAAAGACGGAAGGATAACTATCGACGGACACAGCATTTCTGATGTAACGCTTTATTCGCTCAGGTCACAGATGGGGATAATGCTTCAGGACAGCTTTATCTTCAGCGGAACGATATTTGATAATGTCAGATACGGAAGATTGGACGCTGATGAGGATGAAATAAAAGCCGCTTGTAAAACAGTCTGCGCCGATGAGTTTATTGAACATATGCCTAACGGGTATATGACAGAGGTAAATGAGCGAGGCTCGATGCTTTCCGGCGGTCAGAAGCAGCTTATATCATTTGCAAGAACACTTCTGTCTGACCCGAAGATACTTATACTAGACGAGGCAACCTCGTCAATAGATGCAAAGACGGAAAGACTGTTACAGGAGGGCTTGTTCAGGCTTATGAAGGGAAGAACGAGCTTTATTATAGCACACAGGCTTTCTACAATAAAAAACTGCGACAGGATAATGTTTGTCGATAATAAGGGTATAGTTGAGTGCGGAACACATAACGATCTTATAAAGCTCAAGGGTGAGTACTATAAGCTCTATACCTCACAGCATGAGGAGATAAGTGTCTGATATGTCAAAAAAATGCTATTACAAGGTGTGAAAAATGTTGAAAAATATACTTTGATATGCTATAATTAGTTAAAGATAAAATCTAGGAGGTAAATAGAATGAAGTCATTAAAGAAATCAGTCTTAAGTCTTGCGGCAGCGGCTGCTATCGGTATGTCGGTTTTCAGCTCATCTTATGTTTTTGCGCTTGATGATGTTTACACAAATGATTCGGATGTTCCAGATACTTCGGTCGAGGTCGTATGGGATATGGGAAACGGTATAAATCTCGGCAATACTATGGAGTCTTGCGGTGACTGGATAAACGGTTCAAGTCCGAAGAATTTTGAAACAGCTTGGGGACAACCTGAAACAACAAAGGAAATAATAGAAGGAATGAAGGAAGCGGGCTTTGACTCGGTAAGAATTCCGGTAGCATGGTCTAATATGATGTCAAAGGACGATTACACGATAGATCCGGCTTATCTTGACAGAGTTGAGCAGATAGTAAAATGGGTCCTTGAAGCGGATATGTACGCTGTTGTAAATGACCACTGGGACAGCGGCTGGTGGACAGACTTCGGCACTAAGGATGAAGCGCTGGTCAATGAGGCTTGGAAAAGATATGAGGCTATCTGGACACAGGTTGGTGAACGCTTTAAGGATTATTCTCATAAGCTGATCTTCGAGTCGGCTAACGAGGAGCTTGGAACAAACTGGAACTCCTTGAGAGAAGTTCAAAGATATAAACTTATCACAGAGATAAATCAGAAGTTTGTAGATATTATCCGTTCACAGGGAAGCAAAAATGCCGACAGGTTCTTGCTGATTGCCGGATATAATACAAACATTGATAAAACTATAGATAAGCGTTATGAAATGCCTAAGGACATTTTGAAAAACCACCTTATGATTTCTGTTCACTATTACGATCCTGCCCCTTACTGCCTTGTATCTGATCCAAACAACTCTTGGGGCTATTCCGACACATGGGGAACTCAATCGGATATTGAATATATGAAAAATCAGCTTGCGAAGATGAACCAGTTTACCGAACGCGGATACGGAGTTATCGTTGGAGAGTGCGGAGCGTTTCACGGACCGAACGGTCAGGTGAAAGAGGGCTGTTATGAATGGTATGACTATGTGCTCAAGTTCTGTGAGGAGTATAATCTCTGTCCTATGTCCTGGGACTGCAGCGAGTGGTATGTAAGAAGAGAACTAAAGGTAACAGACGAAAAGATGGCTAAGGTTTTCAAGGACAACGAGTTTGACCCTGAAACAGCCCCAAAGCCTCCGATATATACTGAGCCTGACAATGTTACTGTTGGAGGAACTGTAAGTATACCGGGTACTGATGCGGCTGAGGTTTCGATCATTATTAGCAAAATTGATACTGATGAGATACTATGTACATTAAACGCTACTGATTTGTGGACGGTTGAGCTTGAAGAGGGTGAGTACTGTGCTACTGTCTCGGCAAACGACTGTGTAGAAAGGGATTATTATTTCACTGTTACCGACGAACCTATAGCCCTTGATTTTGAGCTTCACATTTTGGGAGATGTAGACGCTAACGGAATAAGAACTACCTCAGATGTAGGTATCATAAATGCTTGTGCAAAGGGAAAAAGGACACTTGAGGATTACGATTTCACTGTTGCTGACGCAAACAATGACGGTATTATAACTACTGCGGATGTGGGAATTATAAACTCAAAGGTTAAAGCTTCGGCAGCATAAATATTTTAGGTCTTTAATCACACGCACGGGTCTGATGATAAGTTTCTCAGCATCCGTGCTTTGTGATTTTTATTAAAAACGCTTGACTTTTATTACTGGTTGTGGTAAAATGATACCCGCAGTTGATTTTTTAATAAAGTTTTGCGCCGGTAGCTCAGCTGGATAGAGTGTTTGGCTACGAACCAAAAGGTCGGGGGTTCGAATCCCTTCCGGCGTGCCATTCCCGTCACGGACAGGATAAGTTCGTGGCGGTTTTTTATATCAGATGTCTTGGTTTATAAGCCGTGATATTTGACAAAAACAGTAAAAATAATGTATAATTAAATTCATAGGTTAAAATCTGATTATTAAGGGGAGTGAAACGATGGAGCAGAAGTATGAACATAAAAGAACACGACTTGATTTTTCAGGTGTGTTATTGACTGCTTTCCTCGGTGTAGCGATGTGTGTGCTCAACCTTTTGCTTACAGCTTCGTTTGCTTTTTATCTTTCGTATCAGAATGCTTCCGATACACAGCGCATATTAAAGGGGCTTAAAGTCGACGGAGTAGATGTTTCGTCTGCATTCACATTTAAAAGCAAGGCGTTTGAGATGCTTGCAACATGGCAGTCGGTAGTAATAATTCTTGCAGCTATACTGATTTTGCTTTCGCTGTGGTGTTTGTACTACAGATTTATATCATATTATGTGTCAAAGGCGATCGGGATTTATTCAAGGATCACAATTTTTATGGGACTTATAATGATAGTTGTCGCATTGTTTTCACAGCCGGTTATTTCCTATTATTTTGAGGATTTTGCAAAAAACAATGAGGTTAGGCTGAGATCATTTTGCGCTGTGATTATTATTTCCTGTCTCGTGCTTATGATATGGGGTATAGTTGCTTCGATCATTTCTCTCCTTGTAAGTGGTGCGGAGGGCGCACCGAGGAAGAAGCTCATAGACGATGAGCTCTTTGAGGGAAGTATACAGGCAAGCGAGATAATTAAAAGAAAAAAGGAGAAACAAAAAAGCGATAAATCAAGCTTAAAAAGAAAAAAGCAGATGGCAATAACTATGAGTGAGATAACTCCACATATGGAGGATATGCCGCCGGAAAAGATAGTTAGATATTGTTCAAATTGCGGCTCATTGATAAAGCCAAACGCTTCGTTTTGTGGACAATGTGGGAAAAAAGTTTAACAAATTAACGCTTTAGCATAATAAATTCTACACATTTAATAGAGATACAGATGATTTTTTGTATAAAATAACTATTGTCATTGTGGACAAAATATAGTATAATATAAACTGTTATAGTTTTTATTGTAAGGTTATAATGAAATAGCAGGCAAAGATGCCACAGTTAAGAAGTGCCAAAATTATAATTTGGTAAAGGTGGCGTCTTTTTTTGTTAATGTGAGCTTGAGTTTTTATTCTTGAGCGTAAAGAAAGGAAGAGATTTATTATGAAGAAGATTTTGTGCGGTGCAGTCGCTGCTGCTATGGCGATAAGCATGATGGCAGGATGCGGCGGCTCAAACGATTCAAGCAGCAAGACTGAGTCGGGCGGAAGCTCGGAAGCTAAAGTGACAAGTCTTGTTTACGGTTCGGGAGCTGATCCGAGAGGACTTGATACGGCGCTTGTTGATGACAACGAGTCTGCAAAGGCTACGATGCAGATTTATGAGTGCCTTCTCAAGTACAAGGAGGATTCAACGGAGGTTGAGCCTTGTCTTGCTGAGAGATGGGATATTTCCGAGGACGGACTTACATATACATTTAAGCTTCGCCAGGGAGTAAAGTTCCACGATGGTACAGATTTTAACGCTGAGGCTGTAAAGTTCAATGTTGACCGTCAGACTGTTAATAAGACCGAAGATATGCCTTACGCTGACTTCGTTTTCGGAACAGTTGCAGAGTGTAATGTAGTTGACGATTACACAGTTGAGATTGTGCTGAAGCAGAAGAACACTGCATTTTTAGCAAATATGGCTATGTGCTTCGGTGCGCCTATCGTAAGCCCGACAGCTTGTAAGGAGAACGGTGGAAGCCTTCTCGAAAAACCTGTTGGAACAGGTCCTTATAAGTTTGTTTCTTGGAGCAAGGACGACAGAGTTGTTCTCGAGAGATATGACGATTACTGGGGCGAAAAGGGTAAGTGTGATCAGATCATTATCAAGACTATCCCTGACGCATCCGCAAAGATCAACGCACTCACTACCGGAGAGGTTGATGTTATCGACGGAATTGATACAACAATGGTTGAACAGTTAAATGCTGATTCCAACATCAATGTTGATCTTACAGACGGTATGAACATTAACTATATGGCATATAACACCACAAGACTTGACAAGGAAACAAGAGTTGCTCTTTCACAGGCGGTAAATGTTGATGAGCTTGTAAAATCACTTTATGACGGCTATGCTTCAAAGGCGACAACTATACTTCCTTCATTCCTTCCGGGATACAGCGACAAGGTAACTCAGGTCGCTTATGATCCTGATACATCTAAGGAGACTCTTGCTAAGAAGGGTGTTACTGAGGTAAAGGTAATTACATATTCAAACGACCGTCCTTATAATACGGCAACAGGTAAGACTCTTGCTGAGGCTATTATCGGATACTTTGAGAAGGTAGGAGTAAAGGCGGATGTTTCTACATTCGATTGGACAACTTATAAGGATAAGATCATAGCAGGCGATTACGATGTATGCTTCTATGGATGGAACGGAGATAACGGTGACCCGGATAACTTCTTAAATCTTCTTTCTGACGATGACCCATCTATGAATGTTGCAAGATTTAACGATGAAAAGTTTAACGAGTATATTTCAACAGGTATAGCTACTGCCTCAGGAGAAGAGAGAAACGCTATCTATGCGGAGGCTGAGCAGTATGTTGCTGATGAGGCAGCATGGCTCCCGATCTCTCACCAGCAGAATATCACGGCAAACAGAAGCAATATCAAGGGATTTAAGTATCATCCGACAGCAACGGTTTACCTTGCTAATGTTGAAAAGAACTAATAATTAAAGTAATGACAGAATTGCAAACACAGGCGTTTGTCCTGTGTTTGCAGTTGTTGTTTTTAGGTCAAATGGATTTTCATATTTTTGTACTAGGCGTCAGGTGCTTTCGTTGTGACGATTAGTACAAGGATATGAGATAAAAAAGTAAGACTGAAAAGAGGTTGAGTTATGCTAAAGTATATTGTAAAAAGACTTCTGATGCTCATTCCTGTTCTGATTGGAGTTTCTATTATAGTGTTTGTGCTGTTAAGAGTATTTGCGGCAGACCCTGCACCGGTGGTTCTGGGTGAGCACGCTGACGCTGCGGCAATGGACGCTTGGAGAGAGGAACAGGGATTAAACGATCCTATTATTGAGCAATACTGGGATTTTGTTACCGGAGCTGTAACGGGGGACTTTGGCGAATCTTATTACACGCAGACTCCGGTCTTTGATGAGATAATGGCAAGATTTCCTGCGACTATTGAGCTTGCGATAGTTGCGATAATAATCGCCTCGGTACTGGGAATCGTGATAGGAGTAATAACTGCGGTAAAGAAAAACACTATTGTTGATAATCTTGGTATGTTTATATCTCTTATCGGAATTTCCGTTCCGATATTCTGGCTCGGAGTTATGATGCAGATACTGTTCGGAAAAATGCTGGGTTGGCTGCCGGTTCAGGGAGCAAGCGATGCAGATGTGCTTTTCGATAAGGTCACAGGATCGTATTTTATCGACTCTCTTATATCGGGTGATATGTCTAATTTTGCAAATGTCTTGTGGCATATGATACTTCCAGCTTGTACGCTTGCATTTTATACAATGGCGATAGTCTCGAGAATGACCCGCTCAAGTATGCTTGACACCTTAAATCAGGATTACATAAGAACGGCTCGTGCAAAGGGTCTTGCTGAGGGAAGAGTTATAAGACGACACGCGTTAAGAAACGCTCTTATGCCGATAGTTACTGTTATCGGTCTTCAGTTCGGCTCGCTTCTTGGAGGAGCGGTGCTTACCGAAACGGTTTACGGCTGGCCGGGAATGGGAAAATATCTTGTTGAATGTGTTCAGAAGTCAGATTTCCCTGTGGTTCAGTCGGCAGTGCTTCTTATAGCTGTTATATTTGTTGTGTTAAATCTTCTGGTTGATTTGTTGTATGCGTTCTTGGATCCGAGGATCAAGTACGGAAGGAAGGAGGCATAATTATGAGTGTGGCAAATGGAACTAAGGTTTTGACTGAAGAAAATGTAAAGATAGAAAAGCCGGAGTCTCAGATAAAAATTATGTGGGATGCGCTTAAGAAAAACAAAGCGGCGCTGTTCGGACTTATTGTTATTTTAATACTCGTGTTTATCGCCTTGTTCGGAGATCTTATAGCACCATACGGCGCGACAGAAACAAATATGGCGGATGCAAAGCAGGGTATAAGCGCTGAGCATTGGTTTGGGACTGATGTTCAGGGAAGAGACATTTTCTCAAGAATACTTTCGGGAACAAAGTATTCTTTGCTTATCGGTATTGCGGCGGTTGCATTTTCGCTTATAATAGGAACTATCCTAGGTTCTGTTGCCGGTTATTTCGGCGGAAAGCTTGATGCCGTGATAATGAGGATTATGGATATGATGCTTGCTATACCTTCTATTCTTCTTGCTATAACGCTTATGGCTGCCTTCGGACAGGGACTTGACAAGGCGATTATCGCGATAGGAGTTGTGTCTATACCTGAGTTTGCGAGAATAGTGCGAAGCTCAATTATGTCCGCAAAGGAAAACGACTATGTTGCTGCAGCCAAGGTTTTGGGCAACTCAAGCGGAAGGATAATTTTCAGACACATACTTCCGAATGTTGTATCTTCGATAGTTGTAAGAGCAACTCTTGGAATTTCTACGGCAATACTTGATATAGCGGCTCTCGGATTTCTTGGGCTTGGCGTTAAGCCGCCGACACCGGAGTGGGGTACGATGCTGGGAGATGCCAAAAGCTATATTATGTCACTGCCGCATATGATCATTTTCCCCGGAATTGTAATATCGCTTGCGGTTTTGGCATTTAATCTCTTCGGAGACGGATTAAGAGATGCCCTCGACCCAAAATCAAGAAGCTAAGGAGGTTTGTAAATTATGCTGCTTAAAGTTTCAAACCTTAACACTGAATTTAAAGTAAAAAGGGGTACTGTAAAGGCTGTAAATAATGTAAGCTTTGATGTTGATAAGGGAGAGATACTCGCTATTGTAGGTGAGTCGGGAAGCGGAAAAAGCGTAACAAGCCTTTCGATAATGGGGCTTATCCGGGCTCCGGGTAAGGTCGCTGGAGGAAGGATACTCTTTAACGGCGATGATTTGAGTAAAAAGACCCCTAAACAGATGAGAGAGATAAGAGGAGATAAAATCTCAATGATCTTTCAGGAGCCTATGACATCTCTCAATCCTGTTCAGAGAATAGGAGATCAGCTTTGTGAGTCTATCCTCACACATACTGATATGACGAAAAAAGAGGCTCTTGAACACGCTGTTGAAATGTTAAGGCTGGTTGGTATTCCTTCGCCTGAGCAGAGAGTAAGGGATTACCCTCACCAGATGTCGGGAGGTATGCGACAGAGGGTGATGATCGCAATGGCGCTGTGCTGCAACCCGGAGCTTTTGATCGCAGATGAGCCGACGACCGCTCTTGATGTTACGATACAGGCGCAGATACTCGATCTTATTAAAAAGCTAAGAAAAGATATAGGTATGGCAGTAATGCTTATAACTCACGATTTGGGAGTTGTTGCCGAAACAGCGGATAAGGTAGTGGTTATGTATTGCGGAAGAGTAGTTGAACAGGCGGAGGTCAAGGACCTGTTTAAAAGCCCGAAGCATCCGTATACAAGCGGACTTATTGAGTCTATTCCGAGACTTAATGAGGATAAGGACAGGCTGTTTATGATAAAGGGTATGGTTCCTGATCCTACCAGTCTTCCTGCCGGCTGTGCGTTTGCTGACAGATGTGAGTACTGTATGGAAAAGTGCAGGGAAGCGATGCCTGCGCTCAAGGAACTGCCGGGCGGCAACGGAAGAAAGGTCAGATGCTTTTTATATTCCGAAGAAGTGGAGAGTGATGTATAATGGCAGAAAAAGAAGTTTTACTTGAAGTAAAGAATCTTACTAAACACTTTGTCGTTGACAGAAGCTTTTTCGGGAAGCCATTGTCGGTTCTAAAGGCGGTGGATAATGTATCCTTTAAGATATACAAGGGAGAAGCATTGGGACTTGTAGGAGAATCCGGCTGTGGAAAATCAACTATCGGAAAAATGCTTGTAAACCTCTATACTCCCACAAGCGGAGAAATCATATATAACGGTGTTGAGCTCACTTCGCTTAAACCGAGACAGAGAAGAGAGTACTGTAAGGATATTCAGCTTATTTTTCAGGATCCGTACTCATCATTGAATCCGAGAATGACGATAGGTGATATTATCGCAGAGCCTATTATAGTGAATAAGCTTTTGCCAAGAAACGAGGTTGAAAACAGAGTAAACTACCTGCTTAACTGTGTTGGACTCGCAAACCATCAGCGCAACAGATATGCTCACGAATTTTCAGGCGGTCAGCGTCAGCGTGTCGGAATTGCAAGGGCGCTTGCTGTAAATCCAAAGCTTATAGTTTGCGATGAGCCGGTATCAGCTCTCGATGTTTCGATACAAGCACAGGTGTTAAATCTTTTGGACGATTTAAAGGACGAGTTTGGACTTACATATCTTTTTATAGCGCACGGACTGAATGTTGTTAAGCATATAAGTGACAGAGTAGGAGTTATGTATCTTGGAAAAATAATGGAGCTTGCTGATAAAAACGAGCTTTATGAGAATCCGCTTAATCCGTACACAAAGGCACTTTTATCGGCGATCCCGTCAGTTGATGTTGAAAACAAAGCCGAAAGAATAATTCTTGAGGGCGATGTTCCGACGCCTATTGATCCACCGGACGGATGCCGCTTCTGTTCGAGGTGCTTTATGAAAACAAACGGCTGTGAAAGCTATGAAACAACACTTAAGGATATAGGCAACGGGCATTATGTAGCCTGCAAGTTGTTTGAAAAATAAAAATTTAAAGAGGCGGATTTTATGAAAACACAAAGACTTGATAAAATCATAAATCGCCTGTTGGAAAAAGGACTCGAGCAGATGGTCATATGTGACCCATGCTCGGTCTTTTATCTTACCGGCACAATGATAAAACCTGGGGAAAGAATGCTGGCTTTGTACATAAACAAGGACAGGGCTAGGGATCGCGTATTTATAAATGAGCTTTTTACGGTAAATGAAGATCTTGGTGTTGAAAAGGTCTGGTTTGATGACAATACTGATGCAGCTGAGCTTTTGTCTGAGTATACCGACAAGAGCAAGCCTTTAGGTATAGATAAGAAATTCGAAGCGAGATTTTTGTTAAGGCTTATGGAGTTAAACAGTGCAAGCGGCTATGTAAACGCTTCTGACTGTGTTGATACGGTAAGACAGCAAAAGGACGCAGAGGAAATAGCGCTTATGCGCGCAGCAAGTAAAATAAACGACCTTGCAATGTCTGAAATAATAAAGAGAATATCCGTAGGCGTTACAGAAGAAGAAATATCGTCACAGATGATGGATATATATAAATCTTTCGGGGCGGAAGGCTATTCGTTTGAACCTCTTGTAGGCTTCGGAGAATCAGCGGCGATAGGTCACTACGAAGGCGGAGCCAGAAAGCTAAAGGAGGGTGACTGCGTACTGATAGATGTCGGATGTGTTAGAGACGGATATTGTTCTGATATGACAAGGACATTTTTCTATAAATCCGTCACTGATGAGCATCGCAAGGTATATGAAATTGTAAAAAAAGCTCAGCAGGCAGCAATAAATATGATAAAGCCGGGAGTCAGATTTTGTGATATAGACAGGACCGCAAGGGATATAATAACACAGGCGGGATACGGTGAAAAATTTACTCACCGTTTAGGACACTTTATCGGAATAGAATGTCACGAGTTCGGAGATGTTTCGGTAAAGAATGAAAGCCGGGCAGAACCGGGAATGATATTTTCTATCGAGCCCGGCATATATTTAGAGGGAGATGTCGGAATTCGAATAGAGGATCTTGTTATGGTGACCGAAAGCGGAGTAGAGATCCTCAATAGCTTTACTAAAGAGCTTACCTTGTTAGACTGATTTTTTGGGAGTATGTTTATGGATTTTTTAAGTATAGACAGGTATATTGACGACAATATTGATTCGATGCTTAAGGACTTGGGAGAGCTTATCAAGATTCCAAGTAAGCGTGGTGAGCCGTGTGACGATATGCCTTTTGGAAAAGAGTGTGCTGATGTAATAAAAATGGCGCAGGAACAGGCTGAGAAGATCGGGCTTAAAACAATAAACCACGAAAACTATATGCTAGAATGTAATTATAATGACAGTGATACTGAACTCGGAGTAATAGCGCATCTTGATGTTGTACCCGAGGGAAGCGGCTGGACATATGAGCCTTTTAAGCTTAGTGTTGTGGGGAATAAGGCTATCGGCAGAGGCACTATTGATGACAAGGGTCCTGCTGAGGCGGTACTGTATGCTGTAAAGGCTTTAGCGGAAAACAAGGTTAAGCTTTCAAAAAATGTGCGTATACTATTAGGCGCTGCCGAGGAAACAGGTATGGAGGACCTTGAGTATTACAGAGAAAAGGTAGGATTTCCTCCTATAATGCTTTCGCCTGATGCAGCCTTTCCGGTCATAAATGTTGAGAAAGGACTTTGTCAGCTAGAGTTTTCAGGCGATATTACTAAAGAAACTTATCAAAGATATATAAAGAGCTTTAAGTCGGGAAGCGTTGTAAACGCAGTGCCGGATAATGCGTCTGCCGAGGTGATTGGCGTATCAAAACAAGAGGCGGATAAGCTTATTACGGGAGAAAATACTACATTAAAAATAAGCGTTAGCGATATAAGCGGAGGAGTTTTGATAAAAGCGGAAGGAAAGTCTGCTCATGCGTCTACACCCGAGCTTGGTGACAATGCGCTCACAGGACTGGTAAAAGTATTAACTGAACTAAGACTTGATGGAAAAATAGCAAAAATCCTTACGGGACTCTACGAGCTTTTTCCGTATAACGAGGGTAATGGGGAGCATTTCGGACTGAAAATCAGTGACAACAAAAGCGGTCCGCTTACTATGGTTTTAAGTCTTTTAAATGCTGATGATGAGATGATCTCAGGCGGAATAGACATACGATTTCCGGCGACAGTCCCTCTTTGTGAAATAAAGAAAACTGTATCAAGCAGAATTTTGCCTATGGGACTTCAGATAAGCTATACTCACGCTCTTGAGGGCCACATTGTCGATGATAATGAGCCGTTTATAAAGACGCTTCTTTCGGCTTACACCGAGGTTACGGGGAATGAGGGGATTTGTCTTTCCGAAGGTGGAGCAACTTATCTTCATACCGTAAATGGAGGAGTGGCATTCGGTGCTGAAATGCCGGGAGAAATAACTAATATGCATGGAGCAAATGAGCAGATAAGTATTGATACTCTCAAAGCGATCTCAAAAATCTATGCACGGGCAATCTATAATATTTGCAGATAAACTAACGGAGGGTAAGTTAAATGAAAATAGCTATAATCGGTCTTGGACTTATAGGCGGATCAATGGCAAAGGCGATAAAAAAGAACACCGATCATCCGGTATACGCTTATGATATTGAAAAATCCGCAATGTCCTCAGCACTACAACAGGAGGCTATCGACGGCGGGTTTGAATTGAGTGAGCTCGATACCTTTGACCTTGTGATACTTGGTCTTTACCCTGATGTGACTATTGATTTTGTAAACAAGCACGCAAAGGATTTTATGAAGGGTGCGATAGTTATTGACACCTGCGGAGTGAAACAGGCGGTCGTTTCAGCCTGTGAAAAAGTCCTGAATGACAACGGTGTTGAGTATCTGGGGTGCCATCCTATGGCAGGAAGAGAGTATTCCGGATTTGACTATTCGCTTGACAATCTTTTTGATAAGGCAAGCTTTATATATACGCCTACGGAGAATACTCCTGAAAGTGTAATAAGCTTTGTGACTGATTTTGCAAAAGAGATAGGATTTTTAAGATGCACAAGAGCAACACCTGCGGAACACGATGAGGTGATTGCGTTTACATCTCAGCTCGCACATATTGTTTCTTCCGCATATGTGAAAAGTCCCGGTCTTAAAAAGCAGTTTGGATTTTCTGCCGGAAGCTTTAAAGACCTTACGAGGGTCGCAAAACTGAACGAACATATGTGGACAACCCTGTTTTTGATGAACAAAAATTTTCTCACAAACGAAATAGACCTTATAATAAAGCACCTTACCGAATATAGAAATGCCATAGACTCGGGAAATGCGAAAGAGCTTTGTAAGCTTTTAAAAGAGGGCAGAGAACTTAAAGAGTATTCAAATGATATAAACAGTGAGGTTTGATTGCAGTTTACCGCTGTAATTTAATTTAATCTTATAATTTTTTTAACAATTTATTCACAATTATTTGTTATAATTTAATAAAATTATTACCTTAACAGACGCTGTAATTATTCAAATTGAATCTGTTTTAGCGAAAAATGTTAGTGCAGGTTCTTATTAAATAGAGTATAGATCTGAAGACATAAAACATCTGGGGGGCGTATTCTATGCAACAGCACGGTATCAGCAAGCTTGACCTTAAAAGGCAAAACAGGATGCAGGTCTTGAAAATTTTAAAAAGGCGCGGTCCTACTTCAAGGATCGACATCGCTAATATGCTAAAACTGACAAGAGCTGCGGTAACTATTATCACAAATGAGATGATGGAGCAGGGAATAATCGTTGAAATCGGAGAGTTTAAGCATACTGATGAAAAGGCGCCAAGAGGTAGAAAAAAGATACTTATAGACATAAACCAGAACTACAAATTTGTTCTTGGCGTTTGTATTGAGGAAAATATTGTAAGCGTTGGTCTGTCTACACTTGTGGGTGCTGTGCTTGATAAGCGGAACAAAACTATTTATAAAAAAACTGAATATCTCGAGATAACAGACTTTATAAAAACATCTCTTAAGGGTATTCTTGTGGATAATTGTCTAACCACTAAAGATATTCTCGTAATAGGATTCGGAATTTTTCCGTCGATGTATCAGAGATTAAG
>X301_European_Hare__coassemble_1132_pt1 | contig 18608 bp, 14 predicted proteins | sample X301_European_Hare__metabat2_high_PE_011 | metagenome-assembled genome bin X301_European_Hare
TCCTATGATTTGACGCACGCATATTGTTCTCCATTGTGTTTTTTCTTTATTATTGCTTTACTTTTTTCTTTTTTTAACTGTCCTCTACCAACAGCGCAAAATCAGGAAAAAATGTACGCAGACGTACATTTTTCATAAAATAAATACAATTTATTTACAAAAAATTCATAGTATTCATAGTTTATTCATATTCTTGCCGTCAGATTTTCTCTATTTTATAAATTACTGTTGACAGCCGCCTTATAATTTGGTATAGTTAAAAGTGAAAACAGATAGAGGCGCAGCTAAGATCAGTAGCTCTCTTTTGACACTTATGTGTCCGCTCCCGATGCGGAGATGTGAAATGCGAGGCTGCCGAAGATTTAAGTGTGGGAAGCTTATTTCTGAGCATAAGCTCAACAGGCTTATGATTGTCATCATACGATGTGATGGGGAGCTATCATAAATTATTGTGTTAATTTATGACATTTTCTATTATATCGCAAGATGGACTGGTTTTCAACCAGTTTTTTTAATATTGGTCATTATTTTTGAAAGGAACTGAAATCAAATTATGAAAAAGTATAAGGTTGGAATCATCGGCGCAACGGGAATGGTCGGACAGAGGTTCGCCACACTCCTTGATAAGCATCCCTGGTTTGAGGTAGTTTGCCTTGCGGCATCGCCACGCTCAAAGGGAAAAACCTACAAGGAAGCAGTCGGCTCAAGGTGGGCTATGAAAAAGCCTATACCGTCATCAATGGAAAATATGATAATCTACGACGCGACCGCTGACATAAACGAGATCGCTTCTCAGGTGGATTTTTGTTTCTGTGCTGTGGATATGAAAAAGGACGAAATAAAGGCGCTTGAGGAAAAATACGCTCTGGCAGAATGCCCTATCGTATCTAACAACTCCGCTCACAGAGCTACTCCGGATGTCCCTATGGTAGTTCCCGAGATAAACCCCGAGCATATTGAGATCATTAACGCACAAAGAAAGCGTCTCGGCACAAAGAGAGGCTTTATCGCAGTAAAATCAAACTGTTCACTTCAAAGCTATGTTCCGGCACTACACCCGCTTATGAAGTACGGCGTAACCAAGGCGCTCGCTTGTACATACCAGGCTATATCAGGAGCGGGAAAGACTTTTAAGACATGGCCGGAGATCGTTGACAATGTCATTCCATACATTGGCGGAGAGGAAGAAAAAAGCGAGCAGGAGCCGCTTAAGATATGGGGTAAAATAGAGGGAGATGTCATAAAGAACGCCACCTCCCCTTCTATCACGACACAGTGCCTAAGAGTTCCGGTATCTGACGGTCACACAGCAGCGGTATTTGTATCATTTGAAAACAAGCCTACAAAAGATGAGATACTTAATTCCTGGAAAGAATTTTCAGGAGTTCCTCAGGAGCTTGAGCTTCCGAGCGCTCCTAAGCAGTTTTTAAATTATTTTACTGAGGACGACCGCCCTCAGTCAAGACTGGACAGAGAGCTTGAGGGTGGAATGGCTGTATCCATAGGCAGACTAAGAGAGGACTCTCAGTACGATTACAAGTTCGTATGTCTTTCGCATAATACCTTAAGAGGCGCTGCCGGAGGAGCAGTCCTTATGGCAGAATTACTTGCGGCAAAAGGCTATTTTGACTGATATTTTTAGGAGGCTTTACATATGAAAAAGGTTATATTTGAAGGCTCGGGTGTTGCTATCGTAACGCCTATGGACAGTGAAGGCTTTGTAAACTACGCCGAGCTTGAACGCCTTATTGATTTTAACATTGAAAACGGTACGGACGCTATCATCATCTGCGGTACGACCGGAGAAGGCTCAACTCTCAGCTTTTTAGAGCATTGTGACGCAATAAACCACTGTATAAAATATGTAAACAAGAGAGTGCCGGTAATTGCCGGATCAGGCTCAAACGACACAAATTTTGCTATAAGGCTTTCTAAAAAGGCTTGCGAGTACGGAGCTGACGCTCTTCTTGTAGTTACTCCTTATTACAACAAGACCTCGCAGCAAGGACTTATAAAGCACTTTACCGCTATTGCGGACAGCGTTGACACCCCGATAATACTTTACAGCGTTGCTTCGAGGACGGGTGTAAATATAGAGCCTGCAACCTGTAAGGAGCTTTCCAAGCATCCAAACATAGTTGCTGTCAAAGAAGCCAGCGGAAACCTTTCTCAGATAGCTAAAATAAGAGCGCTCTGCGGCGACGAGCTTTCGGTTTACAGCGGAAACGACGACCAGATAGTCCCGGTTATGTCGCTCGGCGGAAAAGGTGTTATTTCCGTCTTGGCTAATGTTATGCCAAAACAGACGCACGACATAGCCCGACTTTGTCTCGACGGAAAATTTGACGAGGCGTGTGCGCTGTCGCTTGAAACACTTGATCTTGCAAACGCGCTGTTTTGCGATGTAAACCCCATCCCCGTAAAAGAGGCTCTCAACATTATGGGCTTTGATGCGGGTCATTGCAGGCTTCCGCTTTGTGATATGACCGAGGATAACAGAAACAAGCTTATTGATGTTATGAAGCGTCACGGTCTTGTCGGAGTTATCAACTAAGCGATAACGACACCTAAATGAAAGGAAGTTTAAACCTATGGTAAAAGCAGTCATCTGTGGCGCACAGGGAAAAATGGGAAGAGTTCTTAATGACATAATCTCTAAGCGAAACGATATTGAGATCATCGGTGGAATCGATATTAACGACACAACTCCGTATGCAGATTTTGAAATATTCAAAAGCCCCTCAGAGCTTAAAGAAAAGCCTCAGGTCATAATTGATTTTTCACATCCTTCGGCACTTGACGGGTTGTGCGAATACTGTCTTACAAACGGGGTACCTCTCGTAATAGCAACGACAGGTTACAGCGATGAACAGAAAAAGCTCATCAAAAAAGTTTCCGAACAGATACCTGTTTTTTTTACCTTTAATATGTCTGTTGGTATAAACCTCCTTTGTTCGCTTGCTAAAAAAGCCGCGGCTATTTTAGGCGGACAGTTTGATATTGAGATAGTTGAAAAGCACCACAACCAGAAAATCGACGCTCCTTCAGGCACGGCTCTTATGATTGCCGACGCATTAAACGAAACTCTTGACAACAAAATGAGATATGTTTACGACCGCCATTCGGTAAGGCAAAAGCGTGAAAAAAGCGAAATAGGTATTCACGCTATCAGAGGCGGAACGATTGTCGGAGAACACGACATTATTTTTGCCGGAAGAGACGAGGTCATAACTCTTTCACACCACGCAGCATCCAAAGAGGTTTTTGCTGTGGGTGCGGTAAATGCTGCAGTTTTTATTGCAGGAAAGCCCGCAGGTCTTTACGATATGAATGATGTTATAGATCTAGGTTAAAAGCTTTATTGGATTAAATTGAAAAATCACAGCCGACAAGGACTTATATCTCCTGTCGGCTGTTTTATTTTTTATTGTGACAACTGTTCTATCCCATACACTTTTTTGTTATTCCCTTTAAGACTATTCGCTCGTCCTGTCCGCTGTCAGCCGAATAGGTAACTGTTGTAGGATAATCGCCGCATTTTTTTACAACTTTATCTCCGTAAAGAAAATAACCGTCTTTTTCGTCCGAATCATCTATCGCATCTCTTATGTCATCTTTTGTTATTTCCGCCGCGCCGATAAGAGAATATGCTCCTATCATTTTATCAAGTACGCTATCTTTCGGATTTTTAAGCCCTTCGCTCTTGTCGTGACGGCAGGCATAGCTTACCTCAATCGCCTCATACCCGCTGTAATTTCCGACAGTGACCGCTCTCTTTACGCTGTCATCCGACATATAGTATGTCTGTGCATATCCGCTAGGCGTGTCTCCTGCTGCCGCAACATCTAGATGATAACCGTTTTTCTTAGCATAGCTTTTATATTCAGATTCATAGTCAATTATGTTTTCAAGCGAAACCTCTCTTTTTATCTCCTTGTGGCTCATTGAACCTAACCCCGGTATTATAAGCGCTCCTGCGACTATCACAACAACTATCAAAAACGCTGCTATAATTGTTTTTTTCATCTTTTACTCTTCCCTTCCAAAAGACAAACCGCCGTTGCGGATATACCTTTTTCCTCCCCGGTAAAGCCAAGTCCCTCTTCAGTAGTCGCCTTTACCGAAATACAGGATATATCAACTCCCGATATATCGGCTATGTTTTTACGCATAGCTTCTATATACTTTGAAAGCTTAGGTCTTTGAGCGCAAATCGTAGCATCGAGATTTACAAGCTTATATCCCATTTCTGAGATAAGCTTTATAACATATCCCATAAGCTTCAAGCTATCTATACCTTTATATCTTTCATCAGTATCCGGAAAATGCTTACCGATATCTCCCAAGGCAAGTGCGCCCAGTATGGAATCCATTATTGCGTGGACCAGAACATCGGCATCCGAATGACCCAACAGACCTTTTTCAAACGGTATTTCTACTCCGCCCAATATAAGCTTTCTATCTTCCTCAAGACGATGCACATCATACCCGTGACCAATTCTCAAGTCAGTCATTTTCTTCTCCTAAAAGCGTCAAATTTAACTTTTTGACAAAATCTTCTATCTTTTCTCTCGTTATCTCTTTTATCGGCACAAAGCTCACCAGAGATCTAAGTGGCATTTCTCCAAGCGAAATTATTTTATACTCCTCATTTGCGCTCTCAGCCTCGTCGGATATTCCAAGAAGTTCAAGCAAAAGCTTTTTACCTTCAGGATTTTCTATAATATCACAGCAAAGCGAGTTTACCGTATACGGCTCTTTTATCTCCTTCTGAGGTGAAACATATACGCTCTTTTCAAGCCGTATATCTCTTGATGACGAGCCTATTAGAATGTCAAATCTTCCGTATTCTATCCGCCAGTCGGATATTTTAGGATCATAATATGCAAACGCACGCTTGTCAAGCTTAAAGACAAGCTGTTTTTCCTCTCCCGGCATAAGTTCTGTCTTTTCAAAACCTTTAAGCTCCTTTTCAGGTCTTATCACATTGGAATGTGTGTCCCTCACATAAAGCTGTACCGCTTCCTTACCCTTTACGCTTCCCGTGTTTTTCACATTCACCTTAACCGTCAGAAGCTGATCCTCTTTAAGCTCATCGTGTGAAACCGACATATCGGAATACTCAAAGGTCGTATAACTAAGTCCGAAGCCAAACTCATACAGCGGTTCAATTTCCTTCTTATCATAATAGCGATAGCCGACAAATATCCCCTCTCGGTATTTAACGGTGTTCCCCTCACCCGGATAGTTTAAATAAGACGGATTGTCCGAGAGCTTCTTTGGGAATGTCTCCGCAAGCTTTCCGCTTGGATTTACTGTTCCGAATAAAACATCAACCTGTGCCTTTCCGACCGCTTCACCGCCGAGATAGCTTTCTAATATTGCAGCTACATTATCTGAAAAAGGCATCTCGATCGGAGAACCGTTGTTCAGCACCACTATTACATTCTTATTGACCTTTAAAACCTCGTCAATAAGCTCTAGCTGACAATTTGGCATCTTCATATGCTTTCTGTCAAAGCCTTCGGATTCAAATGAATCAGGCAGACCCGCAAATATAACTACCTTATCTGCTTCTTTTGCAGCCCTTACCGCTTCACTAAGAAGCTCTTTATCCGTTTCGTCACGCTCTGTAATATACCCCTTAGCATATGTCACATCACATATATCCTTTACCGCATCAAGCGCCGATGTTACTTTATAAGAATTTATATGGCTGGAACCGCCTCCCTGAAACCGAGGAGATTTTGCAAATTCACCCAAAAACGCTATTTTTTCATTTTTCTTAAGAGGCAGGATACCGCCCTCGTTTTTTAACAGCACTATACACTCGCTCTCCGCCTCAGCGCAAAGGGAATGGTCCTTTTCCTTATCCCATTTGACATCGCCGATTTTAAATTCGCTCTTTTCCACAAGCTCAAGCACTCTTTTTACGCATTTATCAACATATTTTTCGTCAAGTCTTCCGGAACGAACAACTTCTACTATTGCCTTGTCGTTTTTCCCCATACTTCCCGGCATCTCAAGGTCAAGTCCAGCATAAACACCCTTTTCTCTTTCATCGACTGCGCCCCAGTCGCTCATAACAAGTCCTTCATATCCCCATTCGTCTCTTAAAATATCGCTTAAGAGCTTTTTATTCTGACTTGCATACTCGCCGTTTATACGATTATACGAGCACATAACCGTCCAGGGCTTTGAATTCTTTACAGGAGCTTCAAATGCGGCAAGATATATCTCTCTAAGCGTTCTCTCGTCGATTTCTGCGCTTACAGACATACGCCTGTGCTCCTGATTGTTACAAGCAAAGTGTTTTAAGCTGGTTCCCACTCCCTGAGACTGAACTCCCTTTATAAACGCCGAGGACATTTCTCCCGCAAGATACGGGTCCTCGGAGAAATATTCAAAGTTCCTTCCGCAAAGCGGCGTTCGCTTTATATTCGTACCGGGTCCAAGGATCACTGCAATATCTTCTGATGCACACTCGTTTCCGATTGCCCTTCCGACGCGCTCAAGAAGCGACCTGTCGAACGAACAAGCCAAAGCTGAAGCTGTCGGAAAGCAGTTTGCCTTTATGCTTTCCGATTCTCCGTCTAAAACCTTTCTCAAGCCGTGAGGTCCGTCAGAAACCATTATTTCATCTATCCCGAGACGCTTAATTCCCTTTGTGTGCCACATATCCTTTCCGGACAGCAGTCCCGCTTTTTCCTCCAGAGTCATTTCATCTATTATCTTATCAATATTCATCTTAATACCCTCCTTCATAACAACACCAACAAGCAAATATGCCGAGCTGTCTTAACAAAGATATTGTAACATATAAAACATATTTTTTCAATAATACCGATTGAAAACTGTTAAAAAATATGGTAATATAAAAGTAAGAATAAATATGGGAGAATTGTTATGGGATTTATTAGAAAGATAAGCATTTGTTTAAATGTTTTTGTGTTGGCTTTCACGCTTTGTTCCTGTCGCGAGGATGTCAAGACGATGGATATGGATATTAAAGGATCTGTGACTAGTCAGACAGAAAGTACTACGGAAACTGAAAAGCCAGAGGAAAAAGAGCCTGAAACCGATGCAAAGAAAGGCGAGGAAACGATCAGCTTTTTGTTTGCCGGGGACAACCTCGTCCACGATACTCTCTACAATCAGGCGTCCCGTGCAGCAGGCTCTGATGGCTACGATTTTACGGCGATTTATGAAAGGATTGCACCGTATATCGAAAAGGCTGATTTTGCCGTTTTAAATCAGGAGACGATTGTAACCGATGACTTCGGTCCGTCTACATATCCTACCTTTGCATCCCCTACCGCTGTTGGTGACCATATGGTAAACATAGGCTTTGATGCTATGAGCATTTCAAACAACCATGTTCTCGACTATGGAATAGACGGTCTTTTATCGACCCTTAACTACTGGAAGACAAAGCACCCTGACATAACTGTTTACGGAGCATACGAAAGCAAAGAGGATCAGGACAATATAAGGATCGCCGAAATAAAAGGTGTAAAGGTCGCATTTTTAGGATTTATGGAGCATACAAACGGCATCACACTTCCCGATGAGTATGCTGACTGTGTGACATATCTTGATGAGATCGACGAGATAGAACGAAAGATCAAAAAGGCGGACGAGCTCGCCGATGTGGTTATAGTATCGCCTCACTTCGGTGTTGAGATTTTAAACGAGGTGTCCGATGAACAGTATGAGCTTTCCAAAAAATTCACCCAATGGGGCGCAGATATAATAGTTGGCTGTCAGCCGCATACAGTACAGGAATGTGGCTGGGTCGAGGCGGAAAACGGCAACAGAGCATTTTGTTATTACTGTCTCGGTAATATGGTCTCGGCGATGGCTACCTGTCAGACATCTGTCGGAATACTCGGAAGCCTTGAGCTAACATATAATTTTGACACCGATGAGGTAACTATAAAAGATCCAAAGGCAATTCCTATAATAACACATATATCCGGTTTATATCAGTGGGATGTTTATGTTTATCCGTATTCACAGTACACTCCTGAGCTTGCGGCTCAGAGTCAGGTCGAGGATATGTCGATCGAAAATATAGAGTATTATCTTAGCTTTATACCTGATGAGTTTTTATCCGTAGAATAAGGCAGGTGTGTTTTTATGAAATACTATCGGGAACGGATAGAGCTGGATATGGAGATCCCGGCAAAAATATATCTTCAAAAAGGTCAGCATTCCAACAACACCTATCCTCTCCACTGGCACTCTAATCTTGAGTTCAACCTCGTATTAAAAGGACAAATAAATGGTAAGATAGCGGGACAAAACATCACAGTCAATGAAGATGACATATTCTTTGTAAACTCCGACGAGCTTCACGAAACAGACGCCGAGCCAGGCTGTGACATAAACGCTGTGACAATACTTCTTTCAAAAAAAATCTTAAAGGAATACTGTCCTCAAATAGACGACTATTATTTTGACATCTCAAACCCCATTATCAAATCGGAAATAAAGAGTATTATTTTAAAATGCGCTACTGTGTTTGAAGAGAAAAACGATTTTTATAAGCTTGAGCTTTCCTATCTTTTAAGACAGCTTTGCCTTGTACTTCTGAGAAACTGCCGAAGAAAACGCATAGACGCGGACATAAATAAGTTTGAGCGTGAAAATATGACAAACATAAAAAGCGCTATAAACTATATGGAACAAAACTACGAAAGCTCAGTCACCCTTAACGATATTGCAGGCGAAATAGGAATGTCGCCAAACTATTTTTCGCGCTTTTTTAAAAAGACAACAGGAGAAACATTTTATTCTTTCCTAAACCGGATAAGAGTTTTTCACGCGGAAAACGACCTTCTAAACACAGATAAATCTGTCACGGAAATAGCTTTTGAAAACGGTTTTCCTAACACAAAATCGTTTATCGAAATGTTTAAAAAGGTGCATAATCAGACTCCCGCAAAATACAGAAGGCTGAAGTTTCGCCTATTAAATAACACTTGAATTGTAAAACAGGATAATAATTGACAAAAACACATTAAAAAAAGGCAATACTTACAGAATTTTTTCTGATAGAATTAAATCATAGGTAAAACTGCACAAAATAAAACCGATTATAGATTTATTTTGTGAAATATAATTCACCGACAACAATAATTTATTAACAGGAGGTAAATATATGAAATTTGCAGACGGATTTTGGCTCAATCAACGAGGCTATGAGGTAAACTATGCCAATCAGGCTTTTGAGGTCAATGAGATCGAAAACGGATTTGAGGTCGTTGCTACACCATTCGTTGTTTACAACAGAGCGATGATGCTTGGCAGCGCTAATCTTGAAATCAGATTCACTTCAAACATTGAAAACTGTATCAAGGTAAGCATTACTCACCATAAGGGATATGTTGACAACGGTCCTCATTTTGAAATCAACGAGGGCAATCTGAAGCCTGAGGTCACTATCACCGACAAGGAGGCTGTGCTTATTTCAGGAAACACAAAGGTGGTTGTATCAAAAGAAAGCTGGAGCGTACAGTATTATTATAAGGACAGAAAGCTTACAGGCGGCGGATGGCGCTCAACAGGCGTTATCTTTGAAAACGCTTTTAAACAGCAGGCAAGACTTCAGACTCAGCTTGACCAGACATTCTGGAGCTATCCCGCTGACCCGAAAAGGACATATATCCGCGAACAGTTTGACACATCTGTCGGAGAATACTTTTACGGCTTCGGCGAAAAGTTTACGACCTTTACAAAGAACGGTTCTACTGTTGATATATGGAACGCAGACGGCGGAACCTGTTCGGATCAGTCATACAAATCAATTCCGTTTTATGTTTCATCAAGAGGCTACGGTGTGTTTGTAAACAGCTCCGATAAGGTTTCTTACGAGGTAGCTTCCGACACAGTTTCAAAGGTTTCCATTACCGTTCCGGGAGAAAATCTTGAATACTTTATGATAGGCGGAGAAAACCTCACAGAGGTTTTAAAGGGATATACCGACCTTACCGGTAAGCCTGCGCTTCCACCTGCATTCTCATTTGGTCTATGGCTCACAACTTCTTTCACAACGACATATGATGAAGAAACCATAACATCGTTTATTGACGGAATGGCAGAGCGCGACATTCCTCTTCAGGTATTCCACTTCGACTGCTTCTGGATGAAGGGCTTTGAGTGGTGCAATTTTGAGTGGGATAAATCGCAGTTCCCCGACCCTCCGGCAATGCTCAAAAGACTTCACGAAACAAAGGGACTTAAGACCTGTGTATGGATAAATCCTTATATCGGACAGCGCTCAAAGCTTTTTGATGAGGGCGTAAAGGGCGGATACTTTGTAAAAAGAACCGACGGCTCGGTTTTCCAGTGCGATGAGTGGCAACCGGGAATGGCGATAGTTGACTTTACAAACCCGGAGGCTTGTGAGTGGTATGCTTCAAAGCTGAGGGCTCTGTGCGAAATGGGTGTTGACACCTTTAAAACCGACTTCGGCGAGAGAATTCCGACAAAGGATATTGTTTACTTTGACGGCTCCGATCCGATAAAAATGCACAACTACTACACCCACCTTTACAATAAAACAACATTTAATGTTTTAAAGGACTTCTATGGAGAAAATAAGGCTTGTCTGTTCGCCAGAAGCGCAACGGCAGGCGGACAGCAGTTCCCTGTTCACTGGGGCGGAGACTGCTCTGCTAACTACAACTCAATGGCTGAGGTTATCAGGGGATGCCTATCGCTCTGTATCTCGGGCTTCGGCTTCACCTCTCACGATATGGCGGGCTTTGAGGCAACCGCTACTCCCGACATCTACAAGAGATGGGCGGCGTTCGGAATGTTCTCATCCCACAGCCGTCTTCACGGAAATCAGTCGTACAGAGTTCCGTGGCTGTTTGATGAAGAGTCCTGCGACGTTCTGAGATTCTTTGCAAAGCTCAAAGGAAAGCTTATGCCTTATCTTTTCGCGCAGGCTAACAAGACTCACGAGATAGGCGTTCCGATGATGAGAGCTATGGTTATCGACTTCGCAGACGATCCTTCCTGTCTCACACTTGACAGACAGTATATGCTCGGCGATAACATTCTTGTTGCTCCTATCTTAAATGAGGACGGAATCGCTCAGTATTATGTTCCTAAGGGAAGATGGACTGACATCATCACTGGCAAGGTTCTTGAGGGCGAAAAGTGGTATACACACAAGTGCAATTACTTCGAGATTCCTGCTCTTGCAAAACCTAACAGCATAATCACCTACGGAAACTTTGAAAGAGATGTCGTTTACGATTATGTCAAGGACGCAAACGCAGTTATATATGAGCTTGAGGACGGAAAGCAGGCGTACACCTCAATTTACAGCTCTGAGGCTGAGAAGGTACTTGAGCTTACAGCTAAGAGAACCGGAAACAAGATCGATATTTCTCTCACTCCGGCACCTGCCGACTTTACAGTATCGGTTGCATCAGCCGACAAGTCTGTAAAAATTAAGACCGGAGATACAAGTGCAGTAATTGAACTTTAACAGCATTTATAAGCGGAAGCCGGAAGGTTTCCGCTTTTTTTATTTTCCCTCCTACTAATAGCGCAAAATCAGGAAAAAATGTACGCAAACGTACATTCTTCATAAAATAAATCACATTTCGTAACAGAATGTTTACAATATTCATAGTTTGTTCATAGATAGTATGTTTTTATTTGAGCCGAAAAAAATGAATATCTTATCAAATCAGTACCCTGCAAACCCAAAGATTCTTTGTCGTATTATGAGAAATCTTTCGGTTTGACTTTTATACTATAATCAGGTATAATAGTAAAGTAAACCAGTTTAAATCAGGCGCTTAAAACATAAACCTACGGAGGATAAAATGAAGAAAAGGATTTTTTCTTTTTCAAACTTTTGGACAACCCTTACATCGTTTGTTCTTTTTCTGATATGTATTATTATTTACATTATCTTCGGACTTCAGATCTCTTCTGCTAATGCAAAGCGAAGCGATCTTGTAAGGTATTCCGCTCTTTATGAAACAAGCTTTATGTATTCTCAAAGTGAGCTTAAAAGCTTTGCGGATTCTTCCGCTAAGGAGCATTATAATAACTATTATAAAACTATTACCGGCAACGGTGACTTGGTTTTGTCAAGAAAAATGATTGAGGAAATAGGTCTTGAGAAGTCAGAAAAAACAATTTTAGAGGAATTTAATAGTGTTTTTTCAAAGTACATAGAGCCTGCAAATAAAAAAGCAACGGATTATGCCGTTTCAAAATCCGACTTTAAAAATGCAAAAGCCGCTTTGAGCACAAAGGAGTATTCCGAATATCTGACCTACGGAAATTCCTGTCTTAAAGCACTCTCAGAATCAGTCTATAACAGAATGACAGATACTTTAAAAAAACTAAGCGTAAGACAAAATATTATTATGATATGTCTTATATGCCTGTGCGTTTTCTTCTCAGCTATGCTTATGATCACATACTTCAGATTGAAGGCGCTTGCCAGAATGGCGGAGAGTGAGGACGATACTTCTGACCTCATTCAAAAGGATATGTCTAAACAAAAGTGACAAACCTACATAAAAATTCCATATATGGAGATGATCGTTTGAAAAAGCTTTTGAGCGCAATTATATGTGCTGCAATTATATTTTCTGCAACTGCTGTACCGGCTTTTGCCGCAGATTATACGCTTGAAGTCGAAAACGGCGAGATAGATGACTACGGTAACATCAAGGCTACTATAAATATTTCCGAAAACTCGAGGATATATTACGGATCGTTTAAGTTCTTGTATAACAGCTCCTGCTTTGAGCTTGGCGATGTAAACGTAAATCAGTCAGACACCAATGGAAAAATCGAGGTTTCTGAGGATACGGAAAACGGTGTTATAACCTTTACCTATTCCGCTAACGATGATGGAGGATGCACCTACGGCGGTGAATTTGCCACGCTTGAGATGCGTCTTATCGCAACCAGCGAATCTGTTATCTCCTTTAACCTTGATATGGCTAAAATGGAGGATTTTAACGGAAACAGCCTTGAGGCAACATACAAAATCTCTCCGATACAAGTTCCTCAGAGCTTTATCGTGACAGAAGCAGCTACCGAGGAAACTCAGGAAGCTACCCAAAAGCCAATTACTGCCGAAACGGTAAAAGAGGTTGAGAAAGAGCTTAACGGAGGATTTTTTCACACTCTTTGGAGCATAGTTAAAGTGTTATTCATAATACTGGCAGCAGCTTTCGTCCTCATCATTATAATAAGCTTTTTTACCCGCCGATATTTTAAGAAAAAAAGACAAATGCAAAGGGCTTTAGAACAAAGAAAAATGTCAGAACAAAACCCTCCAAATAATAATACTTTATAACAAGCGGTAAATTATACATTAAATCCGACCGGATATTTGTAAAATGAAAGTTCGGATAAACTGATAACATAATTACACGAAAAAGCGGCAAGCAATAATCTGCTTGCCGCTTCAGCCTGTATAAAACCCTAATTTCAAATCGAATTTAGGGTTTTTCCTGATTTTGCGCTGTTAGTAGAGGAAATGAAAAAAATAAAAGCTAATTGTCCTGATCAATATAACTTCTTATTGCCGAAACGGTAGTTTCATAGTCTTTGCTGACCGTTTCGAGTTGTTGGTTTATCGTGTCGATCGGTTGAAGCTTGCCGGGTCTTAATGACTCGGTTATAGCGTGCGAGGATTCATAAAGTCTTGTAAAGCTTAAGTTTTGACAAACGCCTTTAAGTGTATGAGCCGCTCTGAAAGCGGTTTCGAGCTCGCCGTTTTTAAGCGAATCTGTAAGAAGCTGATAGCTTTTATCATCAAGAAACTTAACAACAAATTTTTTGACAAGGCTCTCGCTCGGAAGTCTTCCCATCACATCGTTATAATCCCCGTCAAAAGCCTGATACATTTCTTTAAGTGTCATTTTTCACCTAACTTCCTTTCTAAAAATGTGATAGTAAATAATCAGAGCGCGATAGTCGTATTATCGTCCTTTATAAGGTCGCGCTTAAGCATCTCATCGGTAATACGAACAATTTCTTCCTTATCAAAATCCTTAAAGGACTGTATCTTAAGCTCATCTTGAATGAGGTCGCCGTTTTCCTTTAAGCAATCTAAGAGCATAGGATTAAATGTACCGCATTCACCGTTTAAGATCATATCGACAGCTTTCTCGTGTGAATAAGCGGGCTTATACACACGCTCGCTTGTAAGCGCGTCATAAACATCCGCAAGAGAAACGACCTGTGCATAGATCGGTATCTCATCGCCCTTAAGGCCGTCTGGATAACCTCTTCCGTCATAGCGTTCGTGGTGCCAACGGCATATCTCTGAAGAAATTTTCAAAAGCGGTTCATCCTTATTGTAAGGGACCTCCTCTATAAGCGAATAACCTATCGCCGAATGAGTTTTCATAACCTCAAACTCCTCCGGAGTAAGGCGTCCGGGCTTATTGAGGATATTGTCCGGGATAGCGATCTTTCCTATATCGTGAAGAGATGACGCCATACTTATAAGGTTTATCTCCTCTTCGCTCAGGTTATACTTATCGGTCTTTTGACATACAAGCTTAAGCAAAATATTAGTAAGCGTATTCACATGCAGAATATGCATTCCGCTTTCGCCGTTTCTAAACTCGACAACATGTGAAAGAATGTTCACAAGAATACTGTTGCTCTTTTGCTTTTCGTATATCTGATCTGTTACCATCTCAACGAGCCGTCTTTGCTTAGCATAAAGCATAAGAGTGTTATTAACTCTTTTCTGAACAACCTCCGCATCAAATGGGCGGCTGATGTAATCGGAAACTCCGAGGTCATAAGCACGCTTAATATGACCGGTTCCGTTTTCGGCAGAGATCATAATAACGGGTATCTTTTCGATTATGTGGGTTTCGTTCATTATCGACAATACATCGAACCCGTCCATCACAGGCATAACTATATCCAAAAGCACCAAAGAAATATCCGTTTTGTGCTTTTCGAGAGCCTCAAGAGCTGCCTCGCCGTTTTCCGCCTCAAGTAATTCGTATCTTTTATCCAAAATCTCCGTAAGTATTGCACGGTTCATCTCGGAATCATCGACTATAAGTATTTTCTCGACCTTATTATCTACCACTGTATTACCTCCGTATCATCACTTTTAAAGCACAGCATCATTAACAATTTGAGCCACTTATTCGTGATGAAAAAATAGTAAACAACTTATTTTAATTTTCATAATAATTATAGCAGAAATGCGGTAATAAGTCAATATGACGGATTACTAACAACTACACTTTTTCAAAAGGATAAACAACTCCCCACTCTTTTCGTAAAAAGTCCATAATCTCCATAACCCGTATCGTTTCGGTATGCGGCATTTCCGTGCATTCTGTTTTCCCCTGAGAAACAGACTTTATTGAGGACAAGAGTTCATATTCAAACCCTGTAATCTGCTTTGGAGTTTCATAGCTTTTTACCGTTGAATCGTTAAGGATAACCTTTATTCCCTCACAATTGTTAATATTTTCAAACTCAATTCTTCCCCTGTCGCCGTATATTACTCCCCTTTTGTCGAGGTTTGAAACCATACTGCTGTGAAGGAGCGCTGTTTTTCCACCTGTAAAGCTCAGTATAATGCTGTTTTGCTCATCAACGCCGTACTCATTCTTGACGCAGCTTGATTTTATATCACATATATCTTCGCCGAATGCCATAAGCGCAAAGTTTATCGGATACACTCCCAAATCGAGCAGTGCACCTCCCGCCAGCTCCGGCTTTTTAAGGCGCTCGACATTTTCAAGCGAATATCCGAGATCTGCCGTAAGAGAAGAAATTCTTCCGACAACGCCGCTGCTGATTATTTCATCAAGCACAAATCTCATAGGCAAAAATCTTGTCCATATCGCCTCCGAGACAAAAAGCCCCTTTCCCTCAGCATATGAAATCACACGCTTTGCCTGATCGGCATTTGCGGTAAACGCCTTTTCACAAAGGACATTTCTTCCGTTTTCAAGACAAAGCATACAGTCCTCATAATGTCTTGAATGAGGTGTTGCGATGTATATAAGATCAACGGCGTCGTCCTTTACAAGCTCCTCATAGCTGCCGTATGCCTTTAACGCTCCAAACTCTTCTGCGAAAGCCCGAGCCTTCTCTATACTGCGTGAACCGACAGCATAAAGCTCCGTTTCCTTAAGTCCGTTTATCGTATCAGCCATTTTCCTTGCAATATTGCCTGCGCCGAGTATCGCGATTTTCATATTTATTCCTCTTATCCTAAATTCTTGATGTCTTCCGTTTTCTCATTTTTACACATTTTATTTTAACATACTTTTATTTTACTGTCAAACCGGACTGTGGAAATACGAATGTCGAAATATATATAATTTTTGAATTTTTACTTGACATAACAGTGCTAAAAGATATAAAATATCATTATAATGGGTGTATTGTATTTACTTACAAAATCAATATCAGGTAAGGTGTTTATATGGAAACAAAAAGCAGTAAAAATTCAAAGAGGATCAATAAAAGTAAACTAAAAGAAAAAAATATTATAGCTGCGGTATTGGTCACTGTATTTACCCTAGTTATAATTGTTGTTTCATACATACGGATAAGCGTTCTGACCGAACAGAGATGTCTTGAGAGAATGCAGGAAGCTGTCGATACAGTTATGGATGATATAAACAACAAGCTCTCAAGAGACAGTAACATTTTAAATGCTGTTGCTGAGATAATCTCTATGGAGGATAACTTTGATACGAATACTATGCGCGGTATTATGACACAGTTTTCTGCTCTTACCACAGCGAAAAATATAAACCTTTTGCTTCCCGGAGATATTGTTATCGGTAACGAGGGCAAGGAATTTGACGCTTACGGTAAAATCTCCTTTAAAGATGAATCGGCTAAAGGTGAGCATGTGACCGACAGAATGACAAGCTTAATCGATGACGAAAAAATGCTTATAAGGCACTTTGTACCCGTCGTAAAAAACGGCGAGACTGTCGCTATGGTATACGCTTCTACCCTTCTTGAAAACCTTCCGAAGTCGCTTAATATCGACAACATTTATAACGGAACGGCGACCGTATATCTTATTGACCGCGCAAACGGCGATTTTCTTATGAACACCCTTCACAACAAGCTCGGAAACATAAGCGATTTTGGCACTAATGAAACAAAGGGCGGCAGGAATGCCAAAGATGTGCGGAAAGAAATACTTTCAGGAAAATCAGGATATGTCGTTTCAAAGTCTACAAAGCTTGACAAATATATGTATTTTTACTATGCACCGGTAAATGTAGAAGAGTGGGAGCTTGGAGAAGCACCTGACTACAATCAGTGGACGGTTGCTGTCGCTGTACCTGAGGATGAGGCTTTTGCTAACCTTTATAAAATAAGGTCGGTATGTTATTTCCTCGGAATAGTAGAGACAATAATGCTTATTATCTACTTTATCTGGACTATAAGAAATACCAACGCTACTCTTGAAAAGGCTGTATTGGAAGAGCGCCTTATAAAAGCGGAAAACGCAGAGCGTGCAAAAACAATGTTTTTATCTAATATGTCACACGACATACGAACTCCTATGAACGCTATAATCGGTTACACGACCCTTGCCGCAGCTAATCTCGACAACAAGGAACGCGTTAAGGATTATCTTTCAAAAACGATTTCCTCAAGCAATCACCTTTTAAGTCTTATTAACGATATTCTCGATATGAGCCGGATAGAAAGCGGACGGGTCTACATCGAAGAAACCGAGTGCAGTCTTCCCGATGTTTTGCACGATCTCAGAAACATTCTTCAAAGTCAGATGAAATCAAAGCAGCTTAACTTTTACATCGACACTATTGATGTAGTAGACGAGGATGTTTATTGTGACAGACTGCATTTGAATCAGGTCCTTTTAAATCTTTTGAGTAATGCAATCAAATTTACACCCGCAGGCGGCTCGGTTTCATTGACGATCAAACAAAAGCACGGTGCACCAGAGGGCTATGCGGCTTATGAGATAACAGTAAGAGATACTGGAATAGGAATGGCTCCTGAGTTTTTAGACAAAGTATTTGACCCGTTTGAAAGAGAGCTTACCTCCACCGTTAGCGGAATACAAGGAACAGGTCTAGGATTGGCTATTGCAAAAAATATTGTAGATATGATGGGAGGAAAAATCGAAGTCCACAGCGAACAGGGCAAGGGAACGGAATTTGTTTTGTCATTTGAGCTAAGACTTCAGTCGGAAAAGAAACAGGTTGAGGTTATAAAAGAGCTTGAAGGACTCAGAGCTCTTGTTGTGGACGATGACTACAATGTCTGCGACAGCGTTACAAAAATGCTTGTTCAACTCGGTATGAGAGCAGACTGGACACTTTCCGGCAAGGAAGCGGTACTTCACGCAAAACAGGCTTACGAGCTTGCTGATGAATTCAACGCATACATAATCGACTGGCAGCTCCCTGATATAAACGGCATTGAAGTCGTCAGACGCCTTCGCAAGGTTATCGGTGAAACAGTTCCTATCATCATTCTCACCGCTTACGATTGGGAAGGTATTGAGGACGAGGCTAGAGAAGCCGGAGTTACGGCATTTTGCAGCAAGCCTATTTTCCTCTCTACCCTTCGCGACACAC
>X301_European_Hare__coassemble_1133_pt1 | contig 18541 bp, 18 predicted proteins | sample X301_European_Hare__metabat2_high_PE_011 | metagenome-assembled genome bin X301_European_Hare
ACTGCTGCCTCCCGTAGGAGTCTGGGCCGTGTCTCAGTCCCAATGTGGCCGTCCAACCTCTCAGTCCGGCTACTGATCGTCGCCTTGGTGAGCCGTTACCTCACCAACTAGCTAATCAGACGCGAGCTCATCTTTCAGCGATAATTCTTTGATTGCTCCACCATGCGATGAAACCAATGTTATGCGGTATTAACAGTCGTTTCCAACTGGTATCCCCCTCTGAAAGGCAGATTGCTCACGTGTTACTCACCCGTCCGCCACTAAAATGTCTCGTGCAGCAAGCTGCGGTGAAACATCTTCGTTCGACTTGCATGTGTTAAGCGTGCCGCCAGCGTTCATCCTGAGCCAGGATCAAACTCTTTAGTTTGTTGTATATTATCCGATACCTCTCAGTATCAGTTAATACCTTATCCTAGATCTAAACTCTAGCTTTCCTCTTTTATTTTCGTCTGTTTATTCTCAGACTATTACTTGTTCTTTCTCTCAAAAGAATCTCTCAAGGGTTTCTCTTGTTCGTCGTATTGTTCAATTTTCAAGGTGCAAGTTGCACCCGCTTTTTTCGAGTGCTTGACTATTATATCATACCTATTTCCTCTTGTCAAGTACTTTTTTTTGTTTTTTTGAATTCATTAAAAATACACAATATCTTATTGCATATCACTTCATCAGATAGTTATATTGCACATAAATGCTGTTGAAAATACATTCTTACAAACATCATTATATATTGTATGTATATTTTTAGAAATATGTGCGACAATATTTTTGTCATTTAATTTTTTGGAGGTTAAATTATGAAAACTAAAATAGTCTCTCTTCTGAGCGCACTTGTCATCACCTTTGCGGTACTGGCAACTGTGTCGTTCATTCCTCGGGCTTCTGCTAAAGACTCGGTATACACTGCTCAGGGTTCAGGCTCAATGCCGTCAGCTACCGAATCAAACATCTATCTTCTCGCAAGAATAATTTCCGCCGAGGCTAGAGGCGAGCCTTACACCGGGCAGGTCGCGGTAGGTGCGGTTATACTCAACAGAATAAAGCACCCATCATTCCCTGACAGCCTTTCGGGCGTTATTTATCAGGAGGGTGCATTTACGGCGATAGTCGATGGTCAGTTCAATCAGCCTATCTCGGATTCTGCTTACAACGCAGCCCGTGACTGCTTAAACGGATGGGATCCGACAGGCGGCGCAATTTATTATTACAACCCCGCTAAAACCTCAAATGCCTTTATGCACTCACGTCCAATAATCGTTACGATAGGAGCACACCGCTTCTGTTCTTAAAACAAAAAGCAGGAGATCGGAAACGATTTCCTGCTTAAACTTTATACATATAAAATATACCTTATAATAATATAATAACCAGGTGTCACCGATCTTTCTGACGGCGGACTATTTTTTTACTTGTTTGAATCTATTATATCCCAGTAAGCAGCTATATATTGTACTCCCGAAACAACTGTAAGCACGGCAGCTATCCAGATAAGGACCTCATTTAATATAAATATGTGTATGCCAAGTCCTTCAAGAAGCATTATCGCAACAACAGACAGCATCGTAAACGCAGTCTTTATTTTACCGAGTATGCCCGCCGGAACTACAACTCCTTCATTAGCTACTACGAGTCTTACTGCGGAAATCGCAAACTCTCTAGCAAGTATCAAAAGCACCGCTACGGCGTCCACCCACTTAGGTCCTCGTGCGGCAAACAAGACAAGTGCGCTCATAACAAGCATCTTGTCCGCAAGCGGATCAAGAAATTTTCCAAAGGTAGTGATAAGATTTCTCTTTCTTGCTATCATTCCGTCAAACCAATCCGTCACAGATGCAATAATAAAAACCAAAAGCGCAAGCAGAACATATATGTTTATGCCCTCACCGCTATTACCTCCGAAATACTCACTTAATATCATTCCTGCAATAAAAAACGGAATAAGCACCATTCTTATCACGGTAAGCTTATTGGGTAAATTCAGATTCATAATATGACTTATCCTTTCCCGGGCTTGCACCAACGGCGCAGTTTTATCAATCATACATTCATATTGTACCATTATACCAAATAAATGTAAAGCTTTTTTTGTAAATCCAACTGATTTTATTATTTTTTCGCTTAAATCATCTCGCCGATAAGATCAAAATCAATGGTGTCGGTTATTTTGACACTCACAAACTCACCTGTGCTTGGCTTTTTATCGGCAGTAAAAAATATCTTTCCGTCTATCTCCGGCGCATCCATATAGCTTCGTCCGAAAAAACACTCGGCATATCTGTCAAAACCTTCGCATACGACCTCTAAGGTTTTTCCTATCATACCTTCGTTCTTGACAAACATTATCCTCGATTGCTCGTCATAAACTATCTGTGCTCTGTGTTCCTTTATCTCATCGTCAAGCTGTCCTTCAAGCTCCGCCGCCGGCGTCCCCTCCTCAGGAGAATATGCAAAACAACCCAATCTTTCAAACTCTGTTTTCTTTACAAATTCACAAAGAGATGTAAAATGTTCCTCGCTTTCTCCGGGAAATCCCGCTATAAGCGTTGTCCTCAGCACAACTCTCGGAACCTTACCTCGTATTTTCTCAACAAGCCCCAAAAGCTTATCTTCATCTCCCGGGCGGTTCATTCGCTTTAAAATATCTCTGTCACAGTGCTGCATCGGTATATCCATATACGGCACTATCCTCTTACCCGTTGCAAAAACATCTATAAGCTCATCGGTTATCCTCTCGGGATACATATACAGAGTTCTTATCCACTTTAGTCCGTCTATACCGTCAAGCTCTCTAAGAAGCTGAGCAAGCTTTGGCTCACCGTATATATCCTCTCCGTAACGGGTGGTGTCCTGCGCTATCAGGACTATCTCCTTAACTCCATTTTTAGCCAACAGCTTTGCTTCATTCACAATACTTTCCAGCGTTCTGCTTCTGAAGCTTCCTCTTATCCCGGGTATCGCACAGTATGAGCAGCGGTTGTCACATCCCTCGGCAATTTTAATATATGCAAGATACCCGGGTGTCGATAATATCCTGTTTTCGTCAAAGCAAAGGTCTTTTTTATCACCGAAGGTCAGTACCCTGTCCCCCATATACACTTTTCTTATTATTTCCGAAATATCGTCGTTTTTACCTATTCCTATAACTGCGTCTACCTCGGGGATCTCCTTAAGAACCTCGTCACGGTATCTCTCGGCTAGACAGCCTGTCACAATTACAGCCTTTATCCTGCCCTCTTTTTTAAGAGTGCAGAACTCGAGTATTGTCTCTATCGCTTCCTCTTTAGCAGACTGAATAAATCCACAGGTGTTTATTATCACTACATCGCTCATCGCCGCATCGTAGGCTATCTCATATCCGTCTTTTTTTAAAATGGCAAGCATTCTTTCCGCATCGACCTGATTTTTAGGACACCCAAGCGATACCATTCCTATTCTTGTCATACATACACTCTCCCAACAGCGTTAAAGTCTAATCCTCCTCGGATAAAACTGTTTTTATCACTGCGTTAATATCGTCATAAGAAAAGCCCTTTCTCACAAGAGCGTTTTTCACCCTGTTTACACCCTTCTGGTCAGTAAGATACTGTTCATACTTCTCCTTTACAAGCTCATAAAGTCTTACAACCGAGTCCTCATCATACTTATCAAGTGTTTCGCTTATAAGGTCTTTTGAAAGTCCCCGCCTTTTCATCTCCATAGCGGCACGGTATCTTCCAAACCGTTTCTTCTCTATAAGATACTCTCCGAGCCGTTGGGCATACCGTCTGTCATCTACAACACCCAGCTCCGCAAGGCTGTTTAACACCTCGTAACAGATGTCCTCATCATAGTTTACCTCAAGCTTTTTGAAAAGCTCTGTATAAGAATAATCCCTGGCGTCAAGAAGATACAAGGCTCGCTCTCTAGCACGCCTTGTATCGTTTGCTTTTATTATCTGTTCAACTGCGCTTTCAGGGATATTCATTCCCTCTTTTAAGTGAAACTCCGCAACTATTTCCGAGTTCACAAAAACAGGCTCTTCCTCTTCAAAATAAACTCCAAGAGTTTTTCCTTTAAACTTTTCTATTTTAGTTATCTTCATTTATTCTGTATCAACCGGAGAAAACTCCTCAAAATCATCATCGGCATTTACAATTACAGAGCTTGAAGCACCGTCGGATTTTTTCGCTGCGGCTTCGCTCGCTTCCTTAAGCGCAGCCTCCTTCTTACTCTTTTTAGAGGACATTGTGACCTCTCCCTTTGCCGCCTTTTCCTTTATAATATCTTCGAGCTCTTTCATAAGCTCGGTATTCTGTTTTATAAACTCCTTTGCATTATCTCTTCCCTGTCCGAGCTTTACATCGTTGTAGCTGAACCATGCTCCGCTCTTTTTAACAAGTCCGAGTTCTACCGCCATATCCAGTACCTCGCCTACACGGGAGATACCCTCGCCGTACATTATATCAAACTCACATTCCTTAAACGGCGGCGCTACTTTATTTTTTACTACCTTACACTTCGTTCGGTTTCCTATTACCTCGCTGCCCTGCTTTATCTGTTCCGCACGGCGCACATCAATCCTCACCGAAGAATAAAACTTAAGCGCACGGCCGCCCGGCGTGGTTTCGGGACTTCCGTATACAACGCCTATTTTTTCTCTTATCTGATTTATAAATATTGCTACACAGTTGCTCTTTGAAATAACGCTTGTAAGCTTTCTCATAGCCTGTGACATAAGTCTTGCGAGCTGTCCTACATGAGCATCTCCCATTACTCCGTCTATCTCCGCCTTAGTTACCATTGCCGCAACAGAGTCAAGAACTATACAGTCTATCGCTCCCGACCTTACTAATGCCTCAGCTATCTCAAGAGCCTGTTCGCCGCTGTCCGGCTGTGACACCAGCATCGACTCTATATCTACACCAAGCTTTTGTGCATAAACAGGGTCAAGCGCGTGCTCTACATCAATAAACGCCACCTCTCCGCCGAGCTTTTGTGCCTCGGCTACGATATGTAGCGCAACGGTCGTCTTTCCGGAGCTTTCCGGACCGTATATCTCAACGATCCTTCCTCTTGGAACACCGCCTATTCCCAAAGCTAAATCCAGCGTCATCGAGCCTGTCGGGATAGCCGCTATATCAAGCGCCTTTGTCTGTCCAAGCTTCATTACCGCTCCCGCTCCATAGGTCTTTTCTATCTGAGCGATAGCGGTCTGAAGCGCTTTTTTCTTTTCCTCTCCGGTAACGACTGTAACAGGCTGTTTTTTGCTTTCGTTCTTTTTCATCGCCATTTTTTGTATCCTCCAAAATCCGTTTTACCCATTATATCACATTATTTGTACAAAAGTCTGTACTCATCTTACATATATACTATACAGCCCAAAATAATCTGTATCGCCAGAAAAAGCGGCACCAGACAATAAAACTTAGGCTTTCTCGTTTTGTGGTTCACAAAGTACATAGCCAGCATCCCGCCGAGCGCTCCATAAAAAAAGCAAAGCGTCAAAAGTGTTCTCTCCGGAATCCTCCAGCCTGAATTCATAGCCTTTATCTTGTCGATAACAAATGCCAGAAAGGTTATTATACACATAGCCGCCACCGCTATCGCAACCGCCAACACATGCTTATGCAAAAAATCAGTCAGCATATTCATCCTTTACCTCCGCCGTGATGACCCTGTATACTCCCGCGAGGTCCTTATGCTTACGAACATTTGTATATCCGTTCTGAATCAGCGCAGTCATTACCTCCTGCTCCTGACCCATTCCTATTTCAAGATACATTTTCCCGTCCTTTTTCAAGATATCCTTATAGGCTCTTGCGATCCTTGAGTAATAATCAAGGCCGTCCTGTCCGCCGTAAAGAGCCTCAAACGGCTCATAAGCAACCTCGGGCTGTAAATTTTTCGGAAGCATATCATCAACGCTTAGATATGGAGGATTACAGGTGATAAGATCGGCTTTCGGCAGGTCTTTTATAACGGCGTCATCAAAAATATCTCCGAGCAAAAGCTCAGCCCCCGAGCCAAAATTATCAGAATTTCTTTTAAGATAATCAAACGCCGCCTCGCTCTTTTCTATCATAATAAGCTTAGAAACATTTAACCTGTCCTCAAGAGTCAGACCTATACAGCCGCTTCCCGCACACAGATCTATGACCGTAAGATCGCTTTTTTCCTTATTTTCGGCAATACATTTCACAACAAGCGTTTCGGTATCCTGTCTAGGTATCAGGACCCCATCTCCGACAGCAAAGGTCTTTTCATAAAAATCCCACTCGCCTATTATATACTGTAACGGCTCATGGTCAAGACGCCTTTTCATAAGCTCGTGTAAAATCCTTTTTTCAGACTCCTTAACTGTATGATCCGGCATTTTTGACGCACTTTTTCCCGTTGCATACACAACCAGTTCATCCGATTCCCGCTGATTCGTTATACCTATCTCCGAAAGCTTATTCCTTATTATATCTCTTGCCTCTTTTAAATTCATTTATCCTCCATCAGAACATTAGTTCTTTATTTTATTATATCAGTTTTTATCTAAAAAGTCAAGTCTTACCACTTATCGTCTTCAATATTATCCGGTATACAAGGCTTAAGAGCGGCTATCGCGACCTCGATCTCCTTTTCATCAGGCTCTCTAGTCGTTATCCTCTGAAGCCACAGTCCGGGCGCTGATATTACCCTTGTGACGGGGTTATAATATTTTCCCGCAAGGCGTATTACCTCATATGTTATAGCTACATAAACCGGAATAAGCAACAGCTTTATTGTCATTCTCAGCACTATATTATCCCAAGGAAGTCTCAGGACAGAGGTTATTATTATGCTTACTATAAGCGTAAGGATAATAAAGCTCGTTCCGCATCTTGGGTGAAAACGGCTGTGCTTTTTTACATTCTCAACCGTAAGCTCATCCATCGCCTCATAGCAGGCTATCGTCTTGTGCTCAGCGCCGTGATACTCATAGGTTCGTCTTATATCCTTCAAGAGAGCTGTCAGAGCCATATAAATTATGAACAGCACTATCTTCATAACGCCCTCTATTATTGTCTTTGCGACCGAATTGAGAGTGATCACTTTTCCTATTAAACTTGAAATAAACGCCGGCAGCCACATAAATAAAACTACTGCCAACGCAACGCCCAATATCACTCCTACTGTCGTTACTATCGGCATAAGCTTATCGCCTATGTGCTTGTCAAGCCATATTTCAAACTTTGTCTGAGGCTCTTCGTCCTCAAAATCCATAGCTCTGTCCGCAGACTTTGAAAGGCATCTGTACCCTTCTACCAAGGATGTCACAAAGTTAAACGGTCCCCTTATAAACGGACACCTTCTGTACCACGGCGGATTTTTACCGTTTTTTATAGCCCATTTTTCCGTTTCGATTTCTCCTGTCGGGAGTCTCAGAGCCATTGCCGAGGTATCTATTCCCCTCATCATAACTCCCTCGATAAGTGCCTGTCCGCCTATTTTAGACTTAAATTTCTCCCTTGAGTTGTTCGCCATTTTCAAATTCGTTCCTTTCCTCTACGGTTGAAATAACCTCAACATTTACGCTCTTTTCCGTTGATGATTTTTTACTCTCGCGGCAGGGAAGCCGGATTATTACCGTTGTGCCGACGCCCTTCTGACTGCTTATTTCTAGTGTTCCTCCGTGAAGCGATATTATCTCGTCAGCTACCGCAAGTCCTATTCCCGAGCCTCGGCGTGTATTATCCGCCTTAAAAAATTTCATCTTTACCTTCGGAAGATCGGTCTCACTTATTCCTATACCTGTATCTGATACCGATATTACGGCAAATCCCTTTTCCTCATATGCCTCAACATTTACCATATCTCCGCTGTCGCAGTATTTTATTGCGTTATCGACTATGTTTATAAACACCTGTCTTAACCGGTTCTTATCTCCGTACACTATCGGGAGCATTTCCGGCTCATAGTAATTCAATGTTATGTTAAGCGCCTTTGCTCTTTCCTGATATATAAGTACAGTTTCTCCAAGCTCCGCAAGAATATCAAGATTATCCATATTAAGCAACAGCCGTCCGTCCTGTATTCTTGAAAAGTCCAGAAGCTCCTCGACCATCTGTGAAAGCCTTTCGCTCTCAGATGATATTACTCTCATTCCTTTTATAAATGTATCCCTGTCGTTTATAGTCGTAAGAGTTTCGCTCCAGCCTTTTATTGCTGTCAGCGGAGTTCTAAGCTCGTGTGACACCTGAGAGATAAACTCGTTTTTCATAGTTTCTGAGCTTGACAGCTCCGCCGCCATATAGTTTACACTCTCACAGAGCTTTCCGAGCTCATCGTCACGCTCAGGCTCAAGTCGCTTTGAAAAATCACCTGTCGCATACTGTCTTGCAACTGTTGCTATTTCATCCACAGGTCTTTTTATTGTTCTAACAAAATAAAATCCGAGTGCGAATATAAGCCCGAGAAGCGCTGCTGAAACAAGTATTATGACTACCGAAAAAAACAGACATCTTTTGTTTACACCATCAAGAGATGTAGCCATTCTGAGCGCCGCAAATTCCGATGATGATTCATCTATTGATGTAGTGAGAAGCATTATTTCTTCGCCGGTTGAAAGCTCTAGTGTATCTAAAACTCCATCATTTGTATACTGATCGTCAAGGCTTGAGTTCTCATTAAACGAAAAACCAGATGAGGTAACCGATACTTCTCCCTTCTTATCTATCGCCATAAGCTCTATTTTGTCCTTTTCCTCAAATGTCTCTACCATAGTCCTTATCTCGGTATTATGGTTTGTGGCGGGGTCATAAGAAAGCCTTGATACTTCAGCAGTAAGAATGTTCATTCGGTTTGTAAGATACTGACTCACTGATGTTCTGTAATAGCTGTGTATTATAACAACAGATGTGATGCACACCGCCGTTATTATAAGGGCAATAATGCTGAAAATATTTAAAAACCAGCGCTTTGTTATGCTCATCTCTTTAAAAAAGCTCTTTATGTTTTCATAGGAAAAGCTCTGCTTAAGGTTTTTAATACGCAGCTTTTCAAATGCGGATCTGATTTTTGACGGTATCTTAGTAATAAATTCCGCTGCACCTTTAAGCTGCATAAGCAGTTTCCTCCTTTCACAATAGCTTTTTTAAATACTTTTTACATAGTTTTACTTATTGATTTGATGATACCCACTTATATCCAAAACCCCAGATAGTTTGTATATACTTAGGATTTGAAGGCTCGTCCTCTATCTTCATTCTTATACGGCGTATATTTACATCCACTATCTTATCCTCTCCGAAATAGCTGTCTCCCCAGATCTGATTCAGGATGCTTGTTCTGTCAAGTGCTGTATTCTGATTCTTAAAAAAATACTCCATTATCTGATACTCTACCTGTGTGAGGTCTATCTGTTTACCGTTTTTATAAACCGTCCTGCTTTTAAGATTTATAGTAAACGGCCCTGAGGTTATTGATGAAGAAGGCTCCTCCTGTTTTGGCTGAGCCATATCTACCCTTCTGCACACCGCATCTACTCTTGCGATGAGTTCGGAGATCGAAAACGGCTTTGTGATATAGTCGTCCGCACCTATCATAAGCGAGGACACCTTATCCATCTCCTGACTTTTTGCTGAAAGCATAATAATTCCCAAGGCTTTTGTTTTTTCCCGTAGCTTCTTACAGACCTGAAAGCCGTCTATTCCCGGCATCATTATATCAAGAAGCGCAACATCAAACCTTCCTTCCTGTTCATCGAAAACCCTTATCGCATCCTCTCCGCAGTTTACATCAACGACTTCATAGCCTACGCGTTCAAGATTTATCACGACAAACTCTCTTATCGAATCTTCATCCTCACACACTAATATCCTTCTCATTTTTTAACCCTCCGAATTGTTTTTGCCTTTTACGGCAGTAAATAAAAGTTTTTCTTAATATCATCAAGCTTTAAGCATAGCTCATCATCCGTACTTGTACGCTTTACGATATACCTTTGAAGCCCGCTGCTTTTTATGAGCATATAACCTAGCGCCCGGTAGTTTTCATACTCCGACTCATTTACCACATTTATCCTGAACAGTTCCTTGCTGCTTTGCAAAGCTGTCTTTTCAAGCCTGTAAAAAACAGCCTCGCCGGATGTTTCGTCTATTTTGACTGTGGCATTTTTCAGCATTTCCGGCGGCATATTGAAAAAATATCCGTCGTTTATCATATAATATCCCCTGTACTTTTCCTTAAGAGAATAATCCTCTTCAAGTCCCGAAAAAGATGTAACAAGTATTTTTATGTTATCGGTCTGCTTATACCCTTCCATCAGCTCGTTTGTTGGTATCTCATAAATCCCGTCTCCGTCAACATCCATTGTAAGATAGCCGGACTCTCTGACTGTTTTATCAAGCGCCTTGTCCTTAAACACCAGCGAGAGATTCTGATATGCACTTCCGCTTTTTGTGATTATATCCGTTTGAAGCTCGCCGTCTGTGTTTATAGAATCTACGAACAAAGCTTTGCTTCCATTCTCTGTTTTTCCCATACAGCTTTGTACATACGACGAAACATATTCCGACATACGCACCTCAGCTATCGTATAAAACTCATTTCCATCCTGTCCGATAATAACTCCTCTTGTCTCACCGGTTTCAGGATCAATGCTTGATTTGAATATGTCAAAATATCCGTCTCCGTCAAAATCGACAACATTTAAAAGTGAGTAGTTGTCGGTGTAAACCGTATTTATATTCTCCTTGTCATATGAGTAGATCTGAAACTGATTAAGTGAAGGACTAAGTGTTGAATAACCTATTATAATGCTCAATGGCTTTCCCTCTTTGAGCGGAGCTATGAATATTCTGTCAACTTCCGCGCCCGAGCCTGAAAAATCCATTACCGAGCTCCACTTACCTCCTATTTGATCCAGTATATGTACATGTACTGTACCCTCGTCAAGCTCTGCGGACTTATACTGATAAAAAACTATCGCTTCTTCGGTCGGCTCATCATCTATATTCTCTATTACAAATGCACTTCTGTTATCCCCGTTTTTAGGATACTTGAGCGTAAGCTCTTTTCCGACAGCCGTTGTAAGCGCCTCATGTATTTCCTTCTGCTGAACGGTCATCATCGGCGCAGACAGAAGCCCTCCGGCGCCGAGCTCATCCTCAAAGGAGCAGCCCGACATCGACAGGCACACGGCTGTTATAAGTATAAGGGAAATTATCCGTTTCATTACCGTTTTGCTCCTTTCTTTCAAAATAACATTTTATTATAATTGTAAGATGAAAAAATATACACGCTTGCGTTTATTATACCATATTTTTAATGCTATTTAAAGGGTTTTAATAAAAAATCCTTTAAAAAATTCTGCTTTCAGCTTTGGTATTTATGCAAATAAGCTTGGTCCCGAAACATTTTTGTAATGATTGCCCATTTTCGGGGCAAAATCCGCTATAAAATAGTGTATATCACAGATTTTTTGCAGGATTTTTGTTTTGCGCTTGCATTTTTACAGAATGTGTAATACAATATTAAATAACGATTACTAAGATTACGGAGGAAAATAAAATGCTTTTGAGCGATATGTCTAAGCAGCAGCTTTCAAAGTTTAAAGATGCAGAACAGAAAAAATTTGATGAGTTTAAGGCAATGGGGCTCAGTCTAAACATGGCAAGAGGAAAGCCCTGCTCAGAGCAGCTTGACCTTACACTCGGCTTGCTGGACGCAGTTCACTCGGACTCCTCCCTTTTGGCTTCGGACGGAACGGATGTAAGAAATTACGGAGTTTTAGACGGACTTCCGAGAGCAAAAAAAATGTTCGCACAAATGCTTGAGGTCGATCCGAGCGAGGTCATAGTCGGCGGAAACTCTTCTCTTAATATGATGTATGACACGGTTGTAAGAAACCTTCTTTTCGGTTCGGACGGTGAAAGTATTCCTTGGGGAAAATGTGATAAGGTAAAGTGGCTTTGTCCGTCGCCGGGGTATGACCGACATTTTGCAATATGCGAATCTCTCGGTATCGAAATGATCACCGTACCTATGCTCTCTACCGGACCTGATATGGATATGGTCGAACGCTTAGTTGAAAGCGATGAGGCTATAAAGGGTATCTGGTGCGTACCGATGTATTCAAATCCTACGGGAATAACATACAGCGACGAAACGGTAAGACGCTTTGCCGCACTCAATCCAAAAGCAAAGGACTTCCGCATTTTCTGGGACAATGCTTACTGTATACATCACCTCACAGATACCCCCGACAAGCTTCTGAACATTTTTGATGAGCTTAAAGCAAATGGAAAAGAGGATATGATATATCTGTTTGCATCAACATCAAAAATATCGTTTCCCGGTGCCGGTGTCGCAGCAATGGCCGCAAGCAGAAAGAATATAGAATATATTCTCTCAAAGATGACAGTTCAGACGATCGGTCCCGATAAGATAAACCAGCTTCGCCATGTTAAATTCTTTGGTGGCTACGACGGTCTTATCGAGCATATGAAAAAGCATACAGCCGTTATAGCACCACGATTCAAGGCTGTAACAGACGCTCTTGAACAGGAGATAAAGCCGCTCGGAATAGGTTCCTGGCACAATCCTAACGGAGGATATTTCATAAGCTTTGATTCATTAAACGGCTGTGCCAAAAGAATAGTTTCACTTTGTAAAGAAGCGGGAGTCGTTCTTACCGGAGCGGGCGCCACATACCCTTACGGAAATGACCCCGATGATAAAAACATAAGGATAGCTCCTACATTTCCCAGTATTGACGAGCTTAAAACAGCAGTACAGATCTTCTGTACCGCAGTAAAGCTTGCAAGCGCAGAAAAACTTCTTGAAAAAAACTGATAATAAAACAATCAAACCCTATCGGCAAAATCATTCCGATAGGGCTTTTCTTATTGTTCTTCAAAATCCGAGCCTATGTCATTCATAAGCTCACACTCCGCTTCAAGAGTTTCCTCATTTTTTCCGTCAGAGTATCTTACATATTTTATCTTTAAAGTCTGACCCGCTTTTTTCGATTCCATTATCTTAACAACATCGTCAATCTCATCTACCTGTTTGCCGTCAAGCTCTACTATAATATCTCCGGCTTTGAGATATTTTGCGGCATCGCTAGACTTTTCAACATCCTGTATAACAAGTCCGGCTTTAGTTCCGTAAGTCTCCGCCTGATTCTTTGAAACCGCATAATAGCTTATACCGAGCCTAGGCCTTTTTTCAGCATAACCGTTTTCAATAATACTCTCAACTATCGGGACAACAGCATTTGTGGATATCGCAAATCCTATACCCTCATACTTAGTATTGCTTAGCTTTGACGAGGTTATCCCTATTAACTGTCCCCACATATTGATAAGCGCTCCGCCGGAGCTACCTGGGTTTATTGCAGCATCCACCTGAAGGCAGCTCATTCTCAGCCCTTGATTTCCTCCTCTTACCATACGGTCAGTCCCGGATACAACTCCCGATGTGACGGTCCAACCATAGCCGCCTGGGTTGCCGATTGCAACTACCTCCTCACCGAGCTTTGTCTCGGTAGAGTCGCCGATAGTCACAGGTGTAAAGCTTCCCGACACCTTTAGAACGGCTATATCTGATTCTTCATCAGAGCCTATGAGCTTTGCCTCATAACTTTCTCCCTCATAATCGGTAACTCTTATTCCCTTAGTAGCGGAAGCTATAACATGTGCATTTGTTATAATGTATCCGTCAGAGGTAAAGATAACTCCGCTTCCCTGACCGGCATAGGTGTAAAACTCCTCGCTCGAATCATTGTCCTTAAATCCGGTTATTGAAACTATTGAAGGTGTAGCTGTCTGTGCAACACCTTCAACTGTATATCTTCCGTCCTCCTGCTTATATTCATCTGAAACCGCAGGCTTTTTCTGTGATGAGATCGAAAGCTTAACGCCGTTGTCATTCTTAAGCGCATTGGAAAGCCATCCGTTTCCCAAAACAAAATTGAGAGTTACCGCAAATGCAGCACACAAACACACAAGTATGCCAAATACAAGCGCCGCAAGCTTCACGCCGCTATGCTTCTTTGGAGGCGATGCGCCGACCCAGAAAAGCTCCTTTGATACTTCGTCGCGTTTTTGTGTGTCCTCTCCTATTTCATCATCAAATAAACTCATAAGTTATCCTCTTAATCATTTTAACGGAATTACAACAGAAACAGACAGATTTCCGTTTTCCGCCGTAGCTGACGCATCTCCCTTGTGAAGCATAGAAATCTTCTTGACTATTGAAAGTCCGAGCCCTGTTCCCTTTTTATCCTTAGAGGTATCCGATCGATAACCGTCATTAAATATTTTACTTGCATCTTCTACCGATATATCTGATGAATTTTTTACAGTTACCTCGACCTTTTTGTCATCAGCAGTAATATAAAGCCAGATAAGTCCTCCGTCGGTTGTGTATTTAACACTGTTGTCAATGAGATTGTAAAATGCCCTGTGCAAGAGATCCTTATCTCCCTTTACAGATATATTTTTGACCTCACTGTTCTCTATATCCTCTATACCTTTAAGCGAAATTCCCTTTTCTGTAATTGTTTTTTCAAACGACAAAAGTATCTCGCATATAAGCGGATATACCTTTACATCGTCTTTAACGAGCCTTGCGCTGTCAAGCTTTTTATAAACCGCATAATCCTCTGCGATTTTTGAAAGCCTTTCAGATTCACTCTTTATTATCTGAAGATATTTTTCTTCATCGCCTTTTGAAATAGTTCCGTCAATAATGCCTTGTGCAAAGCCCTTTATAGAATTGAGCGGAGCTTTTATGTCGTGCATTATGTAAGACATCTCTTCGTCCCTTAGCCTGTTTTCCTTCTGATGTCTTGTAGCAGTTATCTCCCAAAGTAAAAACATTATAAGTAAAAGTATTATAAACAACGATACAAACACAAGCATAAGCTCTTTATCCATTTATACTCCCCCTCGGATTTAAATGAGATCAGTCAGCGATAAAATCACATCATACTCTTAGTTTTAATACCTATTATGACTTTTTCTTATCTTTATCCTTGTCCTTTTCCTTATCCTTATCTTCCTCTGTCTCTGTTACTTCAAATTTATAACCGACTCCCCAAACTGTTTTAAGCTCCCATTTTTTTGAAACGCCGTCAAGCTTTTCGCGGAGTCTCTTTACATGAACATCAATAGTCCTTGAATCTCCGTAATATTCAAAGCCCCATACCTCATCTAAAAGCTGATCTCTTGTATAGACTCTGTTCGGATTTGAAGCAAGGTGAAACAAAAGCTCAAGCTCCTTTGGCGGAGTATCGAGTATCTTTCCGTCAACCTTAAGCTCATACTTTGTCATATTTACGACAAGCTTATCGTATTTTACCTCTTTTACCTCTACTCCTCCGGAGAACTGTCCCGCGCGGCGATATACGGATTTAACCCTCGCAACAACTTCCTTTGCGTCAAACGGCTTGACCACATAATCATCCGCTCCAAGCTCAAGACCAAGCACCTTATCAAATGTCTCTCCTTTTGCGGTAATCATTATGATCGGAACATTTGACCTCTTTCTTATCTCCCTGCAAACCTGCCATCCGTCAAGAGTCGGAAGCATTATATCAAGTAGCACAATGTCAGGCTTTAAGGCATTAAACTTCACGACCGCTTCTTCACCGTCAAAAGACAGCATTACATTGTATCCTTCCTTTTCGAGATATATTCTCAAAAGCTCACAAGTGTTTTTATCATCGTCGATAACTAAAACCTTTCCGATAGACATTATTATATCCTCCGCATTTAAATTATTAAATAAAAGCAAACTAATTTTTAACACTGTGTTTAAAAATTGTTACGAAACTTTTACCAAATACATATTTATTATATCAAAAATATTAAATATTATATGTCCTAAATATTAACTTAATATTTCTAAATTGTTAATTTTAAAATCTGTACTTAATTTAGTTGCTTTTTGTTCATAATTTACTACTGTAAAATGTAGTATTTGGCTTATCAGGCACAATATCTTGTGTTTTTTATTTAAATTTAGTATGCGAATATTTAATTTGTAAAATATTCCCTAAATTAAATATCTATGCGCTATTTATTTGTGCACTTTCACCAAAAATCGTTAAAAACGCAAGAAAATACCTTTTACCCCCTTGTAATTTGAAAAAAAGATGATAAAATTATATTTAGCACTCAGCAAAGAAGAGTGCTAAATAATGCAGATAATTATTATATAGGAGGTATTCATATGACTATCAAACCATTACAGGACAGAGTCGTTATCAAAATGGTAGAAGCTGAGGAAACAACAAAAAGCGGCATCATCTTAACGGGAAACGCTAAAGAAAAGCCTCAGATAGCCGAGGTCGTTGCGGTTGGACCGGGAAAGACCGATGTTACTATGACGGTAAATGTCGGTGACAAGGTATTGACCAGCAAGTACTCGGGAACAGAGGTCAAGGTAGACGGAGAGGAATATACCATTTTAAAGATGGATGATATTCTTGCGGTCGTAGGCTAAGAATCAGTTTTATACAGTATTAAAGGAGGAAATAAATTATGGCAAAGCAGATAATTTACGGCGAGGAAGCTAGGAAATCGCTTCAGGCAGGTATTGATAAGCTTGCAGACACAGTAAAGATCACACTCGGACCTAAGGGAAGAAATGTAGTGCTTGACAAAAAGTTCGGCGCTCCGCTCATCACTAACGACGGTGTGACTATCGCTAAGGAAATTGAGCTTGAGGACGCTTTTGAAAATATGGGCGCACAGCTTGTTAAAGAGGTCTCAACAAAGACAAACGATGCTGCCGGTGACGGAACTACAACAGCAACACTTCTTGCACAGGCTCTTGTAAGAGAAGGTATGAAAAACATAGCTTCAGGTGCAAATCCGATGGTGGTTAAAAAGGGTATGCAGAAGGCTGTTGACACAGCAGTTGACGCTATCGTAAAGAACTCCAAAAAGGTTGAGGGAACAGACGACATTGCGAGAGTCGGAACCGTTTCTTCGTCTGACGAGAGTGTAGGAAAGCTTATTGCAGAGGCTATGGAAAAGGTAACAAGCGACGGCGTTATCACAATAGAGGAATCAAAGACTGCCGAGACCTACAGCGAGGTAGTTGAGGGTATGCAGTTTGACAGAGGATACATCACTCCTTATATGGTTACCGATACAGACAAGATGGAAGCGGTAATAGATGACGCTTACATTCTCATCACCGACAAAAAGATAACAAACATTCAGGAGATACTTCCGCTTCTTGAAGAGATCGTTAAGTCGGGTAAAAAGCTCCTTATCATCGCAGAGGATATTGAAGGAGAGGCTCTTTCGACAATTATCGTAAACAAGCTCAGAGGAACATTCACCTGTGTAGGTGTCAAGGCTCCGGGCTTCGGCGACAGAAGAAAGGAAATGCTCCGAGACATCGCTATTCTCACAGGCGGAGATGTTATCACAGAAGAGCTTGGATTTGAGCTTAAGGATACTACGATCGAAAACCTTGGTCGTGCAAGACAGGTAGTAGTCCAGAAGGAGAATACTATAATAGTTGACGGTGCAGGCGATTCTGAGGAGATTAAGGGAAGAGTCAAGGAAATAAGAAGCCAAATTGAGACGACGACCTCTGACTTTGACAGAGAAAAGCTTCAGGAAAGACTTGCAAAGCTTTCCGGCGGAGTAGCTGTTATTAAGGTCGGTGCGGCAACTGAAATTGAGATGAAGGAAAAGAAGCTGAGAATAGAGGACGCACTTGCTGCAACAAAGGCTGCTGTTGAGGAGGGTATCGTCGCAGGAGGCGGTACTGCACTCCTTAATGCTATGCCTGCTGTAAAGGCATTAACTGATACTCTTGACGGCGATGAAAAGACAGGCGCTATGATCGTTCTCAAGGCTCTCGAAGAGCCTGTTCGCCAGATAGCTATAAATGCAGGACTTGAGGGAAGCGTTATCGTTGACAAGATAACCTCCGCAAACAAGGAAGGCTACGGCTTTGATGCATACAAGGAAGAGTATGTTGATATGATTCCAGCGGGAATCGTAGACCCGACAAAGGTTACTCGTTCAGCACTTCAGAATGCGGCATCTGTCGCTTCAATGGTTCTTACAACAGAGAGCCTTGTAGCTGATATTCCTGAGCCGGAGCCTGCACAGCCGGCAATGCCAGCAGGCGGAATGTACTAAAAATACTTGCAATAGTAAAGGCTTACCGATTCTGGTAAGCCTTTTAATTTTACTCTTCCCCGTTCCAGATATACTTTTTTAGATTTTCGATCTTTCCTTCATCGGACACCTCGATACCGTCCGCGCGTAAAAGTGAGATCTGCTTATTTTCGCCGCCGAAGGCAAAAGCCTTTGACACCATACCGAATCGGTTCACCACCCGGTAACAGGGAATGTTCACAGGATCGGGATTGATGTGAAGCGCATATCCAACGACCTGCGACCAGTGTCTGTTTCCGGCGAGAAATGCAATCTGTCCGTAGGTAGCGACCTTTCCCCTTGGGATCTTTTTTACTATCTCATAGATTTTTTCAAAAGTGTTCATACTTACCTCTCAAAAAAGGGCGAACTATAATTCGCCCTTTCTGTTTTTATATTGCGACAAC
>X301_European_Hare__coassemble_1150_pt1 | contig 17697 bp, 16 predicted proteins | sample X301_European_Hare__metabat2_high_PE_011 | metagenome-assembled genome bin X301_European_Hare
CATTATTACTATATTATGCTCCACAAGCCCAGAGGATATGTTACGACTATGAGCGACGAGTTCGACCGAAAAAGCGTAAGTGAGCTTGTTAAAGATATTCCTGAAAGAGTGTATCCGATAGGAAGACTCGACAAAAACTCCGAGGGTCTTTTACTATTTACAAACGACGGTAAATTCGCAAACGATATTATGCATCCGTCAGGACATATTTCAAAAATATATAGGGTAACTGTTCGTCCCGGAATTACCGATGAACAACTTGTAAAAATGTCGGAGGGTATAGAAATAGACGGGAAAAAAACTCTGCCGTGTACCATAAATGTACTTGTTAACGAAAACGGACGCGTTGTTTTGCAGATGGTCATAAAAGAGGGCAGAAACCGACAGATAAGAAAAATGTGTGAGGCAGTCGGACTTGAGGTCGCAAGACTTAAAAGAACGGCGATAGGTCCTGTTAAGCTCGGTATGTTAAAGCCCGGCGCTCACAGAGAGCTTACAAATGAGGAACTAAGGGCGCTGAGATCTGCGATCTCAAAATAAATAACAGGAGATAATATTATGCTTGAAATAAAATCAGCCGATGACATTTCAAAATATTATGAAAAAATGGAGCAACTCGGTCTTGACACCTATACGACACTTGCAGTTGAATCGTTTGACAAGGGAACCGTAAACGGATACGGACTTTACCATTCGGACGGAAAAAGTGTGTTTCTCGACTACATAGAGGACGGAGGAGATATTTTACTTTTTGACGGTATTGCCAGAACGGTTCTTTTTAAAGCTATGCTTTCGGGAATAGATATAGCCAAGCTTTCGGAAAATCAGATTGACAAATACAAGCTGCTCGGCTTTGTGCAAAATAATTATAAAACAATCAACTCGATAGAAGATTTTATGTCTAAATGTAAAAGTTGTAAAAAATGATTTGTAAAATCTTGTCATTTTCCAAATTTAGTAGTATAATTAGTTTATATGTTATAATTGTGTAATTAAGGTTTTATTTGTAGGAGGAAATTTGATGAGCACTCAAACTGTTTTGTCTGCGGCGCAAAGGCTTTCATTGCTCTACGACGGAGAATATACGGAAATTGCTTCCGAGGTCAAATCCGGAAATTACTTGAGCGGAGTGATCACTGCATTCGGATATGTAAACGACACTCCGGTTTATGCTTTTTCTCAGGACGCAAGCGTTAAAAACGGCGCTTTGACAAAGGAGCAGGCGGCAAAAATAGTTAAGATCTATGATATGGCGGCAAAAACAGGAGTACCTGTTGTGGGTATTTACGACTCATATGGCGCCGATATAAACGACCCGGTAGGTGCGTTGGAAAGCTACGGAGAATGGCTCAATAAAGCGAATTCTCTTTCCGGAGTTGTACCACAACTCTCTCTTGTCGCAGGCACTTGCGCTATGACCGCTGCAATGATAGCGGTGTCTTCCGATATTGTCGTTATGACAAAGGACGCAGAGCTCTTTATAACTCCGAACAGCGAGGATAAGGAGCTTTCGGTTACATCGGCTAAAAACGGAACTGCGGCTATCATATGCGATAACGATGAGGATGGAATTTCAAAAATTAAGGAGCTTATATCAAGACTTCCGCAGAACAATTTATCTGAGGTCCCGATGTTTGAATTTTCTTCGCCCGAGACATTTGATCTATCATATGCCGACAGTGCGGCGAAAAGTATTTTTGATGAGGGCAGTGTTTTAGAGCTGTATTCGGATTTCGGACGCTCATCCTACACAGCGCTCGCTACACTTAGCGGAGCTTCGGTAGGAGTTGTTGCAACAAACAAAAGTGATAAAAAGCTCAACGCAGATGACGCATCAAAAATAGCAAGGTTTGTCAGAACCTGTGACGCATATTCCATTCCTGTGATAACGCTTGTGGATACCAAAGGCTTTTGTATATGTGAAAATGCTCAGAAATCAGGCGCTGTAAGACAACAGGCTAAGGTAGCGTCAGCTTATGCGGAGGCTACAACAGTCAAAATATCCTTGATACTCGGAAAGGCTTATGGCTCAGCATTTATTGCTCTCGCAGGAAAAAATGCAAATGCTGATCTGGTTTACGCTCTTGATACTGCGGTAATTTCATCTACTGATCCTTTAACGGCAGTCGAGTTTTTATATCACGATAAGCTAAAGGGCGCTAAGAATGTAGAAAAAGAAAGAGAAGCTCTCGCTAAGGAATTTGAAAAAAACGAAGCCTCTGCAAAGAATGCTGCTGAAAAAATGTGCGTCGATGCTGTTATATCTAAGGAAAATATAAGAGCTTCACTTATCAGCGCTGTTGAAATAATGGCAGGCAAGCGAGTTTCCGCTCTTCCTAAGAAGCATTCAAACTGCCCGTTTTAACTGACATTACATTCAAGAAAGGATTGATATATTATGAAGAGATATAACATTACCGTAAACGGTACTGCTTATGATGTTGTTGTTGAGGAAGTGGATACACAAGGTACTGTGTCCGCACCCGTTTCTAAGCCTTCACCGGCACCTACACCGGCAGCACCGGTTCCTTCGGCAGATACATCGACCGTAACAGGAGGAACTAATGTAGAGTCGCCTATGCCTGGAGTTATCCTTGATGTCAAGGTAAATGTAGGCGACACCGTTTCCGAGGGTCAGGCACTTTTTGTACTTGAAGCTATGAAAATGGAAAACGATGTAAACGCTCCTTGTGCCGGAACCGTTGCAAGCATAAATGTGTCAAAACAGGCTAATGTTGAGACCGGAACTGTTCTGGCTGTGATAAAGTAAGCTTTTGAAAGGAATTACGACAATGGCTAAGGTTAAAATTACTGAAACAGTCTTAAGGGACGCTCATCAGTCGCTTATTGCCACAAGAATGTCACTTGACGAGATGATGCCTATTCTTCCCGCAATGGACAAGATAGGCTTTCACTCTTGTGAAGTCTGGGGCGGAGCTACATTTGATGCCTGCTTAAGATTTTTAGACGAGGACCCTTGGGAAAGATTAAGAGCTATAAGAAAGGCTATGCCTAACACTAAGCTTCAGATGCTATTCAGAGGTCAGAATATGCTCGGCTACCGTCATTATGCCGATGATGTTCTTAAATATTTTGTTGAAAAAACTGTTGCAAACGGTATCGACATTATAAGGATATTCGACGCATTAAATGATATACGAAATCTTGAAACTGCTGTTTCTTCCGCAAAAAAAGAAGGAGCTCATGCGCAGATAGCTATTTCATATACTCTTGGTGAAGTGTTCACCGACGATTACTATGTTGACTATGCTAAACGGATAGAGTCAATAGGCGCTGATTCAATCTGTATCAAGGATATGGCGGCGCTTCTTACTCCTTATGAAACTGAACGGCTTGTAAAAAGAATAAAGGAAAATGTAAAGATACCTGTTCAGCTCCACACACACTACACCTCGGGACTTGCATCTATGTGCCTTCTTAAAGGAATCGAGGCAGGAGCTGACATAATAGATACCGCTATGTCGCCGCTTGCGCTTGGAACATCTCACGCTCCGACCGAATCAATGGTTGCCGCTTTGCAGGGCACTGAGTACGACACAGGTCTTGACCTTGTAGCGCTTACCGAGATTAGAGACTATTTTATGACTCTGAGGGAAAAGTATATAAAGAACGGACTACTAGACCCAAAGATGCTCGCAACAGATGCAAACGCACTTATTTATCAGGTTCCGGGCGGAATGCTTTCAAACCTTCTTTCTCAGCTTAAACAGGCCGGTAAAGAGGATCAGCTTACCGAGGTTTTAAAAGAAGTCCCGAGAGTCCGCAAGGACGCAGGCTTCCCACCTCTCGTTACTCCTACATCTCAGATCGTCGGAACGCAAGCTGTATTTAATATAATTATGGGTGAGAGATACAAGACTGTGACCAAGGAATTCAAAGGTCTAGTAAGAGGCGAGTATGGAAAAACTCCTGTTGAGATTGATCCTGAATTTCAAAAGATGATCTGTAAGGACGAAAAGCCGATAACCTGCCGTCCTGCTGATCTGCTAGAACCTGAGCTCGATAAGCTAAGAGCCGAGTGTGCAGAATGGATAGAACAGGAAGAGGATGTTTTGAGCTATGCTCAGTTCCCGAAGGTCGCACCGAAGTTTTTTGAAAAAAGAAGAGATAAAAAATACGGAATAGATTCTAATCATTCCGATGCACAACAAAAGGTTATGCCTGTTTAGTTTTAAGCTAAACAAAAGAATATAGTTTACTTAAGCGTGTTAAAGAATTCTTTTGACACGCTTTTATTTTATACACAGAAAACTAAAATCTACCACATAAAAAGGACTTTGACAACTAAAATGCCAAAGTCCCTGTTATTATACAATCACAGCCGTATTATTTACACGAGCTTTCTTCTGTCAATTACTCTTACAGCCTTTCCTTCGCTTCTCGTTATTGACTTAGGTGCGACAAGATGTATTTTAGGATTGATTCCAAGCACTGACTTCATAGCCGCCACAAGCTTCTTAGCGTTTGCTTCTTTTGCTTCGGCATCATCAAGCAGCTTTTCGTCATCAATTTCAACAGAAATATCAAGCGTATCGGTATTGTTTACTCTGTCGACCTCTATAAGATAGTTTGGAGAATATCCCTGATTTATAAGAACAGTTTCTATCTGTGACGGAAATACATTTACTCCTCGGATAATAAGCATATCGTCGCTTCTGCCCATTGGCTTTGTCATTTTTATAAGCGTTCTTCCGCAGGAACATTTTTTTCTTGAAAGCACACAAATATCTCTCGTTCTGTATCTTAAGAGCGGGAAGGCCTCTTTGGTTATACTGGTAAATACGAGCTCACCCTTTTCACCTTCAGGCAAAACCTCTCCTGTGTCGGGGTCTATTATCTCAGGTATAAAGTGATCCTCACATATGTGCATTCCCGTCTGCTCCTCACACTCAAAGGAAACTCCCGGTCCGCTTATCTCGGTAAGTCCGTATATGTCATATGCTTTTATTCCCAGAAGACGCTCTATCTCCTTACGCATCTGCTCTGTCCAAGGCTCAGCGCCGAAAATTCCCGCTTTAAGCTTTATGTCGTCTGTTGTATAGCCCATATCGTGAAGAGTCTCTCCTATGTAAGCCGCATAAGACGGTGTACAGCAAAGTATAGTAGAGCCGAGGTCTCTCATAAACTGAATCTGTCTTTCGGTGTTTCCCGATGACATCGGAAGTGTAAGACAGCCTACCTTGTGCGATCCTCCGTTAAGCCCCGGTCCGCCAGTGAAAAGTCCGTAGCCGTAGCATACCTGACATACATCCTCTTTCGTTCCTCCTGCCGCTACAACAGCTCTTGCACAGCACTCCTCCCATATGTCGATATCAGGCTGAGTGTAAAACGCAACTACTCTTTTTCCTGTGGTTCCGCTTGTAGACTGAATTCTTACACAGTCAGACAAAGGTCTTGCTAGAAGTCCATATGGATAAGCCTCTCTTAAGTCGTCCTTTGACAAAAACGGAAGCTTGGAAAGATCAGACAGATCCTTTATATCATCTGGCGTAACTGACTTTTCCTCCATTTTTTTACGATAGTAAGGAACATTGTCCCAAACATACTTTACCTGCTTGATAAGCCTCTCTGTCTGAAGCTTTTTCATCGAATCTAAATCCATACACTCTATTTCTTTTTGATAGTAATTCTTCTCCACTTAAATTCCCGTCCTTTTCATGATGTTATTTATCTACCGTCGATATGCTTCGCCGAAAAAGCCGTTTATTCCACCCTTTAAGCATTCTTACCAAGCTCAAAAGCTACCTTGTTTACCTCCAGAAACTTTGGCGGCACAAGTCTCTCAAGCGCATTTTGCCAGCAGCTTTCATCAAAGTCAAGCAGGCTTGATACTTTTCCCATTAGCACAACGTTAGAAGCTTTTGCGTTTCCTGCCTGTTGTGCAAGCGATAAAGCATCTACCGCGATCACTTTAGCGCCTGCATTCTTGATATTTTCGATAAGCTTATCGGGATACTCAGCAACGCCGGATATTACAGGCATAGGGTCTATCTGCTGGGTTGATGTGATTATAGTTCCGCCCGGCTTTAAATGAGATATCCAGCGTGCGGCTTCAAGCTCCTCAAAGCTTATTATAACATCAGCCTCGCCCTTTTCTATAACAGGCGAATACACCTTGTCCCCGTACTTTACATAGGTCACTACTGAACCGCCTCTCTGGCTCATTCCGTGAACCTCAGACACCTTTACATCATAGCCCCGGGACATAAGAACACTTCCTAACAGACGGGAAGCCAGCAATGACCCCTGTCCTCCTACACCTACTATCATAATTGATTTTGTCTGCATACTATTTTCTCCTTAATATTTTTTCTTTTTAAAGCATAAGGCAGAATTTATAATTCACCTTCATATTCCATTAAACGCATTTTCGATATATCTTAACCAATCTATTACCTGTCCAACAGAGGTATATGTATTATACACCATATATCTTGACACGCGCTCGTCGCTTACCCACTCAAAAACCGCTTCAGCGTCTTTTGCTGTGAGCGGACGAAGTATCAAACGCTACGTTTCTACCGTAAAATTGTGCATACCATACTCCTTTACTCTATACCACTGCCTTACCAAGCGTTAGTCCAAAGAAAACTCCCGCAAGTGCGCCTGCTAAGCTGAGTATTATATATACGATTCCCATTATTGCCTTTCCGCCTTGAATAAGCGTTATCGCTTCAAGCGAGAAGGTGGAAAATGTCGTGAATCCTCCGCACATTCCCGTTTTAAAAAACAACTCTAATTCTTTTGTAACATCTTTATCTATTACAAGTCCAGAGATAAATCCAAGCGCAAACGCACCTAATACATTCACTAAAAAGGTCGCAGTTGGAAAATCTCCCTCAAACGGTATAAGACTAATTATGTACCTTAAAACTGCGCCTATAGCACCGCCTGCGCCGACAGCCAGAATAGATTTAAGCGCCATTTACTTGATTGCTCCGAGTTTGCACATTTCCTTGCAGATACTGCAGCCGACGCACTGTGTGCTGTCTATCTCACACTTTTTATCGTGAATAGAAATTGCAGGACATCCTATCTTTAAGCACTGCTTACAACCGACACACTTATCACTTTCGACATTAAGCGGAGGATTGTGCTTTACATATTTTAGTAACGCGCACGGGCGGCGTGAGATTATTACGCACGGCTCGTCAAGCGCGACCTTCTCCTTTATGACCTTTTCACACTCGCTCATATGATAAGGATCTACCACGCTGACATTCTTGATACCTATCGCCTTGCAAAGCTCCTCAAGATTTACCGCCGCCGCAGGATCACCCTTAAGATTTTTTCCGGTAGTTGGATTCTGCTGATGACCGGTCATTCCGGTTATCGAGTTATCAAGGATTATAACAAGCGAGTTTGACGCATTGTACGCGATATTTACAAGCCCTGTCATTCCGCTGTGCATAAATGTCGAGTCACCTATTACTGCAACGCTCTTTTTATCCGCACCCTCTCTTGCTTTGTTAAAACCGTGAAGCGCAGATATTGATGCTCCCATACAAATAGTCGAATCCATTGCTGTAAGCGGAGCGGCTGCGCCCAAGGTATAACAGCCAATATCTCCCGAAACTGTAAGCCCAAGCTTTGACAGACAGTAGAACAATCCCCTGTGCGGACAGCCCGCGCACATTACTGGCGGGCGGACAGGTATCTGTTCATCAAGCTCTGTATAGTCCTTTTTCTCACCGAATACTTTTTCTGAGATAAGGCTCTGTGAATATTCGCCAAGCATACTGAAAATCTCTTTACCGATAACTTCAAGGCCCAACGCTTTGCAGTGATTCTCTATAAACGGGTCAAGCTCTTCTATAACATATACCTTTTTGCATTTTTTACAAAAATCCTCAATGAGATTTTTCGGAAGAGGATAAACAATTCCTAGCTTTAAGTAATTCACTCTGTCGCCAAGCGCTTCCTTTGAATACACATATGAAATACCGCTTGTGATAACGCCTATATCGGCGCCGTTATCCTCAACTGTATTTATATCGCACGACTCCGCATACTCAATCTCATCAAGTGTTCTCTGCTCAACAAAAATATGTCTGCCCCTTGCGTAAGCGGGCATCATAACATACTTAGACGGGTTCTTTTTGTAATCCTTAAGCGCAATTTTCTCACGCTCATTAAGCTCAACCGCCGACTGAGAGTGAGATACCCTTGTGGACATTCTGACAATCACCGGTGTGTCAAATCTCTCAGAAAGCTCAAACGCAAGCTTAGTATATCTTTTACATTCGTCAGAGTCCGAAGGCTCCAGTATCATTACCTTTGACGCCTCTGCGTGATGACGGGAATCCTGTTCATTCTGTGATGAGTGCATTCCCGGATCGTCCGCAACAGCTATAACCATTCCCCCGTTAACTCCGGTATATGACGCAGTATAAAGCGGGTCAGCGGCAACATTAAGCCCTACATGCTTCATTCCGCAAAAGCTTCTAGCTCCCGCCATTGAAGCGCCGAGCGCTACCTCCATCGCAACCTTTTCATTAGGCGCCCACTCAGCATATATTTCATCGTATTTTGCCGCCTCTTCGGTTATTTCCGTAGACGGTGTTCCCGGATAAGACGAAACGACCTTGCATCCGGCTTCATAAAGTCCTCTTGCAAAAGCCTTGTTTCCGAGCATAAGTTCTTTCATTTAATATTCTCCCTTTATGTATACAATTATACAAACAGTATAACACAATTATTATAAAAAATCAACAGATATATTTTTCATTAAGCGCCACATTTAATGCACTTTAACAATAAAAGCTCTCACAGGGATCACTTTCCTCCGTGAGAGCTTTACTTAACTCATTTTATGCCTTTATTTAGCACCCTTAGCTATCCTGTTTATAAGTCCTACATCTGCGGTAGTGATTTTTCCGTCACCGTTTAAATCCGCAAGTAAAAACTCTATATCTGAAGGTTTTCTTGTGCCTTTTGCAAAAGAGTTTGCTATTCCTACATCAACAGTGGTTATTCTATTATCACCGCTTATATCTCCGATAAGCATATTCGGATCGGTGAACTCATCTTTATATGAGTCACCGCAGACAGAACATTTATGTAAAGTGTAGCCTTGCTCTGTTTCTGTCGGTGAAACTATCGTATCTATATACTTATGTCCTGCTGCTGGGATAGGTTCTGTTTTTATTGCTTTATTACAAATCGAACAGAAATATGTTTTTATTCCGTCTTCGGTACAAGTCGGTTCCTTTGTAACAGATGACAAATCGCTGTTACAGGTATGGATATATTCATATTTAAAATTGTTTTCTATCGCATACATCTCACCTGCTGTGTCTTTGTAGCAGTATATCGTCAACTTAACTCTGCCGGGATCATCGTTAATGTTATTTTCAAATGCGTTTGCTTCAATTTCTTTGACACTTTTCGGTATCGTTACGCTCTCTAGACTGATACATCCAAAAAAAGCATTTGCACCGATATATGTTACACCCTCAGGGATAGTTACGCTTTCCAAGCTTACACAATTCGAAAAAGCACTCATTCCTATTTTCTTTGTGTTTCCTGAAATGATCACTTTATTAAGAGAACGACAGTTTGCAAAAACAAAATTCCCTATTTCCGTAACACTGTCTGGTATAGTGATGTTTTTAAGGCTCGTACAATCGGAAAACGCATAATCTCCTATATCGGTAACCCCTTCAGGAATATCTACAGTTTTCAGATTCTCACATTTGTAAAAAGCAAATTTGCCAACGCTGACAACACTATCTGGAATGATCACCTCACAAAGCTCAGCACATTCGCTAAACGCATATTCATTTATTTGTGTTACAGGTTTTCCGTCAATTTGAGATGGTATATTAAGTGAAGAAGGCTTGCCTTTGTTTAAAAACCCCGTTATTGCGACTGTGCCGTCGTCCAGCAATTCATATTCAAAAATTGGCTCTATATACGATTTATCCGCCAAAGGATACTCTTCTATAAATTCAGCAGTTGTAAACTCGCCGCTGGGACTATGGTCGGGAAACTCACTACTGCATTTTAGAAAATACACATATTTGTCCTCGCTTCTCCCTGCATCCCATGTGCTGTCTGCAAGATAATAAATTTCATTGAGTTTTACTATATTCCAAGCGTGACTCTCATTACGAGAAACGCCTGAAATATATCGACAGTCTATACCTTCGGTCAATAATAAGCGGTAAAGCGAAAGTGCATATCCCTGGCAAACTGCAGTGTTGTTGACAAGTGCTGCGTATGCCGAATGCTCAATTAACGAACTGTCGTCCTCAAGCCCCGCATAGTCATATGTAACATTGGAACAAAGATAGTTATATATCTTTTTTACCTTCTGATAATCACTGTCGTTTTCAAGGTCAAGCGATTGTAGAATTTCCCCGACCTTTTTATCAAGCTCCTTCTCCTGCTCCAATGTTGTAAAATAGTTCATGTTATAGATAAAACTAACATTATACTCATTATCTGAGATTTGCTGCCATTGTATAAATGTATCTGAATCGTCTTGCTGCTTTCTGATATAGTCACCCTGCTTCGGATTTCCCGTATGTTCAGTAGCAGCATAGTATGCAGATGCAACCAATGAAGTGTCAGGAACATCTTCAAAAACCCCCGAAACGGTTATATCCGATTCATGAGCAGTAAGCTTGTCGCGAAGCTCCTCCACCATTTGATCAAAAGCCTTTTGATCTGAATCAGACAAATCAAAAGCATCAGCCGTTTTGATCGCATCATAACCGCTTGAAAACGAAAGCGAGCTTTCAAGAGTACCTGTTTGTACTATCACCGGACTGTTTAAGGAATAAATCCCGCTGCTTTCTGCTTGTGCATTTGCTCCAACGATAGGTATACCTCCCACAAAACCAGTAGCCATGACCGATGCAGTTATCAGGCTTAAAATTCGTGTTTTAAATTTATTCATAGTTCTACCTCCTACTTGAAGTACAATAGCCTCTTTAAAAAGATTATATCACTAAAATCAATATCAGTCAAGTACTTATAACTATTTAATAAAATCAAACTGCTCTCGGTTTTCCGACACTTGACGAGTACACCAAACAAGTGTTATTATTATTTTAGTAGCAAACGGGCGGTGAGGAAGATTTTAAAAAGCAATAAATTCTGGATAATACTTTTCGGTTCTATTGCAACAATAAGCATTTTGGCACTTTTTTTTGCAAGCTTAAATACCGGAACTGAAGTACAAATATATTATAAAGATAAGCTTATTGATACTATGGACCTTTCTAAAAACAAAACGAAACAAATCAAACTTGATGAAGGCTATAACATAATTGAAGTAAAGGACGGAAGTGTTTTTGTAAAAAGCGCAGACTGTAAAAATCAGATTTGCGTTAATTCAGGTAAAAAAAGCTCTGTCGGCTCAGCAATCATATGTGCTCCGCATCGACTTACAATAAAAATCACGGGCGAACCTTCTGCGGATGCCGACACTTAAGGAGATATGTATATGGAAATTAAAAAGCTATCTCTTTCAGCTTTGCTTTTAGCTATGTCGATCGCAATTTACACACTCGAAAGCTTTATACCACCAATAGGAGGAATTCCGGGAGTTAAGCTTGGTCTTTCTAACATTGTAACGCTTATTTCTCTTATGTACCTAGGAAAGGGTTACACTGCCTTGATTTTATTCTTGAGAATATCCGTAACCTCTCTTATAAACGGAACATTGATAAGCTTTATGTTTTCATTGTTCGGTGGCGTATTTGCTTTTACAATAATGAGTTTGCTTATTCTGTTTTTGCCGAAAAAACTGATATGGGCGATTTCAGTATCCGGAGCTGTTTTTCACAATATCGGTCAACTTACAGCCGCGGCGATTTTGATAGAAAATCTCAGCACACTTTATTATTTGCCAATGCTTATGCTTTCGGCGTTGATAACAGGAGCATTTACAGGTATAGCGGCACAATTTTTAGATGAACGCCTCGGAGATATAATCAAGCGAAAATTTTAATAATTTTAAATTAAAAAATCTGCTGCTTAAGCAATATCAAAATTTGTCATCTAAACGGATTTTACTTTTTGCACAAATTAAGAATGTATTTTTATGCAGTATGTAGAATTTAGCATAAAGTCTGTTGACAAGCAGTATTTTGCAGGATAAAATATATACATATTAAACATTGGAGGTAATTGTTATGAAGACAAAAGCGATAAGCCTTGCAACGGTACTTTGTATTCTGTTTACCCTAATGCTCAGCGTAAATGCTTTAGCTCAGGATACAGCGCCAAAAAGTTCGGGTGACAACGGAATAATGCGTGAAGGTTTTACAGCAAACGATGCAGTAAAAGAAATGGGCGTCGGGCTTAACCTTGGAAACACTATGGAGGCATATAACTCAACAAACTGTGAGAAATTTTCGTACAAGTGGCCGCCAACTGTCGGAAGCAACAAAGCAACTGATTATGAACATTGCTGGGGTGCGCCCACTACCACTCAAGCCATGATCGACGGCATAAAGGCTGCCGGCTTTAATACTGTCAGAATCCCGGTCTTCTGGGGGAATATGATGGTAAACGATGGGACATATACCATAAATCCCGAATACTTAAACCGTGTTGAAGAGATAGTTAAATACTGTCGCAATGCAGGTCTTTACGCTGTAATAAACATTCACCACTTTGACGAGTTCATCATCAGAAGAAACGGTCTTGAGTCGTGTAAAAAGATTTTTGATACGCTTTGGACTCAAATTGCTAATCATTTTGCGGCTTATTCCGACTATGTTATTTTTGAAGGCTTTAACGAATACCTGGGCGGAGAACAGTTTGATTCAAGGGGCAATCTAACGGAAGTTCCACGCAATCAGGCTTACGAGCTTACTAATGCACTTAACCAGACATTTGTAAGTGCGGTAAGAAAAACAGGAGGAAATAACGCAAATAGAATCCTTGTCATTTCAGGATACTGGACAAATATTGATAACACGACCTCATCAAGTTTTAAAATACCAACCGATACTGTTGAAAACAAGCTTATGGTATCAGTTCACTATGTTGACAACTCAATGTACTGGTCAAATCTGATAGGCGGAAACAAGTGGATGAGCTACAGTATAGACCAGTGCGAAAAGCTTAAAAGAGCGTTTACCGACAAAGGAATACCAGTATTTGTCGGAGAAACCACATCATCATATCCAAGAAGTAATTTTGATGAAAATGCAACAATTAAAAATAGCTCCGAAGCATTAAAAACAATGCTTGAGCTTATTACTGACTACGGCTTTATTCCCGTTTTATGGGATACGCCAAACGATTTTTATGATAGGAACAACTGCAAGATAAAGAGTACCAGTAATGCAGAGGTTATAAAGACTATATCTGAAAGCTTAAAAAATAATGAAGGACCTACCGAAACGCCTTCAGAGGAAGAACCGACAGATTCAGTAAGTGTTTCCGGTACTGTATCGGTTACCGGAACTGACTCAGCTACGCCAATTGATATTGAAGTTACTGCAAATGGAGAAAGCGTTTACAGCGGAACATCCAATGACGGAAAATATTCATTTTCGTTGTCCGATTACGAAAGCTATACGATCACATTCAGTGCAAAGAATTGCGTGCCGAGGAGTTATGAAATCAACAAAGACACGGCATCGACAAATCTTGATGCAGAGCTTAAACTGTACGGGGATCTAAACGGCGATGGAAAGCTTACAACCGTTGACACAGGAATAGCCAACGCTTACACTAAAAAAATAAATGCACTTGATGACTATGACACCGCTGTTGCGGATGTTTCCGGTGATGGAAAGGTTACCACAGTTGATACCGGAATAATAAATGCCTGCTCACAGGGTGTAAGATCGATATGGGATAATTAAAAAGATCAAAGTTTTATAAAACCACATAAATGCAAACAACCGCAGAGAAAAAATCATTTCTCTGCGGTTTATTATGTATTTTTAGTTGTTGACAGTAGATTTTTGTGCATATTTAAGCTTTGTTGCCTGACCGCCCCTTATGTGGCGCTCGCTTTTATTGATCTGTAAAATCTCCTTTACTTGCTGATATAAAGACGGGTTCACCTTTCTAAGCTTTACAGAAACATCTTTATGTACGGTACTTTTACTTATCCCGAATTCCTTGGCACAGGCACGAACTGTTGCCTTATGTTCGACAATATATTCGCCAAGCAGTACACATCTGGTGTCATCTGACAAATTCATATGTAACGCACTCTCCCCTTGTTCTTTTTGTAAAGTATATGCGTATTTAAAAGTATGTAGAACATTTACATTAGACCTTGTTTTAAAATTAAATTAAATTATTTCTGTGTGTACATCGGTAAAAATTACAAATAAATCTGCTAATTTTGCAAAAAACCTTGATTTTTAAAGCATTGTGTGATAAAATATAATGTGTAAAATAAAAATAAAAGCACAACATATTGTTGTAAACCCCTATAAATCTCGTTTTTTCGGAATAATTTGTAAGACAAGCATATAAAAATAAAGCGGTCTTTTAAATCATTTTCTATTTAAAATGTAGAAAATTTCCTTGATAATTGATTTTATCTTGTAAACGAGGTATAATAGTACTGTTAAATTCTGCTTTAACTTATCTCATAACAGCTACTTGCGCTTGCTTAAAACTTGCAAGCAGTATTTTTTTGTTTAATGTAAAAGTTTTAGAGAGAAAAGACAACAAAATGAAAATAAGGGGCATAATAATGGATAAGTATATTATCAATGGGGGAAACCCATTAAAAGGCGAGGTAGTTATAAGCGGTGCTAAAAATGCCGCAGTAGCAATCGTTGCCGCAACCATTTTATGTGATGAGCCTTGCGTTTTAGAAAATGTACCCGAAATAAGTGATATATCAATATGTCTTAAGATTTTACGCGAAATGGGTGCAACAGTACAGGTCACAGGCAAAAATACAGTTTATTTTGATACAACAGGAATACACAATCCTGTTGTTCCATATGATCTTGCAAGAAGTATGAGAGCGTCCAGCTATTTTCTCGGAACACTTCTCGGAAGATTTCACGAGGCATATGTTCCTATGCCGGGCGGATGTGATTTAGGTGACAGACCTATAGATCAACATCTGAAAGCATTCAAATCTCTCGGTGCATCAGACGATATGCACGCAGGAGTAGTTCATGTTCACTGTGATGAGCTTTACGGTGGTCAAATCTACTTTGACTTTATAACTGTTGGCGCAACAATAAACGCTATTTTTGCAGGAGTTAAAGCAAAAGGTCTTACAGTCATTGAAAACGCCGCAAAAGAACCTCATATAGTTGATCTTGCAAACTTTTTAAACTCAATGGGAGCAGATATAAGAGGCGCAGGAACCGATGTTATTAAAATCCGCGGAGTAAACAAATTAAAGGGAATAACATATGCTGTTATCCCTGACCAGATAGAAGCAGGAACTTATATGGTTATGGCTGCGGCGACAAGAGGAGATGTCCTGGTAAAAAATGTTATACCGAAGCATCTTGAATCAATAACCGCAAAGCTTCGTAAAATAGGCGTCACCGTAGATGAATTTGACGAAAGCGTCAGGGTTTGCGTTGAACCTAATGTGAGGTTCACAAAAACAAGTGTAAAGACTATGCCTCATCCGGGTTTTCCTACCGATATGCAGCCACAGCTTTCAACCCTTTTAACACTTGCAGACGGTACAAGCATCGTTACAGATGATATTTTTGAAAATCGTTTCAGATATGTCGCAGAGCTCAGACGAATGGGTGCAGATATTTCGGTGGACGGCAAGGTCGCTATAATTCAGGGAGTAGGAAAACTGATTGGAGCACCGGTAAGGGCAACCGACTTAAGAGCCGGCGCTGCAATGGTAATTGCAGGTCTTGCGGCTGAAGGTCAGACTATAATCGACGACATATTCCATATTGAAAGAGGATATGAAAATATTGATTTAAAAGTACAGGCTCTTGGCGGAGATATGGTGAAGCGATATTTTCCGGATCTAAACGCTCAGGCAATTTCAGGTTGATTTTACAGCGGAGAAAGATAAGTTCTCCGCCTTTTTAATATCAGATGAAAAGAGTGATAGAATGTCAAAAATATATCCGCTGTACTCCTCAAGCTCCGGAAACTCGACCTTTATCGGAGACGAAAATGGAGGAGTTTTAATAGATGCCGGTGTGAGCACAAAAAAAATTGTCACCGCATTAAGCTCTAATGGCATCTCCCCGGAAAAGATCGAGGGAATTTTAATAACACATGAACACTCCGACCACATAAAAGGTCTTTTAAATTTTACTAAGAAATATCACACCCCAGTGTATATGGGAATCGAAACAGCAAAATTTCTGACTAGTGGAGACCTTATTTCACCCTTAAGCACTATAAATGTGTTTGACAATGTTGACAGCTTTTGCGTCGGCGATTATGAGATACATCCGTTTAAAACACCGCACGACTCAAGAGAAAGCTTTGGTTTTAAAATAAAAAATCCCGAAGGAAAGGTTGCGGTGACCTGTACTGATTTAGGTCATATTACCAAAGAAATACATAAAAATCTTCTTAGCGCATCTGTTTGTCTTATTGAAGCAAATTACGATAACAAAATGCTTGAAAATGGGAGATACCCTTATATGTTAAAGCAGAGAATACGCTCAGACAATGGTCATCTTTCAAATTCCGATTCTGCTGCTGAAATAGAGATACTCATAAGAAACGGTACTCAAAAAATAATCCTCGGACATCTGAGCCGGGAAAACAACACTCCATATGTCGCAAGACAAGCTGTTGTATCGCAGCTCTGTGAGATAAGCACAGATGAGTATGAGCTTTTTGTGGCACCTGCCGACGAACCAGGAGAGGCGGTCAAAATATGACACAGGTTAACATTATTTGTGTCGGAAAACTTAAAGAAAAGTATCTTAAGGATGCCTGTGCTGAATATGAAAAGCGGCTTGGAGCTTTTTGCAAAATAAATGTTGTAGAGGTATCAGAATTTCGGGTTTGCGATGATCCTACAAATAATGAAATAAAGCTTGCGCTTGAAAATGAAGGCAATCGCATATTATCTTTTATAAAGCCCCGAAGCTACACCTTTTCAATGTGCATAGAAGGAAAAGATATGACTTCTTTAAGCCTTGCAGAGAAGCTCAAAGAATTATCATTAAACGGAATATCCGTTATAAACTTTGTTATAGGATCATCTTATGGACTTTCTCAAACCGTTAAGGAAAAGTCCGACCATAAGCTTTCAATGTCTAAAATGACATTTCCGCATCAACTCGCGAGGGTTATGCTCTTAGAACAGATATACCGTGCTTACACTATAATCAACAATAAAAAATATCACAAATAAAGCGCAGCTTAAAATTTATTTAAGCTACGCTTATTTATTTAAGATTTACTATTACTTCTTTTGATTATATTTGTCAGCGATTTCCTCCAGCTTTTCAGGTGTATACTTATCGATAGCACTTTCATTCTTATCAAGCTTCATATCATCTGCCAAATCGTCAAGCGTCTTGTTATACTCATCGGTCTTCATTGTTTGGATTATCGATTTGTGGTTGCTTCCGCCGCTTAGATAATCCTCTCTGTCACCGGCATCAAGCCGTACGATGATGTAATAGTTGCTGTCATCAGACTCTAAAACAGGCTTTCCTGTCTCAAGCTCGTGAATTTTCTTCTGAATGTCGCTTGCGCTGTCCTTGTCATACTTAGTCAAAACCTCATTTG
>X301_European_Hare__coassemble_1189_pt1 | contig 16354 bp, 13 predicted proteins | sample X301_European_Hare__metabat2_high_PE_011 | metagenome-assembled genome bin X301_European_Hare
GTTTTAAGCTCGGTTATCGTAAAGATAATTTCTATCGGAAAAGGTAATCAGCTGACAGCTGAAAATTAAAAAAAGACAGACAAGGCGGCAGTTTTGTCGCCTTGTATTTTATTAAAAACAGTTTTGGAGAGAGCGGTTATGGAGCTATCGTTGATACTTTTAAAACAGGTAGTGATAATGCTTATTCTTGTAGGAATAGGCGCTATTTGTTATAAGGTGAAGCTGATATCAAAAGAGGGAAACAAGTCTTTGACAAATCTGATTTTGTATGTTGCAAATCCAATGCTCATAATAACTTCGTATCAGCAGGACTTTTCATATTATCTTTTAAAGGGTCTTGGAATTACTTTCGTTCTCTCGGTTGCCGGATTTGGGATATTCGGTTTATTTGCACGCATATTCATAAGAAAAGGCAGCGATGCCGTCATCGAGCGGCTCAATGCAACTTATTCTAACTGTGGATTTATGGGCATACCTCTTGCACTTGCACTTTTCGGTACAGAGGGAGTTTTTTATGTAACTGCTGTAAATACGGCGTTTAACATAATAATCTGGACATTCGGAGTGTATTCGGTCACTAAAGATAAAAGCTTCATAAGCGTAAAAAAGATAGTCACAAATCCTACAATAATAGCTACGATTCTTGGCTTTGTGCTTTTTGTACTAAGAATAAAGATACCTGAGATCATATTCACGCCTTGCAATTATCTTTCATCGGTCGTAACCCCTCTTGCTATGGTGGTAGCGGGAGTTACCATTGCTCAGAACACTATTTTAAAAGCTTTTTTAAGTGCAAGAATATATATAGTATGTGCATTAAAGCTCATTATAGTTCCGGCACTTCTGGCGGTGTTATTTGCCTTTGTGCCGGATATAAATAACACAGCGGTTACTACGGCGCTTATGTGTTTAAGCTGTCCGTCAGCAACGATAGCAACAATGTTTGCTATACGCTTTAACAAAAGCTCAGGATATTCTGCTCAGATATTTGGAGTTACAACAATACTTTCTGTAATATCTCTTCCGCTGATCATAGGTCTTTATACGGCTGTAAACAGTCTGTTTTAGAGCTTAAGGATATATGAACAAGTCCCGGGACTGCTTAGTCTCAGGACTTGTTTTTTTATGTAAATGATATTATGAATCAGAATGCGCGCCTGTTATTTATTATATAAGTCTCTTTTCCTTCCACTTTCCTGAGAAGTAACGTACAACGCTCATTATTGCGGTAAGTACCCATGTTAAACAGGTCGTTCCCCATACCGCCCATATTCCGACAAAAGGAATATTTAAAAGAACTGTTGAAAAGCCTACTCTGCCTATAAATTCGGCAATTCCGTTTACAAGGGCATATCCTACATCTCCCGCACCGTTTAAAAGACCTCTTGTTGTGTGGATTATCCCAAGAAAAACATAAAAGCAGGCTGAAACCTTCAGTGCTAATGCTCCGATCCTTATAACCTCTGGATCGTCTACAAATAGTTTAACTATAAGCTTTGAAAACAGTATAAATGTTATAAGCATAAAAACGGCAAAAACAGCAGCTGCTTTAAGGCTTTGACGGTAACCGTTGATGACTCTTAGGGACTTGTCGGCTCCTGTGTTCTGACCCGTAAAGGTTGATACCGCTGCATTTAGCGACTGAAACGGCTGTTGGATAAGCTGTTCGATCCGCATCGTTACAGTGTATGCCGCCATTACAGTTTCTCCGAAGGTGTTGGCAGCCCTTTGTAAAAACACCATAGAAACGGATATGAGTGCATTTTGCAAAGCAATCGGAATACCAGTCGAAATACACTTTAACATAAGCTGGCGGTTTGGCTTAACATTATTTTTTGAGAGCCTAAAGAAGCTGTTTTTAATAAGTGCAAATATAAAACACCCTATCGCTGAAAGAGCTTGCGCGGCGATAGTCGCATAGGCAGCTCCCGAAACACCTAGCTTAAATACCAAAACAAACAACAAATCCAACGCTGCGTTGAGAATACTTGCGATTATTAAAAATACAAGGGGAGTTTTTGAATCTCCGAGTGAGCGCATTACCGAGTTTATCCAGTTGTAGGCAGCAACTCCTACCGTTCCCGCACAGGCGATACGCATATAGCCAGTTGCTTCGGATATTATACCGTAAGGAGTTCCGAGAAGTCTGAGAAGTCCGTTTGCGCTTATCGCCGAAACAACGCTTAACAGAAGTCCGAATGAGATCAAAACATACGCCGAGTTTAAAATAAGTGACTTTACTTCATTATATTTTCCCGCACCGAAGCTTTGAGAAATCAAAACTCCCGCACCTATTGAAAGACCTATACAAAGCGTGTAAAACAAAAATGTTATAGAGCCGGTCGCACCGACTGCGGCGAGGGAGTCCTTTCCTAAAAACTTACCCACGATCACAGAGTCGACTATATTATATACCTGTTGAAAAAGATTCCCGATAAGCAGCGGAAGCGCAAAGCGAAGTATTTGTGATAGCTCGCTTCCCTCGGTCATATTTTTAGTGTATGTACTCATTTTCATTCTCCCAAAGCTTTTGTACATACATTGTACCATCTTTTAGTGCGATAAGCAAGCACGGTTTCTGTTACCACAGGTAAACATATATTTGACAAATACCCCCTAGGGGTATATAATATATTTGTGAAACGGGGGATAATTATGGATAGAAGATGTTGTGAGAACAAAAGGACGACAGACCGTCCGGAAAATGAATATAAAAGTCTTGTGAACCGATTAAACAGAATAGAGGGTCAAATACGGGGAATAAGAAAAATGGTGGAAAACAACGCGTACTGTGCAGATATTTTAACTCAATCCGCTGCGGTAACGGCGGCTATGAATTCCTTTAATAAAGAGCTTTTGTCAAACCACATTCATTCGTGCGTAGTGCGTGATATACAAGATGGAAATACTCAGATAGTTAATGAATTAACGGTGCTTATTCAAAAGCTTATGAAGTAGCAAAGAGGTGTGAAATGAAAAAATTTACGGTGACGGGAATGAGCTGTGCCGCTTGTGTTGCCAGGGTAGAGAAGGCAGTCTTAAAGGTCAATGGAGTAAAGTCATGCTCTGTGAGCCTGCTCACAAATTCAATGGGGGTTGAAGGAGACGCCGATGATAAGAGCATTATAAATGCTGTCAGGGCGGCAGGATATGATGCCTATACAGATAAGCCGGCGGCAGTTGGCAAACAGAACTTAGATGATTCGCTTAAGGATACCGAAACGCCGAAGCTTAAAAAGCGTCTCATATGGTCGGTTGTTTTTTTAGCGGTACTTATGTATATTTCAATGGGGTACTGTATGTGGGAATGGTGGGTGCCCGGTTTTCTTGACGGTAACTATATCGCGATAGGACTATCTGAGCTTATACTTTCGGCGGTAGTAATGATAATAAATCAGCGTTTTTTTGTAAGCGGATTAAAAGCGTTTTTAAAGCGTTCGCCTAATATGGATACTCTTGTAGCGCTTGGCTCAGCTGCCGCTTTTGTTTACAGCACATATGCGCTCTTTGCGATGACGACAGCTCAGCTCAACAACGACCATAGCTTAGTTATGAGCTATATGCACGAGTTTTATTATGAATCTGCGGCTATGATACTTGCGCTCATAACAGTAGGAAAAATGCTTGAAGCCAGATCTAAGGGTAAGACAACAGATGCTCTAAAGGGTCTTATAAGGCTTTCACCTAAAACTGCTATGGTGATTAGAGACGGCATAGAAACAGAGATAAATGTTGATGATGTAAATAAAGGCGATGTGTTTGTCGTTCGCCCCGGAAGCAGTATTCCTGTTGACGGAATAGTTATTGAGGGCGAGAGCGCAGTAAACGAATCCGCACTTACGGGAGAGAGTATACCTAAAGACAAGGTCGTATCGGACAGTGTTTTTGCCGGAACTATAAACACCTCCGGCTTTTTGAAGTGCGAAGCAAATAGAGTAGGAGAGGACACGACGCTGTCACAGATAATCAAAACGGTAAGCGATGCCGCAGCTACAAAAGCGCCTATTGCAAAGACTGCTGATAAAGTTTCGGGCGTGTTCGTTCCTTTTGTGATCGGAATAGCGCTTATCACCGTGTTGATCTGGCTTATATTGGGACGATCGGTAGGAGACTCGCTTGTAAGAGGTATAGCGGTGCTAGTTATAAGCTGTCCGTGTGCCTTAGGACTTGCCACACCTGTTGCTATTATGGTGGGAAGCGGAATGGGCGCAAAAAACGGTATACTTTTTAAAACAGCGCAGTCACTTGAGGAAACGGGTAAGGCACAGATAGCTGTGCTTGATAAAACAGGAACTATAACCAAGGGCGAGCCTACGGTCACGGATATTATACCTTCCGATGGGGTCAGTGAAGATGAGCTTGTCAGAAATGCTTATTCACTTGAAAAGCAAAGCGAGCATCCTCTCGCAAGGTCTGTTATCACATATGCTGAGGAAAACGGTGTGGACAGCTATGATGTAACTGATTTTAAGGCTGTTTCCGGAAGCGGTCTGACAGCCTGCGTCGGAGCTGACAGGCTGTACGGCGGAAGTGTAAGGTATGTAGGAGAAATAATAAAAATGCCGGACATTAACAAGGAACAGGCGGATAAGCTAAGCGAAAACGGAAAAACACCTCTGTGCTTTGTAAGAAACGAAAAATTTCTGGGAATAATAGCTGTGGCTGATACTATAAAAGACGAAAGCCGTACCGCAGTAGCGGAAATAAAGAATATGGGCTTACAGGTGATTATGCTTACTGGAGACAATGAAATGACAGCAAAAGCTATCGGAGCTCAGGCAGGAGTTGACGAAGTGATAGCAGGAGTGATGCCAAACGGTAAAGAAAGCGTTGTAAGAGACCTCAGAAAAAAGGGAAAAGTAATTATGGTCGGAGATGGAATAAACGATGCTCCCGCACTTACCCGTGCCGACATAGGAATCGCAATAGGCGCAGGAGCGGATGTTGCGATAGATGCCGCGGATGTCGTCCTTATGAAGAGCAGACTGTCTGATGTTCCGGCGGCGATAAGATTGAGCCGTGCGGTTTTGCGAAATATCCGTGAAAATCTTTTCTGGGCGTTTATTTACAATATCATAGGAATTCCTCTTGCTGCCGGAGCATTTACCGCAGTATTGGGAATAAAGCTTAGTCCTATGTTCGCTGCGGCTGCGATGAGCCTGTCGAGCTTTTGTGTTGTGACAAACGCATTAAGACTAAATTTCTTTAAAATGTACAGTAGCAAAAAAGACAAAAAAATAAAAATCAAGAAAAAGGTGGTGAAAAAGATGGAAAAAAAGCTTGTAATCGAAGGAATGATGTGTTCGCATTGTGAGGCTACCGTTAAGAAGGCTCTTGAGTCGGTAGACGGAGTTAGTAGTGCCGAGGTAAGCCATAGGGCAGGAACCGCAGTAGTAACGCTTGACAAAGAGGTTTCTGACCAAGAGCTTAAGAAGGCTGTTGAGGATAAGGAATACAAAGTAATTTCTATGAGCTGAGCGACTGAAAAAGCCGGGCTGCTAAAATTAAAGCAGACCGGCTTTTTTCATATACATTTGTAATTAAAACGGTCTGACAAAATCACCCTGACCTCTATCCATTTCACCTTTTCCCATACCTCTGTTCATTTCACCGTGCCCCATTCCCATACCGGGCTGATCAAAGCCGCCCTGGGCTTCAGTTATACCGCTTTCTGATACATTTGCGTAATAAACTCCGCCGGCGATCTCGACATCTCCTTTCTCAGAGCCATTCACAAGGATCGTCACTGTATCATTTTCCTTTAGTTCTGGTGATGAAAACAGAATACAGTTATAGCTTTTTTCGCTGTGGTATTTGAGTATCTCTTTACCGTCTGAATCATTTACGGTCACAGAGTCGGAAGAAGATAGCGTGCTGTCAAAGTATAACATAAGTGCGTTCTGACCGTTATCGTCAGTTGCCTGAGCCATTCCGGAAGAACCGCCGGCTATAAGAGTTCCGTTTGTAACTGTACAGGATGTTCCGTAATCAAGAGGTCCGTTGCCGCTGTTTTCCGGTCCGTAAACAACAGTATACCCGCCAGAAATATCTATTGTTGCGTTTGAATCAAGACCGTCTCCTTCTGCGTCAATAACAACATTTCCGCCGCTGATGATAAGTGAACCGTATCCCTCCATAGCCGGACCTCCGCCGAACGGAGCTCTGTTTGTCACATCGTCCTCGGTCGAGGATTCATTTTCGACTGCATTTATTCCGTCATCTGTTGTTTTAATATTTATATTTCCGTCCTTAATTTCGATCGTTCCTGCCTCCAGTCCCTCATAGCAGGTATTTGCGGATATATCTCCTCCTGAAACGGTTAGATAAACATCGCCGTGAACAGCATCATCACCTGCATTTATATTTAGGCTCCCGCCGGATATTGTAACTGAGTTGTCCGAGTGTACCGCATCGTCATAGGTGTCAAGCGTCAAGCTTCCGCCGGATATGTCAACGGCGACCTCAGCTTTTATGCCCTTAAAGCTTTGAGGAGAATCGGAATTCTCTTCGGTTTCTGTGTACTTTGCGTCATAATCCGTCTGCCACCTTCCGTCAAAGTCGTTGTTTTGCTTTACGGGAGCATTCTCACTTCCACCTGCGGTAGTAATATCTATATTACCGCCTAGTATTGAAACTGACGATAGATCCGACTGTATCCCGTCTCCCTGTGATGAAATGGTGATGCTCGGAGAGATGAGGGTTATTATTTCGTTTGCGTGTACTCCGTCATAAGCGGCGTTAATGAGGTATTCTCCTCCGTTTACTACTATTTCATCGTCACAGGCTATTGCGTGCTTGTAGTTTGCGTTGACAATGAGCTTTCCTTCTCCGTCTAAAACCAGATCGTCATTTGAAAATATCGTTCCCTTAGCGTCTGTTGTCAGGTAGTCAGAGCCGTCTGTAAAAGTGTTTTCTGTTCCTTTTTTTGTGTATAAAGTGAGCGTTTTTGCGTCATCGGAATATACACAGCATCCGTCGGGATTTGTTATGCTGACATTATCAAAAACAAGTGTTACCTCGTCCTTTGCCGTAACATCTATATATCCGTCAGAAAGTGTGCCGCTTATCTGATATGTTCCGCCGTTTGAAATCGTCAGTACCCCGTTGTTAAATGCTGCACCGCTGCCGACTATGTTTGTTGCATCTCCGAGGCTTATGGTGTTTTGTGTATTTGTATTCACTGTTTGCTCTAAAACCTTTTGGGCGAGATCGGACTTTTCCGCAAAAGCCGCTTTATCTTTAGAATTACTTGTGGTTTCTCTGTTAAAAACAAAATATAAACATATAGATAATGCTGCAATAACGGCAACAGCTATCATAGAAAAAAGAATGATTTTTTTGTTTTTAGTCATTATAAAACCTCCGCCGATTATTATTTTCTATCGGAATTATAATGGGGCGTTGTGTAAAAAATGTGAAAGGAAAAAAAGTGTTAGATGAATAAAAGCAAAAACACTGTCGAAAAAAGCGGCACATTCTGCTTGTGCCGCTTAAGTTATACTGTGTTGTCAATCTGTAATATCTATCTGCATTATCGGATCGCTTACATCTGCTCCTGCGGGTACCATAGGTAGCACATTGTGATCCTTGTTTATGACGACATTGACAAGGCAAGGCTCATTACAGCTAAGGGCCTCTTTAAGTCCGGGCTCTATATCGCATTTTTGTGATATTGTAATGCCTTTTATACCGAAAGCTTTTGCAAGCATCATAAAATCGGTCGGTCGTTCAATATTTGTTTCAGAAAAGTGTTTGTTATAAAAAAGGCGCTGCCACTGTCTTACCATTCCGAGAACGCTGTTTGAAAACACAAGCTCTACAACGGGAATGTTGTGTTTTTTCAGAGATGAAAGCTCAGCCATATTCATATAAAAGCTTCCGTCACCGGCTATATTTATAACTTTTTTGTCGGGATTAGAGACCTTTGCGCCCATTGCCGCTCCAAGACCGTATCCCATTGTGCCTAAACCTCCGCTTGAAGCAAACTGTCTCTTATTTTTAAAGTTATAAAACTGAGCCGCCCACATCTGATGCTGTCCTACCTCGGTAGTGATGATAGCGCTTCCGTCTGTAAGTCTGTCAAGAGCTTCGATAACATCGCTGGGCAAAACCTCGTTTTCGTTGTCTATATAAGACATTGTGAGAGGATATTGCTTTTTCCAATCAAATACCTGATTAAGCCATTTTGAGTGATCCAACTGTTCAACAGACGAGTTAAGCTTTTTGAGTATGTACTTTATGTCCCCGCAAACTGTATGTGTAGGCGTGACATTTTTTCCGATCTCCGCAGGGTCGATCTCAATATGGATTATTTTTTTACCCTTTGCAAAAGTGTTGGGGTTGCAAAGAACTCTGTCTGAAAAGCGCGAGCCTAAAACGATAAACAGATCACACTCCAAAAGAGCTAGTGAGCTGGACTTTGTGCCGTGCATACCGAGCATTCCGGTATAAAGTTCATTTGTGTTATCAAATGCACACTGTCCCATAAGAGAGAGAGAAACGGGCGCATTGACTTTTTTAACAAACTCAGAAAATTCGTCGGTAGCATCGCAGGAAACAACACCACCGCCCGCATATATAAACGGACGCTCAGATTCATTTATTAGCTTTGCGGCAATTTTAATTTGCTCGTCGAGATTATCGGGATTTTTAAAAACGACCTTTTTGGGTTCTTTGCGTTCATACTCGCACATAGCGGCTGTAATATCTTTCGGAATATCTATAAGCACAGGGCCCTTTCTTCCGACATTTGCGATATAAAATGCCTCACGGATAGTATCAGCAAGCTTTGTTATATCCTTTACAATAAAGTTGTGCTTTGTGATTGGCATAGTTATTCCGCAAATATCAACCTCCTGAAAGGAATCAAGACCTAAAAGAGATGTAGCAACATTTCCTGTTATCGCAACAAGCGGGATAGAGTCCATATACGCCGTAGCGATACCGGTAGTAAGGTTTGTAGCGCCCGGACCGCTCGTCGCAATAACAACTCCGGTCTTTCCGGTCGTTCTTGAATATCCGTCTGCTGCGTGACAGGCATTCTGCTCGTGAGCGGTGATGATATGCTTTATTCTGTCGCGGTATTTATAAATGGAATCATAAATGTTCAAGACAGCGCCGCCCGGGTATCCAAAGACGGTATCTACGCCTTGTTCCAATAAGCATTCAAGAATTATATCCGAACCTGTAAGCTTCATTTTAAACATCCTTTCAATAAGTGAAATTGATTTATGCCGATAAAGGCTGAATTTAAGTATTCCGTGAGCTGCAATTTATCGCTGACGCTCCTTGTTGAAAATGTATCAGCAATAATAATATGTATAACAATAAACAAACACTATTAAATTATACATAATGACGGCGATTATGTCAAGTAAAAAAGGTGTGCCGGAGAAATTAGATGTTAATGAGCATAATAATTTATCCACAGTAAGCGGCTGCCTGACTCTCACTTGAAATGCAAAGCTTATTTCCTGTTTACGATATATAATCATTAAGGAGAATGGAGAATATGAACAAACTATGAATATTATGAATTATTTGTAAATATATTGTATTTATTTTATGAAGAATGTACGTTTGCGTACATTTTTTCCTGATTTTGCGCTGTTAGTAGAGGGAGGTTAAAAAATGATTTTTAAAATGCTAAACATTAAGAAATGGCACTGTATCGGTGACTACCCGTGTCTTGATTTTTTATAAGCATTATGATATAATACTATATGTATGTATTGTTAGCCGAAAAGAGGGTGGTATTTTGCGCATAATCGGAGTAGATCCCGGATATGCCATTGTCGGATTCGGAATACTCGACTATGACAGAAACAGGTTTAAGATTGTTGATTTCGGTGCTATAACAACAGACGCAAACACTCCCTTTGATCTTAGAATAAAAACGATATACGATGATATGTGCGAGCTTCTTGATACATATAAGCCGGATGAGATGGCAATAGAAAAGCTGTTTTTTAACACTAACCAAAAGACCGTAATAGATGTTGCACAGGCAAGGGGAGTTACGCTTCTTTCGGCAATTCAAAGAGGAATAAGTGTCAGTGAATATACTCCGCTTCAGGTAAAGCAGGCTGTGGTCGGTTACGGAAGGGCGGAAAAGAAACAGGTCCAGGAGCTTACAAGGTCGATACTCGGGCTTAGTCAGGTGCCAAAGCCTGATGATACCGCCGATGCTCTGGCTATAGCTATCGCACACGGACATTCTTCGTTTAACACATTGAAAAATCTGGAGAGGTTTTTATGATATACAGCATAAGAGGAAAAATAACCTATACCGGCGGTGACTATGTCGTTATCGAGTGCGGTGGGATAGGTTATATGGTTAACACAACGCTGACAACAATCGGCGATATAAGTGTTAAAAACGATGAGGTAACTCTGTATACTCATCTTTCTGTAAGAGAGGACGATGTTTCGCTTTTTGGATTTTCAAGCTATGATGAGCTTAAGGCATATGAACTTTTGATTTCTGTCTCGGGAGTGGGGCCTAAAGCGGGACTTGCGATACTATCGGCGCTTACTCCACAGAGCTTTGCCGTAGCGGTTGCGTCAGGAGATCAAAAGGCTTTTACAAAGGCAAGGGGTGTAGGTCCAAAGGTTGCACAGAGAATAATACTTGAGCTCAAGGATAAGGTTTCTAAGGAGACCGACCTTTTGTCGGATACAGTATATTCTGATTTTTCCACCGATGTACAGCCAGATACCGAGGAGGCTGTTTTAGCGCTTACATCGCTTGGATATTCAAGGTCGGAGGCTATGGGCGCAGTTGCAAGGTTAGATAAGACAATGTCTGTATCTGAGCTTATAAAGGGAGCGCTTAAGGTGCTTTCGGGAAGATAAACAAATAAAATTATATACGAATAAAAGAACAGAGAACACAGAAAGGAAAATGACAAAATGGGTAGATTATTTGGAACAGACGGCGCAAGAGGGGTCGCCATAACGGAGCTTAGCTGTGAAACCGCTATGCAGATAGGTAGGGCAGCTGCTTTGGTGCTTACCAAGCATTCTAAAAGACAAAAGGCAAAAATTATTGTGGGAAAGGATACGAGAATATCAAGCGATGTCCTAGAGGCGGCGCTTGTTGCGGGGATATGCTCGGTAGGAGCTGACGCCCACATTCTAGGTGTTATACCAACTCCCGCTGTTGCGGTTCTGGTAAACAGCTATGATGCGGATGCGGGAATTATGATTTCGGCATCTCATAACTCGGTAGAATATAACGGTATAAAGCTGTTTTCGAGCGAGGGCTTTAAGCTTCCCGACAGTGTGGAAAATGAGATAGAAAAGCTTATTCTTGACACACCCGAAAAGGTAGAGCTTAAGGACGGTGTGAATATAGGAAGGATTGTATACGAGAAAAATGCTCAGTGGGACTATATCCGACATATTATGAAGGCGATCGACGGCGACCTCAGGGGGATAAAGGTAGCTATTGACTGTGCTAACGGAGCTTCAAGCGAATGTGCCGTAAAGCTTTTTCAAGGACTTGGCGCATCCTGCTACTTTATAAACAACGATCCTGACGGAACGAATATAAATTTAAACTGCGGTTCTACACATATTGAGGGACTTAGAAAGTTTGTTGTCGATAATAAGTGTCACGCCGGACTTGCGTTTGACGGAGATGCCGACAGATGTCTTGCTGTTGACGAAAACGGAGAGGTAGTTGACGGAGATAAGCTTATGGCGATTTTTTCAAAGTATATGAAAAAATGCGGAAAGCTAAATCACAATACCTGTGTGGTAACTGTTATGACGAACCTTGGGTTTATGAAATACGCTAAGGCTGAAAATGTCGTTATTGCGAGAACGGGCGTAGGAGACAGATATGTTCTTGAGGAAATGAAAAAAGGTGGTTATAATCTCGGCGGAGAACAGTCGGGACATATCATTCTTTTGGATTATGCAAATACCGGAGACGGTGAAATGACCGGAGTAAAGCTTTTAGAGATAATGGCTAAGACAAAGAAAAAGCTTTCCGAGCTTTCGGGTGTTATGGAGGTATATCCACAGGTTTTGGAAAATGTAAGGATAAAAAGCGAGTATAAGGGAAAGTGGCAGACTGACAGGGGCGTTTCCGAATTTATAGAGATGTATAAGGAAAAGCTCGGAGATGACGGGCGAATACTTGTAAGAGAGTCGGGAACAGAACCGCTTGTAAGAGTTATGCTTGAGGGAAAGCATCTCGGAAAGATAACTGAATATTCAAAGACGATAGCAGAAGCAATAAGAAAAAGCTTCGGAGAATAGCTTTGATTTTATAAAGCTTTCGTAAGCACAGAGGAAATTAGCTAAATGAGAACAGCCGATAATTGGAAGGATTATATAGTATTAGACGCAAGCAGCGGTGAAAAGCTGGAAAGCTGGGGCGGGGTAAAGCTTATTCGTCCTGATCCGCAGATAATATGGAAGTCCGACAGACAAAAGGAGCTTTGGGAAAGCGCCGACGCACACTACCACCGCTCAAGCAAGGGCGGCGGCGAATGGGAATACCGTAAAAAGCTTAAGGAAAGCTGGATCATTTCATACTGCGGGCTTAGGTTTATAATACGCCCGACAGGCTTTAAACACACCGGACTTTTTCCGGAACAGGCGGTAAATTGGGACTTTTTAAGCGATGTCATAAGGACGGCAAAGCGTCCTGTAAAGGTGTTGAATCTCTTTGCTTATACCGGTGGAGCAACTCTTGCGTGCGCTTTGGCGGGAGCGGCGGTGACCCATATCGACGCTTCCAAAGGAATGGTACAGTGGGCTCGGGAAAACGCAAAAGTAAGCGGTCTTTCAGATAAGCCTGTAAGGTGGATTGTTGACGACTGTGAAAAGTTTGTGTCAAGGGAGATAAGACGCGGAAATAAATACGACATTGTCGTAATGGACCCGCCGAGCTACGGAAGAGGTCCGAGCGGCGAAGTATGGAAGCTTGAAGAGTGTATTTACGATCTCGTAAAGCTTTGTTCTGAGGTCTTGTGCGATTCACCTGTTTGCTTTATGCTCAACAGCTATACGACAGGGCTTTCACCATCGGTTATGAAGTATATCTTGGGAGATGTGCTTAAGCCGGGATTTTCAGGAAAGGTCACGGCTGATGAGATAGGACTACGGGTACAAAGCACGGGATTTTCACTTCCCTGCGGCAGTACAGCTATCTGGACTGCGGACTAAAGAAATTAAGGATGAAAAATGGAAAAATTTATTGAGGCTAAAAATATATCGTTTTCTTATATCAATGAGATGGAAGAGCCGCCCGTTAAAACAACGGTGTTTGAAAACTTATCCCTTGATATATATAAGGGCGAGTTTGTGGCTGTATTAGGTCACAACGGCTCGGGAAAATCAACCCTTGCAAAGTGTATGAATGCTATAAACATACCGCAGTCGGGAGAAGTTCTTGTAAACGGTATGAGCATAAAAGACCCTGAAAAGCTCCTTGACATTCGTCAGTCTGTGGGAATGGTTTTTCAAAATCCGGATAATCAGATAGTTGCGACAGTCGTCGAGGAGGATGTTGCATTTGCCCTTGAAAATATGGGGGTTGAGCCGGGCGAGATAAGAAGGCGTGTCGATAACGCTCTTAAGACGGTGGGAATGTATAAGTACCGCCTCCACGCTCCGCATAAGCTTTCGGGAGGTCAGAAGCAGAGAGTGGCTATCGCAGGTATTCTCGCTATGAGTCCAGAGTGTATTTTGCTTGATGAGCCAACGGCAATGCTCGACCCTAAGGGAAGGCAAGAGGTTTTAAAAACAATAAAAGAGTTAAACAAAAACAACGGCGTCACCATTGTTCTTATCACTCATTATATGGATGAGGCTGTTCAGGCGGACAGAGTAGTAGTTATGGACAACGGGAAAATCGTTATGTCTGATAAGCCAAAAAAGATTTTTTCAAGGGTAAAAAAACTAAAGGATATAGGTCTTGATGTCCCACAGGTCACAGAGCTTGTTTATTCTCTTAATCAGGACGGCTACGGGCTTGACCCAGAGATAATAACAGAGGACGAGTGTGTTGACGCACTTTATGAGCTTTTAAAAAGTAATTTATGAGGATCAGATAAAAATGGCAGTTATCAAAACGGAAAACTTAACCTATGTCTACGGAGAGGGCACTCCTTTTAGAAAGGTAGCGCTCGACAATGTCGATCTCTCTGTTGATGATGGCGAGCTTGTAGGGATAATAGGACATACCGGCTCAGGAAAGTCAACTCTTATTGAGCATTTTAACGCCCTTTTAAAGCCGACCTCGGGAAATGTGTATATTGACGGGGAAAGAATAAACTGGGATGATAAAAAGTCATTAAGGGCTATCCGTTTTAAGGTCGGACTTGTATTTCAGTACCCGGAGTATCAGCTTTTTGAGGACACCGTTTATAAGGACATTTCTTTCGGACCTAAGAATATGGGACTTGATGAAAAGGAAATAGACAGACGGGTAAAAGAAACCGCACATCTTGTTGGCATAAACGAGGACATTCTTTTTAAATCTCCTTTTGACCTGTCGGGAGGACAAAAAAGGCGTGTTGCTATCGCCGGAGTTATGGCTATGGAGCCTAAGGTCCTGATACTTGACGAGCCTACCGCCGGGCTCGACCCTAAAGGGCGGGAGACGATACTCGAAATGATAAAGCGGTATCATAAGGAAAAGCACAACACCGTAATGCTTGTTTCGCATTCTATGGAGGATGTGGCGAAAATAGCAAAAAAGATTCTGGTTATGAATGACGGAAAGCTTTTTTGTTACGATGACACCGAGAAGGTGTTTGAGAGAGCCGATGAACTCAGGGGAATGGGACTTTCCGTTCCTCAGATAACAAGAGTTTTTAACAGGCTTAAGGAAAAGGGTATAGATATTAAAGACGATGTCTACACGGTCGATTTTGCAAGAAAGCTTGTTGAAAAGGTTATGGAGATGAAAAAATGATCGAGAAATCGGATATGGATTTTGAAAACAGAATTGTTGCGCCGGAAGCGATAAACGATGAGCAAAACGATGATATTGATTATTCTCTCAGACCGAAATCGCTGACAGAATATATAGGTCAAGAAAAGGTTAAGGAAAACCTATCAATCTTTATCGAGGCGGCAAAGCAAAGAGGAGATCCGCTGGACCATGTTTTGCTTTACGGACCTCCGGGACTTGGAAAAACCACACTTTCTGGGATAATTGCCCACGAGATGGGGGTAAACTTCCGTGTAACGAGCGGTCCTGCTATAGAGAAGCCGGGAGACTTAGCGGCGCTTTTGACAAATCTTCAGGAGGGAGATGTACTCTTCATCGATGAGATACACCGCCTCTCAAGGGCAATAGAGGAGATATTATATCCCGCGCTTGAGGATTTTGCGCTTGATATAATAATAGGAAAAGGACCGAGTGCGAGAAGCATAAGGCTTGATTTAAACAGATTTACTCTCGTGGGAGCTACGACCAGAGCCGGACAGCTGACATCTCCGCTTAGAGATCGCTTTGGTGTTATAGAGCGCCTTGAACTGTATTCAAAGGACGAGCTTTGTGACATTATTATGCGTTCGGCGTCTATCCTCGGAATAGCTTGTGACAAGGAGGGAGCATATGAGCTTGCTTCAAGAAGCAGGGGAACACCAAGAATAGCGAACAGGTTTTTGAGAAGAGTAAGAGATTTTGCCGAGGTTATGGGAGACGGAAGAATCACTAAGGACATAGTAACCGTTGCTCTTGACAGAATGGAGGTCGACCCGTTGGGACTTGACGCTCTTGACAAAAGATTTCTTAAGATGATGATAAACGGCTATAACGGCGGACCGGTCGGTATTGAAACGCTTGCGTCAGCAATCGGCGAGGAGGCTGTTACACTTGAGGATGTGTGTGAGCCGTATCTTATGCAGCTAGGATTTATTTCAAGAACTCCGAGAGGAAGAGTTGCGACCGATCTGGCGTATAAGCATCTAGGTATTTTAAGAGACGGTCAGACAATGCTTTGATTATCTCTTTAGTATGAAAGGCATTAACAAATGATTAAGGATATAACGATAGGACAGTTTTTCCCGGGTCAGAGTATTGTTCACAATCTCGACCCGAGAATAAAGCTTTTACTTACGGTAGTATATATAATAATGCTGTTTATAGCGGACACATTTCTTGGTCTTTTAACAGGGATCGTATTTTTGACAGCGGCATATATGATCTCGAAGATCCCGTTTAAAATGATTTTAAAAAGTGTAAAGCCGATTATTCCGCTTATTATATTTACGGGAATACTGAATCTGTTTTTTATCTCAACAGGCGAGACGCTGTTTAAGTTCTGGATATTTAGAATAACTACTGGCAGTATTAAAACGGCTGTGTTTATGATAGTAAGGATAATAG
>X301_European_Hare__coassemble_1203_pt1 | contig 15967 bp, 16 predicted proteins | sample X301_European_Hare__metabat2_high_PE_011 | metagenome-assembled genome bin X301_European_Hare
TTTTTGTGCGGCTTTATGGGATGCGTTAAAACGACAGGCGGAAAACAGAACCACAAGCTTTTAAATTGCGATTTTACCGCTCTGGCCGATTACATAGAAAAGCTTGAGGGAAGAAGCATACCTGAGATATTTTCTCAAAACGGAGAAGAATATTTCAGAAATACTGAAACCAAGGTAATAAAGTCTTTTGTCGGGAAAACGGGAGTCATCGCTACCGGAGGCGGTGCGCTTTTAAGTGAAGAAAACGCAAAGGCGGCAAAGGAAATAGGTACGGTCGTATTTATTGATGTAAGATTCAGTACCTGTTATATGAGAATAAAGGACGATAAAAACCGCCCTATTGCGTTTAACTCAACTAAAGAGGAGCTTTTAAACAGGTATAACGACAGAAAGCCGAAATACATTAAAAATTCAAGCTTTACGGTGGACGGAAATCACGGCGCTTTGACCGTTGCAAACGCTGTACTGTCAAGGCTTAATTACTAAACAAGGGAAGGAATGAAGTAAAGATGAAAAGTAATCCTATCAAGGAAGGAGTAAACAACGCTCCGCACAGAGCGCTTTATCACGCATTGGGTCTGACAGAGGAGGAGGTGTCTCGTCCTCTTATCGGAATAGTCTCGTCATATAATGAGATTGTTCCGGGACATATGAATATAGACAAGGTGGTTGACGCCGTTAAGCTGGGCGTTGCTATGGCAGGGGGAACGCCGATAGTGTTTCCTGCGATAGCAGTTTGCGACGGTATTGCTATGGGACATCAGGGAATGAAGTATTCGCTTGTTACCCGTGATCTTATCGCCGATTCAACTGAGGCTATGGCTATGGCACACGCATTTGATGCGCTTGTAATGGTGCCAAACTGTGACAAGAATGTTCCAGGGCTTCTTATGGCTGCCGCAAGACTTAATATCCCGACGATATTTGTTTCGGGAGGTCCGATGCTTGCGGGACATATCGATGGAAAGAAAACATCATTCAGCTCTATCTCGGAAGCGGTCGGAGAGTATAATTCAGGAAAAATCGATGAGGATAAGCTCAAGGAATACGAGATAAAGACCTGTCCTACCTGCGGCTCGTGTTCTGGAATGTATACGGCAAACTCTATGAACTGTCTTACCGAAGTGCTGGGAATGGCTTTAAAGGGTAACGGCACGATACCGGCAGTTTACTCAAGGAGAATTGAGCTTGCAAAACACACGGGTATGCAGATAATGGAGCTTTTGAAGAAGGACATTAAGCCGAGAGATATTATGACAAAGGAAGCGTTTATGAATGCGCTTGCGTGCGATATGGCTCTTGGCTGTTCGACAAATTCTATGCTGCATCTTCCTGCTATCGCGCATGAATGCGGTATAGAGATAAATCTTGATATAGCAAATGAGATCTCGGATAAAACTCCTAATCTTTGTCATCTCGCTCCCGCAGGAAGAAACTATATTGAGGAGCTTGACGAGGCCGGAGGAGTTTATGCGCTTATGAATGAGCTTGACAAGCACAGCCTTTTGTACACCGATATTATCACCTGTACAGGAAAGACTGTTGCGGAAAATATCAAGGGCTGTGTAAACAAAAATACCGATATAATAAGACCTATCGATAATCCTTATTCAAAGACAGGTGGAATTGCGGTGTTAAGAGGAAATCTTGCTCCCGATTCGTGTGTCGTAAAGCGTTCGGCGGTGTCTGAGGAGATGCTCAGACACGAAGGTCCCGCTAGAGTGTTTGACTGTGAGGAGGACGCTATGGATGCCATCCTCGGAGGAAAGATAAAGGACGGAGATGTTGTAGTTATAAGATACGAAGGTCCTAAAGGCGGTCCGGGAATGAGAGAAATGTTAAATCCGACCTCCGCTATTATCGGAATGGGGCTCGGCTCAACAGTCGCACTTATAACGGACGGACGATTTTCCGGCGCTACAAGAGGAGCGGCTATCGGTCATGTTTCCCCGGAGGCAGCGGTAGGCGGTCCGATCGCTATGGTAAAGGACGGGGATATAATAAGTATCGACATACCTGCAAACAAGATTGAGGTAAAAATAAGCGATGATGAAATGGCGCAAAGGGCTTCAAAATGGACCCCGAGAAAGCCTAAGATAACAACAGGTTATCTTGCAAGATACGCTTCTCTTGTCACATCAGGAAACAGAGGAGCTATTTTAGAAACAAAAGAATAAAAGATAAAAGAAAGGAAGATAAAAATGAAAAAGCTTTTAGCGATAGCTTGTGCTGTCGGTTTAGCGGCGGCTTTTTCCGCTTGCAGCGATGTTCCGTCATCGCTACCTGATCCATCGGAGAATAAGACAACTACCGAGCCGACCGAGGTGACTACCAAACAGACAGAAGGCTTAAGCGATATTATGACCGAGGATATGAGCGAGTCGGGAGAGGATATATCTCAGGCTCAGATAACGACAGAGCCTGATAATATAACAGACGCTACTCAAGAGCCGATAAGTGTTAATGAGGAAGCGGTAAAGGCTCTTACCTACGGCAACTGGACACAGTCTAATGCAAACGCAAAGGCGGATATAATAAAAAGACTGGTAATGTATATCAATGAAAAGGGCGATGAGGTAACACTTAACGATTCAGAGCTTGAAGAACAGCTTAACTCCATTGATTATGCAGCGGAAAACGACAGCCTTCTTACTCTTACCTACGGGATACTCGGAATTGAGGAAAAATAGACTTGAACAGACTGTTATTAAAAAATGTAAAGCTGTGTGATGAAACAAAGTGTGATATTCTTATAAAAGGCGATACCATACAGGAGGTATCGGATAATATCACAGATAACGGCGCACAGATTATTGACGGCGGAGAAAGGCTTTATGCTCTTACCGGGCTTTGCGATATGCATGTTCATTTTCGTGACCCGGGTCAGACTTATAAGGAGGATATAATAACAGGAGCTAATGCCGCAAAGGCAGGAGGCTTTACTGCTGTTGCGTGTATGCCTAATACCGTTCCTCCGGCTGACAACGAAGAGGTATTAAGCTATATAATCGAAAAATCAAAGGAAACGTGTATTGATGTCATTCCTGTGGCTTGTGTTACTAAGGAAATGAAAGGAGAGACTCTTTCCGATTTTGATATGTACAAAAGACTAAAGATAAAAGCAATATCGGATGACGGACGTCCGGTAAAAAATGCTGAGCTTATGCGTAAGGCACTTGAGTCGACAAACGAAAATGGTCTTTTGGTTTTAAGTCACTGTGAGGACCTTGATATAATCAACGGCGGGATAATAAATAAGGGTAAGGTCAGCAGCTTTCTCGGTGTTCCGGGAATGGACAGGGCAAGCGAGGACTATATTACCGCAAGAGAAATAGCCCTGGCGATGAGCTGCGGTTCGAGGGTGCACATCTGCCATGTTTCAACAAAGGGTTCGGTGAACATTATAAGAGCCGCAAAGGCTGACGGAGTAAGAGTAACCTGTGAAACCGCCCCGCACTACTTTACCTATACCGATGAAAAGCTTTACGCTAAGGATGCGGATTACAGAATGAATCCACCTCTTAGGGAGGAGGAGGACAGAAAGGCCGTTGAAGCTGCCGTGATAGACGGAACTATCGACTGTATCGTGACCGACCACGCCCCGCATACTGCCGAGGAAAAGGCTGATTTTTTAAAGGCTCCTAACGGAGTAGCCGGGCTTGAGACTTCGCTTGGGGCAACACTCACTAAGCTTTATCATACCGGAAAGCTAAGTCTTACGGATGTTCAGAGAATTATGAGCGAAAATCCGAGAAGGATACTCTCGTTGCCAAGGCTCGAGATAAAGGCGGGTTATCCTGCCGACATCACCGTGATAGACACCGATACAGAGTGGGAGGTCGATCCCGCTAAGCTCAATTCAAAGAGCAAGAACAGCGTGTTCAAAGGAGAAAAGCTTAAGGGAAGAGCCGTGTATACGATTTCTAAGGGAAAGGTCGTTTACAGTTTATAATAATCAGACAGGAGTGTAAAACAATGTCGTTTGACAGACTTATCGAAAAAATCATTAAAACTCAGAATCCTACCGTTGCGGGACTTGATCCGAGACTTGAATATGTGCCGGAATTTATAAGAAAAAAAGCGTTTAAAAAGTACGGAAGGACCTTAAAGGGTGCTGCAAAGGCTGTTTTGGAATTCAACAAAGGGATAATTGATGAAATATGCGACATAGTCCCGGCTATAAAGCCGCAGGCGGCTTATTATGAAATGTACGGATATGACGGAGTGAAAACTCTCTGTAAGACCATTTTGTATGCACAGAAAAAGGGAATGTATGTTATTACTGATGCAAAAAGAAGCGATATAGGCGCTACTATGGAGGCATATGCCTCTGCTCATCTCGGCACTGTGAATGTGGACGGAGAGGAGCTTACGCCGTTTGGCGCAGACGCTATGACTGTAAACGGATACTTGGGAACTGACGGAGTAGAGCCACTTTTGAAGGAATGCAGAGAGCGCGACAAGGGGATCTTTGTTCTTGTTAAGACTTCAAACAAGTCGAGCGGAGAGCTTCAGGATCAGAAGATAGGAGATACCACCGTTTACGGGCTTATGGGAGAGATGTGCGAGAAATGGGGAGCCACCGCTCCCGGAAAGCTCGGATATTCCTCGGTAGGCGCGGTAGTCGGAGCAACCTATCCCGAACAGCTTTCGGAGATGAGAGCAAAGCTTCCGAATACTTTCTTTCTAGTTCCTGGATATGGAGCACAGGGCGGCGGCGCAGAGGGAGTTTCAAAGGCGTTTGATTCCAACGGTCTGGGCGCTATTGTAAATTCATCAAGAGCCGTTATGTGTGCATACAAAAAGGAAGAGTGTGATGAGGAAGAGTATGCAAGAGCCGCAAGGCGGGAGTGTATAAGGATGAAGGAAGATATTTTGTCCTATCTACCGAAGATAACGCTTTAAAAATGAAAAGACTTAATATTGTTCTTGTTGAGCCACAGATACCGCAGAATACCGGTAATATCTCAAGAACCTGTGCTGTGACCGGCGCAGCGCTTCATCTTGTGAAGCCTTACGGTTTTGAAATAAGCGACAAGCATCTTAAGCGTGCAGGGCTTGATTACTGGGATAAGCTTGAGGTTTATGAGTACGAAAATCTGGACGAATTTTTCAGAAGAACTTCTGGTGAGTATTTTTTCTTTACCACAAAAGGAAAAAATGTGTATACTGAGTTTCAATATCCCGACAATGCGTATATAGTCTTTGGAAGAGAGGATAAGGGGCTTCCTGAAAGGCTTCTTTACAAAAACAAAGAGTCGTGTGTCAGGATACCTATGAGAAAAGACTTAAGAAGCTTGAATCTTTCAAATTCGGTCGCCGTTGCGGTTTATGAAATTTTAAGACAATGGGATTTTCCCGATCTCACCCGTGAGGGAAATCTTACAGAATATGAATGGTAGCCTTATACACAGAAATGTCAAAAAGGATTTGTGAAAGGAATGGATTAACAGATGGGAAGGGTTTTGATTCTTTCGGATGCCGCTTGTGATATTACAAAGGAGCAGGAGCAGGAGCTTGGCATTAAGGTAGTGCCTTTTAAGGTCGCAGTTGGGGATAAAAGTTATCTTCCTAGGGTCGATATAGATAACTTTGATTTTTATAAGGTTATGGATAATTATGAGGGAATTCCCTCGACAAGTCAGGTCACAAGCATTGAGTGGCTTGAGGCTTATGAAGAAATATCAAAGGACAAGTCAATTTCCGATATTATAAATATAACTATATCTTCACACGGCTCGGCGACCTATGACAATGCGGTTATCGCTAAAACGAACTTTTATATAGCTCATCCTGAGCTTGAGGGAAAGCTGAATATCCATATAATAGACAGCGATAATTATACCGGAGTTTACGGATATGCAGTCGTTCAGGCTGCGATAAAGGCTCAGAACGGTGCGGGTGCAAACGAAATAATCGCTTTTGTAAACGATTGGCTTAAAAGTGCGTATGTGTTGTTTGCTTGTTACAACTTAAAGTACGCCAAAAAGTCGGGAAGAATATCCGCTGCCGCAGCCTTTGCGGGAGAGCTTCTCGGGCTCAAGCCTATACTTAAAATCTCTCACGGGGTTTCTTCTATCCTAAAAAAGGTCAGGGGAGAAAAGAGCATTATACCAACTATCCTTGAAATAGCAGCGGATGATATGATACCAAAAACGCCTTATGTAATAATCTGGGGAAGCGACGAGACATTAAGAGATGAAATGGCTAAGGCTATGGAAAAGGCTCTCGGATACCCTCCGGCAGACTACTGCCAGATAGGAGCGGCGGTGGCTTGTAACGCCGGACACAGGGTGTCAGGAGTCGTTATAAAGGGCAAAGCTTAATGGCAAGAAGGCTTGATTATTGTCTTTTAAACAAAATATTAAAACTATGTAAATTATGCCATAAATACACTTGTAATTTGGTTTAAAATGGTATACAATATAGATAGCGAATATCGCAGTATGCTCTCGCTTTTTGCGAGGTCAAAAATATTTATTAAAAGAGAGGTATTACAATATGGCAGGACTTAACAAGGTTACCGTTGAGGACCTTAAGGTAAAGGGAAAAAAGGTTTTGGTAAGAGTCGATTTTAATGTCCCACTAAAGGACGGAGTTATCACAAATGATAATAGAATCACCGCTGCTTTACCAACTATCAAAAAGCTTGTCGAGGAGGGCGGAAAGGTAGTTTTGTGCTCACATCTCGGAAAGCCTAAGAACGGACCTGAGGATAAGTTTTCTCTAAAGCCCGCAGCAGACAGATTAGCTGAGCTTATCGACACAAAGGTCATATTTGCTAAGGACGATACGGTAGTCGGCGACAACGCTAAAAAAGCAGTTGATGAAATGAACGAGGGAGAGATCGTCGTTCTTGAAAATACAAGATTCCGCGGCGCTGAGGAGACCAAAAACGGCGAGGAGTTCGCTAAGGAGCTTGCAGACCTTGTGGATAATGAGGTATTCGTTATGGATGCGTTCGGCTCTGCGCACAGAGCTCACGCTTCTACTGCCGGTGTCACGAAGTTTGTGAAGGAAACTGCGGTAGGATACCTTATGCAGAAGGAGATAAACTTCCTCGGAAATGCTGTTGAGGACCCAGTAAGACCTTTTGTTGCAATCCTCGGAGGCGCAAAGGTCGCAGATAAGCTGAATGTCATTTCAAACCTTATAGAAAAGTGCGACACGCTTATTATTGGAGGCGGAATGGCTTATACATTCTTAAAGGCACAGGGCAAAGAGGTAGGAACAAGCCTTGTTGACGATACAAAGATAGATTATTGTAAGGAAATGATAGAAAAGGCTAAAGCATCAGGTAAAAAGCTCCTTTTGCCTGTCGATACAACTGTTGCGGCTCAGTTCCCTGATCCGATAGATGCTGAGATCGCAGTTGAGGTAACAGAGAATATTCCTGCTGACAAAATGGGACTTGACATCGGAACCAAGACAGCAGAGCTTTATGCGGAGGCTGTAAAGAGCGCAAAGACGGTTGTATGGAACGGTCCTATGGGCGTGTTTGAAAACCCGATACTTGCAAAGGGTACTATTGCTGTCGCAAAGGCTCTTGCAGATACTGACGCTACGACTATTATCGGCGGCGGAGATTCGGCTGCGGCTGTTATATCACTTGGATTTGCCGATAAGATGAGCCATATTTCAACCGGTGGCGGAGCATCTCTTGAGTATCTTGAGGGCAAGGTCCTTCCCGGAATCGCAGTTATTGCTGACAAGTAAGGACAAATCAGGATTGCCCGTTTGATTTCGGGCAGTCCTTTTACTTTAATTAACAGATAGGAGAAGTTTATTATGAAGAAAAATGTTAGAAAGGCAATCATCGCCGGAAACTGGAAAATGAATAAGACAAGACCTGAGGCGAAGGCGCTTTTAGAAGAGATCAAGCCCCTTGTCGCAAATGCGGGTGAGGTCGAGGTAGTGGCTTGCGTTCCTTTTACAAATCTTGAGACAGCTATTGCTGCGACAGAGGGTACAAATGTAAAAATAGGTGCAGAGAATGTTCACTTTGAAAAGAGCGGAGCGTTTACGGGAGAGATTTCGGCTGATATGCTCACAGAGCTTGGCGTTGAGTATGTAGTTATAGGACACTCGGAAAGAAGACAGTATTTCGGCGAGACAGACGAGACTGTGAACAAGAGAACAAAAGCTGCGCTTGCGGCAGGACTTAAGCCGATAGTATGTGTGGGTGAGCTTCTCTGGGAGCGTGAGTGCAATATCACACAGGAGGTCATCGCTCGCCAGATAAAGCTCGATCTTTATGATATTTCAGCAGAGGATGTCAAGAGGACAGTGATCGCATATGAGCCTGTATGGGCTATCGGTACAGGAAAAACTGCTACTGCCGATCAGGCTGAAGAGGTTTGCGCACTTATCCGCAGCATACTCTCCGAGCTTTATGATGAAGCTACCAGTCAGGCGGTAACGATCCAGTACGGCGGTTCAATGAATGCGGCAAACTGTGCCGAGCTTTTGTCAAAAGAAAATGTTGACGGTGGACTTATCGGCGGCGCTTCATTAAAGGCAAATGACTTTAATACAATAGTTCAGGCTGCTGTAAACGGTTAATACAGAAAGCTTAAAATATCAATGCAAATCAAAGGAGAGAATATATGAAACCTGTTGTATTAGTGGTAATGGACGGTGTCGGATTTTCTGTCACAGGACTTGGAGATGCTGTGTCCGAGGCAAATACACCTACTCTTGATAAGCTGTTGGCACAATGTCCTAACACATCTTTAAAGGCTCACGGGGGCGCTGTCGGACTTCCGACTGACGATGATATGGGAAACTCTGAGGTCGGACATAACGCTCTTGGCTGCGGACAGATCTACTCTCAGGGAGCAAAGCTCGTCAATGAATCTATCGAGAGCGGTAAGCTGTTTCAGAGCGATACATGGAAAGAAATTTCTGGAAACTGTAAGACTAATAATTCAACGCTTCACTTTATAGGGCTTCTTTCTGACGGAAATGTTCACTCGAATATTTCGCATCTCGAAAGAATGATCTCAAAGGCAAAAGAAGACGGAGTTAAAAGGGTAAGATGTCATATCCTCCTCGACGGAAGAGATGTTCCCGCAACATCAGCCTTGCAGTATGTCGATGAGCTTGAGAATCATATGAGGTCGCTCAACGACAGCGATTTTGATGCCAGGATAGCTTCCGGCGGCGGTAGAATGAAGATAACTATGGACAGATACCAGGCTGACTGGGCTATGGTTAAAGCCGGTTGGGACACTCATGTTCTCGGAAGGGGCAGACAGTTTGCAAACGCTACAATTGCTATCGAAACGGCAAGAAAAGAGAACGAGGGAGTAATAGATCAGGATCTTCCTGCTTTTGTAATTGCTGAAAACGGCGAGCCGGTCGGAAAGATTCTCGACTCGGATAGCGTTGTGCTGTTTAACTTCAGAGGCGACAGAGCGATAGAGCTTTCAATGGCATTTGACGATAAGGACTTTGACAAGTTTGACAGAGAGTTTGTACCTGATGTCGTATATGCCGGAATGCTTCAGTATGACGGCGACCTCAATCTTCCGAAAAAATATCTGGTAAATCCGCCGGAGATAACAAATACCCTTTCTGAGGTTCTGGTTAATGCCGGAGTAAATCAGTACGCGGTATCCGAGACACAGAAGTATGGTCATGTGACATATTTCTGGAACGGAAACAGGAGCGAAAAGTTTTCTGAAGAGCTTGAGACATGGAAGGAGATACCGTCGGATAAGGTGTCATTTGACGAGCGTCCGTGGATGAAGTCGGCAGAAGTCACAGACGACCTTATCGAAGCGATAAAGAGTGGAAAGTACGGCTTTTTAAGATGCAACTATCCGAACGGCGATATGGTAGGACATACGGGAAATATGGACGCCACGATTATCGGCGTTGAGTCTGTTGATCTCGGACTTTCAAGGCTTCTTAAGGTCGTTGACGAGTATAACTGTACGCTTTTAGTTACAGCTGACCACGGAAATGCTGATGAAATGCTTGAGAAAAACAAGAAGGGCGAGATACAGACGCGCACGGCTCACTCTCTTAACAGAGTGCCTTTTATCATCTACGATAAGGATACAAAGTTTACAATAAAAGATGGAAGCTATGGACTTGCAAATGTTGCTCCTACGGTGCTCAAGATTTTAGGAATAGATGCACCCGACTGCTGGGAGGACAGTATGGTTTAATACCGTGATATTTATACTGAGGGCACGCTTTAAGCGTGCCCTTGTTTGTACAGTTTGGTTTTTTAGCAATAAATATAATATCTTGTTTATATTATACAAGCTTTAATCATATAATTGTATAATTTATACAAACTTTAAAAAATTAGCAAAAAACGGTTGAATTATCTGTAAAATGTGCTACAATATAGATAGAAAAGTTTTTTATTGTGTGAATATTATCTTGGAGGATATCCCAACTGAGTAAACTCAGTACAAAAATATGAAAGGGGATAGTCCGATGTCAATGACTGTCAGTACATATCAAGCTATGTCAGATCCTAAATATTTTGTATATTACGCTAAAAAGTATACTTATACCGATTGGAGAGCGAGCGTAATATGATAAAGATTATAAAAATATTTTTGCCTATTGTGCTACTCATACTGACTATGTGTTCATGTGCAGATTCAGAAAAAGATAATGATAGTAACGATTCAATAAGCACACGTACCGAATCAGTAGCCTTAAAAACTGAGGTTAATGAAAGCAGTCGGGTAGGAGTAAATAAGGAAACTACCAAAAACATTCAAGTTAAAATCAACATACCAACTGGCGAGGAAAATAATAGATTTTACTACAATAGGCTGTATGAATATCTTTTGTATGATGATATATATGACGGAGAGCTTTCAAAGCTTGACAGGAGCGTACTCGACGGTTACGAGTTCATAGGTCTGACCGTCTCAAAAGCTGAAAATGGAGAGATCCCCGACAAAAACCTTGTATCGGATGTATACGACGAGGGAATACCTGTGTTTTACAGCAAGGCTAAGGATGACTTTATCTTCTGGTCTCAGGAGGACAACTATTGGGTCAACCTGACGGAGATTATTCCTATAGACAAACAAGAGTAAAGGAGTTGTAGCGATGAAACAAAAATCGTTATTTTTGCAGGCAATGCCTTTTGTATTGGTGCTTGCGATATTATCAGTTTCAAGAATAGTTTTTGAACTCACATATTCTAATACGAGTTATGTTATAACGACATCGTTAGCTTGTGTGCTGAGCATAGGAATAATGTCGGCGACCTTGGTGAAGTGTATAAAAGCCAAAGCTTATGTTATCAGTGCATTATCGTCTGTTGCTATAATATTACTTTTGGTAAAGCTTATTATAGCGGCGTTCAGTGTCAAGCTTGACTTTGATTTTCCGATTTCTACATTTGAAATAATCTATGTATTCTTACTGCTGTATTTCTTTGCAACCGGGGTAATGAAGAAAAATGTGATTTGTATTTTTCTGACATTTTTGGCAACAGCATCATATTTAATTATATGGTATTTTCCGAATTTGTTTGTTTCCCTTAGAGATTCAATAGGATTTAATACATATTTTAATTCTCACGAGATGTTTGTAGTAATATTCGGATGGGTAATTTTATTAGCAGTTTCGGTTATATCTCATTTGTTTTATAAAGGCAATAAAGGAGTAGCATAGGAGTATCGTATGAAAAAAGTAAATCTGGTATTATTGCTTTTCGCTTTGATTTTTGCTATTTCAGCTTGCGGCGATGATGACAGTAGTATTGACGACTCGTTAGACGAGCCTACTACCGTACAAAAAGTTTCCGGTACCGTCACCACACCTAAACTTAAAGTCAAGCTTAATGCACCTATCAAAGAGGAAAACCATAGATTTTACTACAACAAGCTGTACGATCATCTTATTATGACTGTCAGATCGTATGACGGAGAGCTTTCAAAGCTTGACAGTAGCTGGCTTGATGGTTATGAGTTCATAGGGTTGACCGTCGCAAAAGCTGAAAATGGAGAGATTCCCGATAAAAACCTCGTATCTGATGTATACGACGAGGGAATACCTGTGTTTTACAGCAAGGATAAGGACGACTTTATCTTCTGGTCTCAGGAGGACAATTATTGGGTCAGGCTCGTAGAACGTTGTACTTTATAGACGAATAAGAGTATATAAGTTTTATATTAAAAAGCAAAGGGGCGTCATCAGTTGAGATGACGCCCTATATTACTTTATTTTACCCATTCGTATAAAATTGCCGCCCATTCTCTTACCCAATAGGTGGGCAGGAAAAACAGCTCGGTTTTTGCCGAAAGAGAGTAGCTTTTTCTGACTTTACACCGTTTTGCGATGTAAGACGCCCGGTACTGATGAAATCCGTTTGTGACTATCGTTATATTTTCGGGTAGCTTTTTTTTATCTATAATTTCCTTAGAGTAAGTGATGTTTTGATAAGTGTTGGTGCTTTTATCCTCCATTATTATTCTGTCTCGCGGTATGCCTTTATCAGTGAGATAGTTAAACATACACTGTGCTTCGGAGATCGACTCGTCCTTGCCCTGTCCGCCCGATACTATGCAAACGGCGCTTTTGTTTTTATTAAGATAGTCGTAAGCTGTGTCAAGACGATACTTGAGCATTCTGCTAGGTCGTTCGCCCCTCGCCTCACATCCTAATACGACAACTGTCGTATCTCCGACAGGCTTGTTGAGTTGCGCTTTTATCATAAGAGCGGACAAAATCACAGCAATAATAAAAAATGTCAGGATCAGTATTGACGCAGCAATAACAGCTATCTTTCCTGCGGTATTTCTAAAGAGAATACTTATAAATGAACTAATCTTGCGATATTGTGCGGTCACGAATAAAAGAAATGAGAAAAACAAAACCCCTATTATATTGCCTGTATTTATCGTATCTACGAAAATCGGAAACAGAAACACACAAAGTCCTATTATCGCAGCTGCTATCAAAAAATATCTGACAGCGCTCATTATTCTGAAATCACCTTAACATAGTACTTTCTCATTCTTGGTCCGTCAAATTCGGTAAAGTAGACACCCTGCCATACTCCTAGCATAAGCTTTCCGTTATCAATTATTATAGTTTCTGATATGCCTATCATTGACGACTTGAGATGTGCTGCGGAATTTCCTTCTATATGGCGAAACTCCATGCGATTCGGATAGGTCTTGTTAAGTGCAAGCAAAAGGTCGTTGACAACATCAGGATCTGCGTTTTCATTGATTGTTATTCCGGCGGTAGTGTGTGGACAATAAACAACAGCTATTCCGTTTAAGACTCCGCTTCTTTTTACAGCGTTTTTTACGGAGCTTGTGATATTATAAAAATTTTGCTTTTCGGTTTTTAATGAATACTCATATACCATTTTTATCACTCCTATGCTTTTTTATAATTATAACACATAAATTAAGATTTGTCTATTCAATCCTCAAAAACCATTGATTTTTCAAGGCTTCACGCCTGTTTTTCATTCAAACCTTATCTGTTTGCCCTTGTTTTTGCCCTTACGAGCCGAAACAAGGGCAATTTTTTATTCCCCGCCGACCACCTTATCCAGCAGCCTTGCGGAAGTACGCTTCGCTTCCCTTGTAGAGTGAGCGTAGATGTTCATTGTGGTACTGACATCAGAGTGTCCGAGAAGTTCCTGCACATCTTTCGGCTTTGCGCCGCCGGACAGCAGATTGCTTGTGTAGGTGTGACGGAGCGTGTGAAAATGGAAATCTTCAAGCCCTTTCACTTTCTTCTTTGCCGCCCTGCACATAATCCCTACCGTACTCGGCGCTTCATACGCCCCGTCTGCTCTCAGGCAGACAAAGGAGATTTCCTTATAGTCCTCCGGGACTTCCTCTGTCCTTTGCCGGCTGTAAACCTCATAATAGGTGCGCCCTTTTTCCTTTACTTCTTTGTAGTAGTTCAGGTGATAAAGCTCCCCGTAGCGGAAACGGTTTTTGCGCTGTTCTGTTCTTGCCGCCCGCAGGATTGCCGCCAGCGTGTCGCAGAAATCAACGGTGCGGACTTTGCTCCGCTTTGTCGTTCCCACTTCGGTTGTGTGCCTTGTTCCGTTATAGCGCATACTGCGGCGTACCGTGAGATATTGCTCCTCAAGGTTAATATCCTGCCAAGTCAAGCCGCATACTTCCCCGATACGAAGCCCCGTGTAGTACGCTATCTGCACAGGCAGCAAAGCGGGATTATCTTTTGCCTTGAGAAATTCCTCCAGCTTTTGGAACTGTTCATGGGTGATAGTAGGAATACTGGCGGTATCTTCCTCGCTGTCCGAGAAAATATCCGTTTCCTGCTTCCTGCCCCTCAGCTTCACATACTGCATAGGGTTAAAGGTAATCAGCTTTTTCGGGAATACCGCAAAGCGGAAGGAATTTTGCAGCACCGCCGAGAACAGGAGCATATACCCTTTGCTCATGGGCTTTGAAGTTGTCCCGTCCGGGTTTGTCCCACCGTAGCTCAGAAAATCAATGAACGCCTGCAAATGGTCGGCGGTCACGGTTTTCAGCTTGCGTTTGCCAATGGGATATTGCTTGATACGGTTGACCGTTCCCTGATAGGACATGACCGTCCCGTTGCTTAAGTTGCCGGATTTCAGTTCTTCCTCTACCCACATATCCAGCATATCGCCTACCGTGATGTTTTCCGCTTTCCCGACAAACTGCTTTTCCTCGTAGTCCGCTATCGCTTTGCGGAGCATGGCTTCTGTTTCCGCCTTGCTCTCTGTGCCTGCAAACTCTTTCTGCACTTTTCTGCCGCTTTCATCTTCAATATAAAAGCGTCCGTACCACTTTTTTCCTTTCTTTCTTACAGAACCTTTTGCCATAGATAAAAAACTCCTTTCTATCCGTGGCAATCGGGACTGTGACATATGGTGTGCGTAAAGTAATTGTGTCACTTCCGCCAGTGGAAGTCAACTGGCGTCTTTACTTGTCAAGGTGCCACGGAATTTTCTTTTTCGGATAGCCTTTCTTCGGCTTCCTCCACTATCCCGAAAAGTGCGCCCATCGACATTTTTGTGCGCCCCTCATCGTGGATATGTAAAATCCCGTCTAAAAACCGTTTCATATCCTCAATCGGCACTTCCATCTTCTTGCGGTATACCTGCTCCATGATTGCCCCGGACTCTATGGCGTACCGTCCAAGAGACTCTTTCAGCCCTTTGTCCTCCGCCACACGGTCAACTTCCTCCATAGCGTCAGCAAAGTAGCAGGTCATAACCGTATACAGGTCAACCATCTTGCCGAGAAATGTCGTGAGAAGCTGCTGGTGCGGTTCGCCCTTTACTGTATGGGAAACTGTGTCCAGATACTTCTTGATGTGTTCCTCAATATCCCGCTGGCAGAGAGTATAGGTGTCATATTCCTTATCATCGGAAAGACCTGTCAGCCATTCGGGAGTTGTGAGCAACGCTTCCGCAAGACCGTTGATAACCATTGTGCGCTTCGGATCAACCCCGTCCGCTTCGTACCGCTGAATGGTGGATTTGTTCACGCCCACACGCCTGCCGAGTTCCGGCATGGTAATGTTTAACTCTGTGCGGCGTTCCTTAATCCGCCCACCGACCTGTTTTGCGGTGAATGTGGTTTCTTTTTTCAAGGTGTTCACCTCCTGACTGGTATCAGTATAACACGCCGATACTTATTTTGCAACCATTATCTCGATAAAAATTGTAAATAAACTATGAATGGTTGCAAAACGGGTTGACAAGAGATGACAGAATAAGTATAATGATAAAACAGTAGTTGCAAAATGAGTATTCTAAAAAGGAGGTTGATAGAATGAACGCAGTCAAAATGGGACTTACCATAGAGGAAGCCGCAGAATGTACGGGTATCGGCAGGAACACCATGCGGAAGCTGGTGGAATGGGGAAAGCTGCCCGTCCTCAAAGTGGGGCGCAAGACCATTATCCGCAGGGACACGCTGGAACGGTTTCTGACGGTCAATCAGGGAAGAAATCTTCTGAAACC
>X301_European_Hare__coassemble_1207_pt1 | contig 15926 bp, 19 predicted proteins | sample X301_European_Hare__metabat2_high_PE_011 | metagenome-assembled genome bin X301_European_Hare
TGTTGAGATACCCTTTGAGCAGATACCTGCTATTCAAAAGGAGCTTATAAGCAAGGCTTACAATGCCGGAAAACAGGTCATTACCGCTACACAGATGCTTGAGAGTATGATACATAATCCTCGTCCGACAAGAGCTGAAATCACAGATGTTGCCAACGCAATATACGACGGCACATCGGCAATTATGCTAAGCGGAGAAACTGCTGCCGGCGATTTTCCTGTTGAAGCTGTAAAGACAATGGCGCTTATCGCCAGCACAACCGAAAAAGGCATAGATTATTCACACGACTTTTCAATAAAGACATATAACACTAACCTTAGCATTACAAACGCCATATCACACGCCACCGTAACGACAGCCCACGACCTTAACGCCGGGGCGATCATTGCACTTACAAAGGGCGGAAGTACGGCAAGAATGATTTCAAAATACCGTCCGGACTGTCCTATAATAGGTCTTACAACAAGCCCTATCGCCTGCCGACAGCTCAATATGTCCTGGGGAGTTTATCCCGGTATCGTCAAAGAGATGTACAACACAGATGAGCTTATTGACCACGCTATTGAAACAGCTGTAAGGTACGGTTATGTTTCTGATGGCGATCTCGCAGTGATCACCGGAGGTGTTCCTTTGGGAGTCGCAGGAACAACAAATCTTTTAAAGGTTCAAAAGGTCAAAACCGGGAAATGATAATATAAAAACGGCACAGATAAAATCTGCGCCGTATATTTTTGACTAATGCTCTGAATGTGTCTGGTTGTAGACCGAGATCCGCGCAAGTGCACGCTTGAGCTTCACCTGTGCCATATCAAACTCACTGTCTGATTTCTTGGACGACTTGATCTTCTCTTCGGCTGCCTTCTTTGCTCTCTCAGCTCTCGCAAGGTCTATCTCATCAGACCATTCAGCAGCTTCCGGCAATATCGTTATATCTCCGCCAGATACTATTATTATACCATCTGAAAGAGCGGCTGTGCGATACTTTTTTTCATCGGTTTCTCTCACCTTAAGCGGACCGCTGACCACATTTGACACATAGTCAATATGCCCGGAAAGAAATCCTGCGTTCCCTTCAGATGTTCTGACAACTATCTGTGTTACCTCTCCGTCAAAAAATATCTTCTCGGGAGTTATTATCTTAAGCTTATATGAATTCATTTAAGCTTCACCTACTTTAAGCCTTTAGCCTTTTCAACAGCCTCGTCGATAGTTCCTACAAACAGAAAAGCCGATTCCGGAAGGTCGTCATGCTTACCCTCGATTATCTCCTTAAATCCTCTTATCGTTTCGCTTATCGGAACATATTTTCCCTGCATTCCGGTAAACTGTTCAGCAACAGAAAACGGCTGAGACAAAAATCTCTGGACCTTTCTTGCTCTGCTGACAGTAAGCTTATCCTCTTCGGAAAGCTCATCCATACCCATAATAGCGATAATATCCTGAAGCTCTTTATATCTTTGTAAGATAGACTGAACGCTTCTGGCTACTTCATAATGCTCTTTACCAACTATCTCCGGATCAAGTATTCTCGAGTTGGACTCAAGCGGATCAACAGCAGGATAAATTCCGAGCGACGCAATATTACGGGAAAGAACTGTTGTAGCGTCAAGGTGTGCAAATGTAGTTGCAGGAGCAGGGTCTGTAAGGTCATCAGCCGGAACATAAACCGCCTGTACCGATGTGATAGATCCCTTAGATGTTGAGGTTATCCTCTCCTGTAAAGCTCCCATTTCAGTCGCAAGCGTTGGCTGATAACCAACTGCCGATGGCATTCTTCCGAGAAGCGCAGACACCTCTGAACCGGCCTGTGTGAAACGGAATATGTTGTCGATAAACAAAAGCACATCCTGTCCCTCGACATCTCTGAAATATTCAGCCATTGTAAGTCCCGAAAGTCCTACTCTCATTCTTGCTCCGGGCGGCTCATTCATCTGACCGTAAACCAAAACCGTCTTATCGATAACTCCCGATTCGATCATTTCATTGTAAAGGTCGTTACCCTCACGGGTTCTCTCTCCAACTCCTGTAAATACAGAAATTCCGCCGTGTTCCTTCGCAATATTATTTATAAGCTCCATTATAAGAACAGTTTTTCCAACACCTGCTCCGCCAAAGAGCCCTATCTTTCCGCCCTTTAAGTACGGAGCAATAAGGTCTACTACCTTGATGCCTGTCTCGAGAACATCGCTTGCTGCTATCTGTTCATCAAAAGACGGCGCATCTCTGTGTATTTCCCACTTTTCCTCTGTCTCCGGCGCCGGCTTGTTGTCAACAGGTTCTCCGAGAAGATTGAACATTCTTGACAGCGTCTGTCTTCCTACAGGGACCTTTATCGGTCCGCCGGTGTCAACTGCGCTCATACCTCTGACCAGTCCATCGGTGGAACTCATCGCGATACATCTGACTGTGTCATCGCCTATATGCTGAGCAACCTCGACAACTATCCGTTTTCCGTTGTTGTCTATTTCTATCGCATTGAGAAGATTTGGTAAACTGCTTGCAGAAAACTTTATATCTACAACAGCACCGACTATCTGCACAATACTTCCCGTGTTTTTTTCACTCATAGGTCTAAAGTCACCCTTTCTAATCGCTGTTTTTTATAGAGCCCGACACGATCTCGGTAAGCTCCTGAGTAATCTGTGCCTGTCTTGCTCTGTTATAAAGCAAAGATAAATTATCAATCATTTCCTGTGCGTTATCACTTGCAGATTCCATAGCTGTACGCCTTGCCGCCTGTTCCGCAGCGTATGAATCCACCACTGCACCGTAATAAATTCCGGCAACATATTTAGGAAGCAACCGCTTAAACACCTCTTCGGGTGACGGATCATATAAGACCTCAGCCTTGTAACCTTTGCCGCCATTCTCGTCCTTTTGCTTATCATACTTATCTTCGGTCTGCTCATCAAAGCTCAGCGGAAGAACTCTGACTGATTTAGCGACCTGAGACAAGGTGTTTACAAAGGTCGTATAACAAATCTCTATTGCTCCGAACTCTCCTCTTGTATATTTCTTTACAAGCTGTTCGCTGAGCTCAATACAGTCATATGCCGTTATAGTTTCAGCGACCTGCATAAACTCCATATACACAGGATAGTTATATCGGTGAAAAAATTCGACAGCCTTTTTTCCTACCGGCATTACCGAGACCTTAAAGCCTTCGGACTCAAGAGCCTTTATTCTTTCCAAGGAAAGCTTTAATACATTGTGATTAAATCCACCTGCAAGCCCTCTGTCTCCCGCAATAGCTATCACAAGAGCGTGGCGCTCTTTAAGGTCAGTAACAATTCCATTAAAGCCACTGTCATTTGCGATATTTTTCATTGTACTGTAAAGTGTGTTGAAATACGGCTGTGACTGAGCCGCTCTTTCCTTAGCTCTTCTCAGCTTTGATGAAGCGACAAGCTCCATAGCTTTTGTTATCTGCATTGTGCTTTCAACACTTTTTATACGACGCTTTACATCTTTTATATTGGCTGATGCCACCTAGGAGACACCTCCCTTATGATAGTGATTCTTTCTTATACTTCTCGACAAAATCCTCTAAAGCTTTTATAAGCTCCTTTTCATTTTCCTCTGTAAGGTCCTTTGTCTTGACAATAGATTCAGTGATCTCAGGGTGTGAATAGTGAATGTAACTAAACAGTGCTGACTGAAAATCAAGCACAGAGGATACAGGTATCTCTTTCAGATAACCGTTTGTTACTGCGTATATTATGATGACCTGATCCTCAACACTCAAGGGAGAGCTCTTGCCCTGTTTTAAGACCTCAACGATCCTCTCGCCCTGTTCAAGTCTGTCCTTAGTGTCCTTATCAAGGTCAGAACCAAACTGTGCAAACGACTGAAGCTCCCTGTATTGAGAATACATAAGCTTAAGAGATCCGGATACCTTTTTCATTGCCTTTATCTGTGCCGAGCCTCCTACACGGGATACCGATATGCCCGGGTTTACCGCAGGACGGATTCCCGAGAAAAACAGCTCGGACTCTAAGAATATCTGACCGTCTGTTATTGAAATAACATTGGTCGGAATGTATGCGGAAACATCTCCCGCCTGAGTTTCAATTATAGGAAGCGCTGTGATAGAGCCTCCTCCATAGTGCTCATTAAGATTGCAGGCACGCTCCAAAAGTCTTGAGTGAAGGTAGAAAACATCACCCGGATAAGCCTCACGACCGGTAGGACGCTGCAACAGAAGCGACATCGTTCTGTACGCAACAGCGTGCTTTGAAAGATCGTCGTACACAATAAGCACATCCTTGCCCTGAAGCATAAAATACTCAGCCATCGCACATCCTGAATACGGCGCCATATACTGAAGAGGCGCTTTTTCGCTTGCTGAAGCCGACACAACTATCGTGTAGTTCATTGCACCAGCACGCTCAAGGGTGTCGACAACATTTGCGACGGTGGAGTTTTTCTGTCCGATAGCAACATATATACATATACAGTCTTTATCGCTCTGATTTATTATAGTATCTAAAGCGATAGTAGTCTTACCCGTCTGACGGTCACCGATAATAAGCTCTCTTTGACCTCTGCCGATAGGGATCATTGAGTCTATTGCCTTTATACCTGTCTGAAGCGGTCTGTTTACAGATTTTCTTGTGATTATTCCGAAAGCAGGCGATTCTATCGGACGAGTCTCGGTAGTAAATATCTGTCCCTTTCCGTCAATAGGTTCGCCAAGAGCGTTAACAACTCTTCCGAGAAGCTCTTTTCCGACAGGGACAGAAACGATTCTCCCTGTTCTTTTTACCTGACTTCCCTCTTTGATATTATCGTCATCACCAAGCAAAACGGCTCCGACAAACTCCTGTTCAAGGTTCTGTGCCATTCCCATAACTCCGCCCTCAAACTCTAAAAGCTCGCCTGCCATACACTTCTCAAGACCGTGTATCTTAGAGATACCGTCACCTACTGTTACTACCGTACCGACATCGTTGAGAGAGAGTTCTGTTTTATAATTTTTTATCTTATCCTTTAATAATCCAGTAATTTCATCAGGATGCAAATTCATAAGTACTTTACCATACCTTTCTGAATTCTACATTACAATAGAATCTATTTGTGCTTTAAGCTTATCGAGCCTGTCCTTTACACTTCCGCTTAATACAGTGTTGTTATACGAAAGAACGATCCCGCCTAAAATACTTTCGTCTGTTTTTTCCTTAAGCTTAACGGTTTTACCGGAAACCTCACATAATTTTTTATTAAGCTTTTCTTTAAGTCTGTCGGAAAGCGGTCTTGAGGTAACTGCAACTACCTCTAATATGTTCATTTTTTCATAATAAAGCTCTTTAAATACTGAAAAGACCGAACAAAAGCTACCGCTTCTTCCCTTTTGAGAAATAACCAACAAGAAGTTATAGGTTAGCCATCTCAACCTGTTTTCAAAGGTTTCACTCAAAACCCTTTCCTTTTCTTCCCATTCTATTGTAGGAAGATTTAAAAATTTAACAAGCTCAGGTGTCTTTTCAAAAACCTCCGACAGCGCCGACATCTCATCAAATGTCTCATTAAGGCAGTCTTGTTCACAGGAAAGCTCAAACAGTGCTTCTGCGTAATTATCCACATACGAACCGTTCATTACAGCTCACCTACATTATCTATAAATTCTTCAATAAACCTCTCGTTGTCGTCAGAAGAAATATTTTTATTGACCACTCTCTCGGCAACATCAAAAACAATTCCTGTTATCTCGGTTTTTATCTCATTAACCGCTCTCTTCTTTTCAGTCTCTATTTCCTCATTCGCACGGGAAATAATACTCTTCGCCTGATTTTTAGCATTGCTGATGATCTCGTCGCTCTTAGAATTAGCCTTGTCTGTCGCGGTCTTAAGTATCATTTGTGATTCTTCCTTGACTCCGGCGATCTTTTCACTGTACTCAGCCTCAAGCTTTTTTGCATTATCCTCTGCCTCGTGAGCATTGGCATATACCTCTTCTACCTCCTGCTTGCGTGAATCAAGCACTCTGTTTACAGGCTTAAATAGAAAATGCTTAAGCACCAAAAACAAAATCAAGGTATTGCACAACACAGGGATTATAGTTTCATAATCAATAGAGAAAAATGGAGTTTCAGCTAAAAACATACCTACCATTTTATTCCTCCTTATTTCAGCGTTCTAGTCTTGCAATAAAGATCAAAGCTCTCCGATAAACGGGTTTGCAAACATCAGAAGCAAAGCTACAACAAACGCATAAATACCGGTAGACTCAGCAATAGCACAACCGATAAACATCGTTCTTGTACAGTCGCCCGAAGCTTCAGGCTGTCTTGCCATAGACTCAATAGCCTTTCCTACCGCAAATCCTTCACCTATACCAGGTCCGATACCCGCTATCATAGCAAGTCCTGCACCTATTGCCGATGCACCCATTACTATTGCTTTTGCCAAAAGATTCATATCCATATTTTTATCCTCCAATCAATAATATCCTCAATAAATATATTAAACAGAACCTATCTGCCAATACCTTTTTAGAGCAAATCAACAAAAGGATTTGCAAACATTAAAAGAAGTGCTACTATAAGCGAAAATACACCCATACTTTCACTTATTGCCGCTCCTATAAACATCGTTCTTAAACAGTCACCGGAGCTTTCCGGAAATCTTGTACAAGCGTCAACCGCACTTCCCACAGCATAGCTGACACCTATTCCGGGACCGATCCCTGCTATCATAGCCGCACCGGCGCCGATCGCCGAGCAAGCATAAATCAAACTCTCAGCTGTCATAATGTCCTCCTGAAATGTCGTAAACTTTTCTAATCCTGTGCAACATTGACCATTGTAAGCGTTGCAAAAATATAAGCCTGTATACAACCTGCGAACAGGTCAAAATAAACACTAAGCACCGCCGGTATTCCGACCTGAAACACATTTATAGAAAACGGACCTATCGCAAAGCTTAAATGTAGTGCCGATGATGCGGCAGCAAGCGCCATATATATAATTCCGGTAATTACCATTCCTCCGGCTATATTTCCGAAAAGACGGAATGCCATAGATACCGGCGTCGCTACCTCGCTTATGATGTTTATCGGTGTAATCACCGGAACAGGCTGAGTATATGACTTAAAGTAACCTAAAAATCCGTTTGACCTAAACTTTTCATAGGTTATAAGCACGAATGTCATAACACCCCATGTGAGAGTAGTATTTACATCTGCCGTCATTGAGCGAAACCCCAAAAGGCTAATAAGACTTCCTAAAGCAGCATAGCTTATGAGCATTGCGATATACGGAGCGTACTTCATATATTTAGCGCCCATATTCTGTCTCACAAGGTTATTTACAGAGCTTACCAGATACTCGGCAATAACCTGCCGTTTAGTCTCAGGCGATCTCTTAAGATTCCTTGTCAGAAAAATGCACAATGCAAATATAAGCACAATGATTATCCATCCGACAACGACCGTCTCGGTTATCTTCCAGTTGATTCCCGGAATCGTAAATACTATCTTCGGTCCGTGTATATCAAGAGCCGCCGTGCTTATCTGCTGAATCGGCATTGTTCTTCACTCCCTTATTCAAAAGATTGTCTATCGTCATAGCGATTCGCGGATAAAACTGAGGAATAAGCACACCGAACGGGTTTATTCCCAAAAATTTATATCCTAATATGCATATTAAAACAAGTGAAATATATCTTAAAATGTAGCTTCCGACCACGATCCTTTTAGCGTGAAGCTTATTTATTATCACGCCGTAATACATACAGTCCGCCATAAAAAAGTTTGAAGCTAACATAAATAAAAAGCCAAGCAAAAGTCCTGCGATCATTTTAAAATCAATGCTTCGACTTATCAAAGCGGTAATGATATATGTTATTATAAGCATGACCGACATTTTAGGCAAAAGCTTTTTAATAAACGGTCTGAGCGGATTATCCTTAAATCTTGACATTTTTCACTCTCCCGCCCGACATATTAAGAAATTTTAATTTTATCAATACACTTCCTATCAAATCACAATATATATATTACCATATTTTTTTAATTTTTTCAAGAAAAAATAAGTATTATGTATACACTTTGTAAAAAAGACACTTATTTTATTTTTCGTATCGGCTTTTTTTTGTTATCCTTTACAATTACACCGATAAATTCTTGACATTTACAATTATGTGTAGTATAATGATTCAGTAACTTATGCCGCTGTGGTGGAATAGGCAGACACAAGGGACTTAAAATCCCTCGGACTAATAATCCGTACCGGTTCAAGTCCGGTTAGCGGCACCAGACACCAGCATGACGTCGGGCTCGTTTTTCACGGGTCCGGCGTTATTTTATTTGTATAAAAACCTATGATGCTTTACACTGTTAAAAGTAATTGCATTTATTTTTTATTTATGTTATACTGTTTACAGACGATTTTAACGGTATGTATTGTTACAATGAAAGGCAATCATTGGATTATGGACTATAAAATAGAAATTTCTCAGAGGGGAAGATTTATTTCTGTCCCCTGTAAAGCGATAGATAATATAATTAAAACAACAAGCGGTGATTTTTATAAGGTCTTGCTTTATATTTTAAGCGCCGAAAACGACAATATATCCACACAACAGATCTCTGTTCAAACGGGAGTGGACCCCGACACTGTCGATAACTCAGTGTTATTCTGGAAAAACGCCGGAATAATCTCAATAGGCGCCTCGGTAAATGAACCGAGCGTTGGAGCACTTGATAAGATAAGTCCTTATGCGGATAATTCGGAGGCGGAGTCTCATACCAAATATTCTTCAAAGGAAATAGCTGATATTATAAACTCTAATCTTAGCGTAAAGCTTATGTTTGATCAGCTTGAGCTTGCATTGGGAAGAGAGCTTCGATACTCTGAAAGGTGCGGTTACTTAAATCTTTATGAATATTACGGATTTGAGGTTCAGTCTATTATAATTCTGGCTATGTATTGTATCAGCATCGGCAAAGGTTCAATGAAATATGTCGAGAGCGTCGCAAAGACTCTTTTTCAAAACGGAATGACCTCTTACAAGGATATTGAAGCCGAGCTTCAGAAAATGGCATACGCTTATACATATGAGTCAAAGGTCAAGCGGCTTATAGGAATAAGCTCTAATCTATCATCAAAGCAGTCTCAGATCGTCAAGGGCTGGTCTGATAAGAGCTTTAGTGATGAGCTTATTTTAAAGGCATATGATATAACACTTGATAACCTCGGTAAATTCAGCTTTCCGTATATGAATAAGATCCTTGATAACTGGGACAAATCAGGAGTAAAAGCTCCTGAAGACATTGAAAAACTTGACAGCAAACCAAAAAAAGGAAAAGGCAAAAGGGAAACTTCATATGACATTGATGATTATGAAAGGTTTTCGATAAACTTTTTATCAGACAGTAAGGAGGGTAAGAATTGACAGAAGCATATAAAGCGGCTAAGGAAGAGCTTGAACAAAGGAGAAAATCCGCTGATAAAGAATGTGAACAAAGACATCTTGAAATTTCCACAAAATTCCCTGAAATTTCTTATCTTGAAAGAAATATACTTAACACAAGCATTGAAATATCAAAATCTATCTGTTCTCATAAGTCAAATATTTCGGAGCTTATCGACAGACTTAAAAACGAAAATTTGTCCTCACAGCACAGGATAGAAACTATGCTTATGGGACTTGGTTATCCGGCTGACTATTTAAAGCCCCAGTACACCTGTAAAAGCTGTAATGACACCGGGTTTGTTTTAGGTAAGCGCTGCTCGTGCTTTGACAGGCTTATTAACAAATACTCTATACTTGAGATGTCAAAAAACTGTAAGATTAAGCTTTCTGATTTTTCAGATTTCAAGGCTGAATACTACCCTAACACGCCCGACTCAAACGGAATAATTCCACAGGAAAAGATGAGGCGTCTGAAAGATTATTGCAAGCAGTATGCCGATAATTTTTCACTTTTATCACCCAGCTTGTTTATGCTTGGAAAAACCGGACTCGGAAAAACATTTATTTCCTCGTGTATAGCAAAAGAGCTTATTCTTTCCGGAAAAAATGTTGCATTTGATTCTGCACAGAATTTTTTGATTAAAATTCAGAACGAACAGTTCGGAAGAGAATCAGGAAACACCGTTGAGGTTTTAAATGATGCCGATCTCGTTATACTGGATGATCTTGGAAGCGAGTTTAACTCCCCTGTTTTTCAATCGGCATTGTACAGTATAATAAACAACAGAATAAATCTTGAAAAGCCGATAATAGTTTCAACAAATCTTTCTCTCTCCGAGCTGAAGGAAAAATATGATGACAGAATAATTTCCAGACTTTTATCTTTTGAACCTATAAGATTTTTCGGTGTAGATATTAGACAGGTTATGCTAAAGCTTAAAAACAGATAAAGCTGTCGTTTTTAAGAGTTATCAACAAAAGCGAGTATTTATTATTGTTTTAGGGAATAATTTTTTAAGAGGTGATAAAAATGGCGGTGAGATTTAACGAGGATGAAGAGCTTGTTAAAAAAATCAAAGAAGGACTAAAGCTAAAGGGCGGTTACTGTCCGTGCAGACTTGAAAAAAGCGATGATAACAAGTGTATCTGCAAAGAGTTCAGAGAGCAGATCGCCGACCCGAACTTTGAAGGATACTGCCATTGCAGACTGTATTACAAATCAAAGGAGGATTAAAAAATGCCACTGATAACTGTAACAGCGGAAAATTTTGAATCGCTTTTAAGCGGAGATAAAACACTGCTTCTCGATTTCTGGGCAACTTGGTGCGGACCTTGCAGAATGCTTTCGCCGATAGTTGACGAGGTCGCTGGTGAAAACTCCGAAATAACTGTCGGAAAGGTCAATGTTGACGAACAAATGCAGCTTGCGGAGCGGTTTGGAGTTGAAAGCATTCCCACTCTTGTGGTATTGAAAAACGGTGAGGAAAAAAACAGGTCGGTAGGACTAGTTTCAAAATCAGAAATACTTGAGTTGATCAAGTAAAACTATCCGGCGGTAATAAAACTTTACCGCCGGATTTAATTTTCTATTTAATTCCTAAGTCCTTTGTTCAGCTGTGCTTTTAACACCGCTCAGATACCGCTTTGACGGTCTTATTATAAGCGTTATTATAAGTATAGCAACAGCCGTTGCTCCAAGGCTTATCGGATAGACCTGCATAATAGTTGAAAACGAAGGATCGGCATTAAACACCATAAACACCCACAAAAGCCTTACTCCGCAAATTCCGATAACAGAACACAGCGCCGGAATAAACGACACTCCAAATCCCCTAAGATAGCCTGACAGGGTCTCCTGCGCAAAGCTAAATATGTAGGCAAAAAATATGTAGCAAAGCCTTATGAATCCTACCTCTATAACTTCAGTGTCACCGTTGAAAATTCCAAGAAGCGGTTTTCCAAGCGCTAAAATGATAAGACAGCATAAACAGGTCGCGGCGGCGCACTGAATAAGACAAAGCTTTAGAGATTTTTTACACCTTTCGGCATTTCCGGCGCCGTAATTCTGACCCACAAAAGTCGTACAGGTCTGTCCGTAGGAATTCATTACATAGTAAGCGAATATCTCAAGATTAAAAGCAGCCGATGACGCCGCCATAACGGTTGTGCCAAGGCTGTTTACAGCAGACTGTATCACTATGTTCGCAAACGAAAAGATCATTCCCTGAATACCTGCCGGGATTCCGATTTTTAATATCTTTAAAAGTATACGCCTGTCGATCCTTAGCTTTTTAAGCTTTACGCCTATTACCAAATCAGTCTTAAGAAGCGAAACAAACAGTATCACCGAGCTTATCACATTAGAGATAACCGTAGCCGTTGCGACACCGTCTACGGACATATTTAACACAACTACAAAGAACAGATTAAGTAAAACATTTGTCACTCCGGAAATACAAAGTGCAATAAGAGGGGTTTTTGTATTTCCGCAGCTTCTGAATATAGCCGATTCAAAATTATAAAGCAGAATAAAAGGCATACCCAAAAGATAAATTCTCAGATATTTTTCAGCGAGTGAAAAGACTTCTCTTGGTACACCCAGAACACTTATTACGCCTGAAACGGCAAGCTCGCCGATCGTCATCATAATAAGTCCACCTATAAGCGCAACTATTATTGATGAGTGTACCGTTCTTGAGACAGTTTTTTTGTCCCTCTGACCAATAGATTTTGCAATTATTACATTACTTCCCAAAGAGATGCCGACAAAAAGGTTTACCAGCAATCCAATTATAGGGCTGTTACTTCCGACTGCCGCCATTGCCGCCTTTCCCGAAAACTGTCCGACTACGGCAATATCCGCAGCATTAAAAAGCTGCTGCAATATTCCCGTACAGGCAAGCGGCACAGTGCATCTTAATATTTTATCTCCGAGCGTTCCGCTTGTCATATCCATCTGTTTACTCATAAATTCACCCATTCATAGTTAATATCAGTTTGTCTGTCAAGACAAGTAAGTATTTGTTAAACTTTGTCATATACTTTATTATAGCACAAAATCTAATTTTTGCAATCAGTCGTTTTTTTTAAATAACATTTAACTGAGCAAGTACAACAGATTAAAACTACTTATTCTACTAACAGTTGTGACAATTATGATAAAACAAGCATACTATAAAATAAAAAATTAAGGAGATAAAAATGAACAGACAAAATTGTAATGACAATCAAAACCAATGTAATAATAACTCCCCTTGTCCATCTGAAAGAATAGGTCCACGCGGATACAGAGGATTCAGAGGTCCTGCAGGTGCTGTCGGACCAAGAGGTCCAAGAGGATTTGCAGGACCTGCAGGCGAAGTTGGTCCTGCCGGACCACAAGGACCCGCAGGTGAAGTCGGTCCTGCCGGACCACAGGGACTACAAGGAGAAGTCGGTCCTACCGGTCCACAGGGACTACAAGGAGAAGTCGGTCCTGCTGGTCCACAAGGACCCGCAGGTGAAGTCGGTCCTGCAGGTCCACAGGGACCCGCAGGTGAAGCTGGTCCTGCCGGTCCACAGGGTCTGCAAGGCGAAGTTGGTCCCGCCGGTCCACAGGGTCTGCAAGGCGAAGTTGGTCCCGCCGGTCCACAGGGCGTACCGGGCGGTGTACTGAGCTTTGCGGACTTTTATGCACTAATGCCGCCTGATAACTCAGCAACCGTTGCCCCCGGAACAGACGTAAGCTTTCCTAAGGACGGACCTAACAGTGGTACTGACATTGTGAGATCAGGTCCAAGCACTTTTACTCTTGCACCTATCGGAACTTATCAAGTACTTTTTCAGGTCAGCGTTACTGAACCCGGACAGCTAATGCTCACATTAAATGGAGCAGAGCTTGATTATACTGTCGTAGGCCGCGCAACGGGAACATCTCAAATAATAGGTATGGCTATCGTTGCGACTACAGCAGTCAATTCTACTCTTGCCGTAAGAAACCCTACCGGGAACTCAACAGCGCTTACAATAACACCTCTTGCGTCAGGAACCCAACCGGTTTCTGCCCATCTGATAATCACTCAGATCAAGTAAAATAGATACTTAAAGGGGGGCGGCTTAGTGCCGTCCCCTTTTTTACAGCGTCATATTTAACCTTAAATAAAAAGAACCGTTTTACTTTATTTAATCTTAAAAAAGAAGCTATGAAGCTCTTCAAATGATCTCTTCCGTACATTTTCATCCGTACATTCACTAATATAAAACCTGTTGTTTCGAAAGCCGGAATACTGAAACAACAGATCCTGACAAGCTAAGGTTTCAAACAACCTGTTTTTCTCATAAGCGTCAGTGTACACCTTACCCTCGTATACATTTCTCATATACGGAACAGTGGTAAACATTCTGAAATCCACCCTGTTGTCCAAAACCGCAAGCAGCATTGGAAATGTTCCGTTACATCCTGACTCGATTACCATTATTCGTTCGGTCTTTATTGTATTCAAAAGATTTTTAAGCACAGATATAACTGTGTCATATTCTTTTAAAGCATTGATAATATTATGGCTGTAAAACCTTTTAAAGCTAAAAAAATCGTTACAGCCGTTTTCAAGCGCATCAAAAAATACAGCCCTTACTATATCGTCCATATCCTTGACCGGTGATATATTGTTTAAAAATTTTCGTCCGATAAGCCACGGAAATATATTTGATCTTCCATTTCTCTTAAAAAAGAAATACGGCAATAAGGTGTCTCGTAAAAGAAAAACATAAGCTGTATTATTGTCATATCGTATCCACTTGCAATAATCTGCAATGTCGTCAAAAAAAGAATTTTCTATACCCTCACGGCTTGTCTCTACACGATTTTCAATTACTGACAAATACCTGTTTAGATCATACACAGTATTGCCATAGTTAGTTTCAAAGTTCGCCCTTGATAAAACAGCAAATGGCTTTTCATTATGTGATGAAATAATTTTTTTAGTCTTGTGACTCCTTTAAAATCCTCTTCAAGCTTTTGATTCAAATAGGTATATCCTTCATCCAGAAGATCATCCAGTATTTTTAACAGCTGTTTTGCCTCATATATTTCATTTTCTGACAAATCATCATTTTCATAATGCTCTATTTTATTCTTGTAGTAATTCAAGCTAAACGAAATAAAGCTCATAGTATATCTCCTTGATTATTTGTGATTCGTTTGATCGATATGCACGAGAGCATCGAACGAATGTCTTTGCCCCTTCTCGGTATGAGAAAACATATCCGCCGGTATTTTGCCGTTTTGACCGTATGGGAAACCATATCAATATATAATCAAAATACATTTTTCAACTCCGTAAGACTTTTAACGGTATAATCCGGTTCAAATTCTTGTGATATAGGATGTTGATAAATTGAAAATCCCTGTTTTATCCATACCGTTTTCATTCCTAATTTTTTCGCCGGAAAAATATCATTATCCAACCTGTCTCCTACCATAGCCGCCTCCTGCGCGTCACATATTGCCATTTCCAGCGCCTTGTGGAAAATTTCTCTGTCAGGTTTAGAACAACCAAGTTCCGCTGATGCGGCAACAACGTCTATGTACTGTAAAAGTCCCCATGATTTAAGACGTTCAGCGGTTCCTGGAGACTGATTCGCAATAATCCCGATTTTATATCCCTTTGCTACAAGATACCGCAAAACTTCAATCGCATCCGGATATGGAATTTCATCTTCCTTATGCCACGGCGTTTTTCTTAATCCGAAATATGTAATCGCTTCCAAAGCTCCGCGCAAGTTCTGTTCAGCAAAAAATTTCCGTTTTTCCTGGAACTGTTCAAAGGAAATATCCGTACCAGCAATAGTATCTTTTATTCGATGATTATATGCTTTAGTTTCATCAACAAGCGTTGTACCCACATCAAAAAATATCCATCTTATCTCATTGTTCATCAAAAAACTCCTTTTCTCTTGCAATCATCGCTACGCACTCCACCTTCGCTGTTCTCGGGAACAGATCAAACGCCTCCGCTTTTTTAAGCTCATATCCTTTTGCGCAAAGATATGAAATATCCCTTGCCGCTGTTGACGGGTTACAGGAAACCATAACTATCCGCTTAGGGTTCATCTCAATCATTGCGTCAAGCGTTCGCTTGTCACATCCCTTTCTCGCCGGATCCGCAATTATAACGCTCGGAGAAATGCCGACGGATAAAAGCTTGTCAGTTACTTCTCCTGCATCTCCCTCAAAAAACTCCGCATTCTTTATGCCGTTAAGCTCTGCATTCTTTCTTGCATCATTCACAGCTTCGCTTACTATCTCAACACCGATAAGCTTTTTTACATCTCTCGCCATCGAAATCCCGATAGTGCCGATACCACAGTAAAGGTCGAGCAGAATATCATCCTTTGAGACATCGGCAAACTCGTAGACCTTTTTATAAAGCTCCTCAGCCTGAGAAGTATTCACCTGATAAAATGAAAAAAAAAAAAACAAAAAGCTGCTTTCGCACATAATATCTTTGATATAACCATTCCCCGAAAAAAC
>X301_European_Hare__coassemble_1215_pt1 | contig 15684 bp, 11 predicted proteins | sample X301_European_Hare__metabat2_high_PE_011 | metagenome-assembled genome bin X301_European_Hare
ACTCAATATAATATATGTCACCGGTGAAGAATTTACAAACGAGATAGTAAAAGCGATCTTAGATAAAAATACAGCTCCTTTTCAGGAAAAATACAGACAGTGCGACTTTCTCCTTATGGACGATGTACAATTTATTGCAGGAAAGGAAAGCACACAGGAAGAATTTTTCCATACCTTCAACGCTTTGTACAACAGCGGAAAACAGATCGTTCTTACGAGCGACATTCCCCCTTCAAAGATACAAAAGCTAGATGACAGAATAAAGAGCCGTTTTGCAAGAGGTGTTCAGGCAGATATACAGCCGCCTGATTTTGAAACAAGACTAGCTATTGTAAAAAGAAAGGCAGAGCTTTTAAATATCGCCATATCAGACTCTGTATCAAAGCTAATTGCCGAAAAGGTAAAAAATAATATAAGAAACTTAGAGGGAGTAGTAAACAAAATAAAAGCTCTTACGATGTTTACGAGCGAGCCTGTGACATATCAGACTGTACAGAAGATCATAAGAGAAAATTCAATAAATTCACAGCCTGCCGATATAACTGTTGACAGAATAATGAACGATGTATCCGCAGCATTCAATGTCACACCGGAAGAAATACGCTCTCCGAACAGATGTGCGCCTATATCTCTTGCAAGAAAGGTTTTTATCTATGTAATAAGAGAAATAAAGGGATTAAGCTATGCACAGATAGGCGATGAGCTAAACAGAAATCACGCGACAATTACCTTAAATTATCAGGATGTCAAAAAGATGCTTTTAAAAAATTCCGATTTTAAAGAGACTGTTGACGACATTATAAAGAACCTTAAGGAAAATTGATATATAAAGTCGATTTAAACTTAAAATAAACCGTTTTTAAACAATTTAAACAAATTTTTAAACAACTTATAATTCTCAGTTTTCATTGATTTTCGTAAGAAACAGAAAAATTTTTAAACACTTCAAACTGTACCAAAAATTGTAATAGTTTAAAAATTTGTAATTTGTAAAATAAAGCAGGATTTTTTAAACAGATTTTTTTATGTTTAAACAGTTAAAAATCAAATAGGCTTATTTAAACCTGTTAGAAACTATTTTTATATATTTAAAACGGTTTAAATATGTTTACAATCAAAAGATAAATTTTTCCGTTTTATTACTTAAAAAACTGACATTATTAAACAATCTAAACACTTCTATTAATACTACTATTTTTTATTATTTTATTTTTTCTTATTTAATAAATTTTTTTCAAAGTGAGGAATTATTATGACTGTAATTTGTAATGCAAAAGAGCTTTATGAAGCGATAATGAATGTTTCTAAAGCGGTATTTGAAAAATCAACTCTTTTAGTTCTTGAGGGAATAAAAATAGATGTTAAAGAAACCTCGATAGAGTTTACAGGCTATGATCTTGAGATAGGTATAAGGACTGAAATATCTGCTAAAAGCACGGGTGTAGGAAAGTTTGTTGTAAACGCAAGACTTATGTCCGATATAGTTAAAAGGCTTGACAGCGATGAAATAACTCTTGAGGTTATTGACAACAGTCAGATAAGAGTTACCGGAAATAATGCACAATATACTGTAATGTTTATGAGTGCGGAGGAATTTCCTTCTCTTCCTGAAAAGGACAGTACAGCAAAATGTATAGAAATATCTCAGCCTGTTTTAAAAAGTATGATAACAGAAACGATCTTTGCCGTGGCGCAAAACGACACAAAGCCGGTCTTAAAGGGCGAGCTGTTTGAAATAGAAAACAATGTACTTAAGATAGTGGCTATTGACGGATACCGGCTTGCGATAAGAGAAGAAATGATAAAGTCAGGGGAAAACACAAAGTTTGTAGTTCCGGCAAAGGCTCTTAACGAGATTTCAAGAATGTTGAAGGACAACGATGAAGCAGGCTGTGAAATATTTATAAGTAAAAAGCATGTTATCTTTGAGTTTTCGGGATATACCTTTTATTCAAGACTTTTAGAGGGAGAATTTCACAATTACAAGGGTTCTGTTCCCGAAAGCGGAAATACTGAGGTAATTATAGACAGAAAAAAGCTTATAACTTGTCTTGAAAGGGCTCTTGTACTGATAAATGAAAGGATAAAAAGCCCTGTAAGATGTACTTTTGACAATTCAGAGCTCAGTATTCTCTGTATTACATCAATAGGTAAAATAAGCGACAGAATATCTGCCGACATAAGCGGTCCGATGATAGAAATAGGCTTTAACTGCAGATTTTTGCTTGACCCGTTAAAGGCGGTAGATGATGAAAAGGTAAAGCTTCTTATGAACGGCGGAAATCTTCCAATGAAAATCGTACCTGTAAACAGCGATGAGTATACTTACCTTGTACTTCCGGTAAGACTAAAAAGCGAATAGATATGAAAAAAGAAATCGTAAGGATAAAAACAGAGTTTATAAAGCTTGATTCTCTTTTAAAATTTTCGGGAGTATGTGAAACAGGTTCACAGGCAAAGGAAATGATACTTTCAGGTCTTGTAAAAGTAAACGGCGAAAAGTGTCTTATGAGAGGAAAAAAGATAAGAGCCAAGGATAAGGTTTATATTGACGAAGCTATGCTGGAGCTTGAGGTCAAAGATGATAATAAAAACACTTGAAACAGACGGATTTAAAAATCTCAGCAATGTAAAGCTTGATTTTCACAGAAATCTAAATGTTTTTTTCGGCGAAAACGCACAGGGAAAGACAAATCTTATAGAAGCAATATGGCTTTGTACAGGGCTTAAAAGCTTTAGAGGAACAAAGGACAGAGATTTTATAGGTCTTGAAAGAGAAGCCTTTCACACAGAGCTTTGCTTTGAAGATAAAGACAGAACACAGACTATAAGCTATAATATGTCAAGAAACAACCTGAAGGAAAAAGCCGTGTTTTTAAACGGTGTAAAACTCAATTCGCCGTCAAGATTGTTTTCAGCATTAAACTGTGTAATATTCACACCCGAAGACCTTGATCTTTCAAAGGGAAGCCCTGAAAACAGAAGGCGATTTTTAGATCTTTCGGTAAGTCAGATAAAGCGTTCTTATGTCGGAGTAGTAAACAAGTATGACAGCATAATAAATCAGCGCAATAAGCTTTTAAAAGACATTGCTCTCGGCGTCAGTAAAAAAGAGGACCTCGAGGTATGGGATGAGCAGCTTTCAAAGCTCGGCGCATATATAAGCGTTTTGAGATATGCTTATACAGTAAAGCTCAACAAGGTTTCATCAGCGCTTTACAGCGACATAACCTCCGGAAAGGAAAAGCTTTCGCTTAAGCTTTCGTCGACGGTGTTTGAAAATCTTGAGGGTCGAAACGACTACGGCGGAGAGATGTATCTTGAATATCTCAAAAAGCTTAGAGATAAGCTTGACGAGGATATACGGCTTGGGTTTACACAGATAGGCGTCCACAGGGATGATCTTGTGACATATATAAACGGACTTCCGTCAAGAGAATATGGCTCACAGGGCCAGAACAGATCGGTAGCTCTTGTTTTAAAGCTTTCACAGGCTTATATACTTTCCGAAGAAACAAAAGACAGTCCCGTAATACTTCTCGACGATGTGCTTTCGGAGCTCGATACAAACAGACAGGAGTTTGTTATGTCAAAGATAAAAAATATGCAGGTATTTATAACTTGCTGTGAAAAAAACAAGATAAATGTGCTAAAAGACGGAAGTATTTTCTTTGTCGACGGCGGAGTTGTAAAGAAAATAAAAAGAGGATAGGCTGATGTTTCTTCATATAGGTAACAACAGGATAATAAACACAAAAAATCTAATCGGGATATTTGACATAGAAAAATCAAGCGTTTCAAAGCTTACGAGAGATTATCTTAACAATGCCGGAAAACAAAACAGAGTGGAGTATGTTTCATACGACCTTCCGAAAAGCTTTGCGGTGTGTTTTGATGAAAATTTGAATGAAACGGTCTATGTATCGCCTATCTCTTGTCAGACGCTTATAAAAAGATTAAAACAAAACAGTACATTTTAACTTATAAATATTTTGAAAGGACGGAAAACCCTTGGAAGAAAACAACGAACTAAATTCTCGGGATATTTCAAAAATCAGCGAGAACAACAATTATGACGAAAGCCAGATACAGGTCTTAGAGGGTCTTGAGGCGGTAAGAACAAGACCGGGTATGTATATAGGCTCAACAGGAGAAAAAGGACTTCACCACCTTGTCTATGAGATAGTTGACAATGCGATAGACGAGGCGCTTGCGGGCTTTTGCAGCGAGATAAGAGTAAACATTCTCCCGGGAGATGTTATCGAGGTTTCTGATAACGGAAGAGGTATTCCGACAGGAATACATCCAAAGGAGGGTATCTCGGCGGCAACGGTCGTGTTTACCGTTTTACACGCGGGAGGTAAATTCGGCGGCGGCGGATATAAGGTCGCAGGAGGTCTCCACGGTGTCGGCGCAAGCGTTGTAAACGCTCTTTCCGAGTGGCTCGAGCTTACGGTCTACGACGGTGAAAACATTCATTTTCAGCGGTTCGACAGAGGTAATTACATCGAGGAGATAAAGGTCATCGGAAAAACCGATAAGACCGGCTCTACGATAAAATTCAAAGCGGATCCGCTTATTTTCCAGACAACGACTGTTTACAATTACGATACGCTCCTCAGAAGATTAAGAGAACAGGCTTTTTTAAACGCAGGCGTAAAAATTGTGTTTTCAGACCTGAGAGATGAGGAAAATGTTCAGTCGGAAACTCTCCATTACGAGGGCGGAATAAAGCAGTTTGTTGAGCATATCCACAAGGTGAGAGGTCTTACTCCGCTGTTTTCCGATGTTATATACTTCAGCGGCTCACAGGGCGACAGCTTTGCGGAGATCGCTTTTCAGTATAACACAGACGACAAGGAAACTATCCTGTCGTTTGCAAACAACATCCACACCATTGACGGAGGCTCTCACGAGGACGGATATAAAAACGCTGTCAAAAAGGTTTTAAACAATTACGGAAAGAAATTCGGTCTTATAAAGGACGGCTCGGTGTTCAGCGGCGAGGATGTAAGAGAGGGACTTACCGCGATAATATCGGTAAAGCTTACGAACTGTGAATTTGAGGGACAGACAAAGGGAAGACTCGGAAATCCCGAGGTAAAACCTCTTGTCGATAAGATAGTTACCGAAAAGTTTATGAACTATCTCGAGGAAAACCCTACTGTTGCGAGAATGATATTTGACAAAGCGGTGCTTGCACAAAAGGCAAGAGAGGCGGCTAAGAGAGCAAGAGATCTCACAAAGAGAAAATCTGCTCTTGAATCGGCTCAGCTTCCCGGAAAGCTTGCGGACTGTTCGGAATCGGGAATAGAAAACACCGAGATTTATATTGTCGAGGGAGATTCTGCGGGAGGCTCGGCTAAGGAAGGAAGAGACAGGCGCTATCAGGCTATTCTTCCGCTTTGGGGAAAGATGCTGAATGTCGAAAAGGCAAGGATAGATAAGGTCTACGGAAACGAGAAGCTTATGCCTGTTGTTACCGCGTTGGGCACGAGTATAGGCGAGGACTTTGATATAACAAGGCTTCGTTACGGAAAGATAATAATTATGGCGGATGCCGATGTAGACGGCTCTCACATAAGAACTCTACTTCTAACATTTTTCTTCAGATTTATGCCTCAGCTGATAAAAGAGGGTCATGTTTATATCGCACAGCCTCCGCTGTTTAAGGTATACAGGGGAAAACAGGTTAGATATGCGTTTTCCGATGAGGAAAGAGATCAGTTTATAAAAGAACTCGAGGGTGAAAACAAGCTCAAGGTCGATGTTCAGCGTTACAAAGGTCTTGGTGAGATGGATCCCGAACAGCTCTGGGAAACGACTATGGACCCGGAAAGAAGAACGATGATAAAAATTTCTCTTGAGGACGCCGCAAAGGCTGATGAGACCTTTACGATACTTATGGGCGACAATGTGGGTCCAAGAAGAGAATTTATAGAGAAAAACGCCAGATATGCAAAGGATCTTGACATTTGATCAAAAGGAAAGAATTATGAAAGACGACATCAAAAAAATCTCAAAACAGGTTATGAATATCGAAAACGAGGCGAAAGATCTTCTCGACCGTGAGGAACACGCTCTCGCCATAGTAGAATACGATGTTAAAAACACCGAGGAAAAGGAAGCCTTTATGGCTTTTCAGAAAAAGTTTGTTTATAAACAGAATATCATCAAAACAATAGTTTTTGCTCTTGTCGGTATAATTTTTCTTATAAGAATTATATACAAGCCGGATAACGCTGTCTTCTGGCTCGGACTCGTGATATGCCTAGCGGCGATATTCATTTTCTGGTACAACCCGATAAAAATAAGAAAAACGCTTATGGAGTCGCTTAAGCCGCTCGAGGACGACAGATATATTTTTAAGCTTTACGACTATAAGTTTTCTATCGAAACTATCCTTCCCGAGGACGAGAGATTTGACGAGGATGGAAAAGAGATTGTTATAAAGCCAAGAGTTGTACAGTTTTCGGACATAGGTCTTAAGATACTGGAAAAGCGGGATATGTTCTTGCTGTTTTTGAAAAAAGAGTCTATCTATGTGCTTCCGAAAAGATGTATCGAGGACTATCAGATAAATACTATAAGAAAAACCTTTGAGGAAAAGCTTGGCGCGGATTACGAAATAGAAGGCAAAAAGAAAAAGTGAGAAACAATACCAAAAGACATATTAGAAATGAGAGTGATTAAGTGACTACAAACGATAATCAGATAACGGAGCCTAAAAAGGACCATAAGATAATCATAAGAGATATAGAAAATGAGATGCAGACCTCGTTTATCCAGTATTCGATGGCGGTAATCGTCTCCAGAGCGCTTCCCGATGTAAGAGACGGTCTTAAGCCTGTCCACAGAAGAATACTCTATACGATGTATGAAAATGGTCTTACTCCGGAAAAGCCATACCGTAAGTGTGCCGATACGGTCGGAGCCGTTCTCGGAAGATACCACCCGCACGGCGACGCTTCCGTTTATGATGCGTTAGTGCGTCTTGCACAGAACTTTTCGCTGCGGTATCCGCTCGTTGACGGACACGGAAACTTCGGTTCTGTTGACGGAGATCCTCCGGCTGCTTACCGTTATACCGAAGCTAAAATGGCTAAGATGGCAGTGTCTATGCTTACCGATATCGACAAGGACACTGTTGAGTTTATGCCGAACTATGACGACAGACTACAAGAGCCATCGGTACTTCCTTCAAGATTTCCGAATATGCTCGTAAACGGCGCTACGGGAATTGCGGTAGGTATGGCGACAAATATTCCTCCGCACAACCTTTGCGAGGTGGTAGATGCGCTTAAGACGCTCGCACATAACCCCGACTGTACGCTTGACGAGATAATGGAGTCTATTAAGGGCCCCGACTTCCCTACCGGCGGCGTTGTTATGGGAAGAAGCGGAATAAGAGCGGCTTACGGCACAGGACGGGGAAAGATAATTCTTCGTGGAAAGGCATCCGTTGAAGAGATAAAAGAAAGAGAAGCGATAGTGATCACCGAGATACCTTATATGGTGAACAAGGCAAGGCTTGTTGAGAGCATCGCAAACCTCGTCAAGGACAAGCGTATAGACGGAATTCACTATATCCGTGACGAATCCGGAAGAGACGGTATGAGGATAGTTGTCGAGCTTAAAAAGGACGCTATCGCTCAGGTCGTTTTAAATAAGCTCTATTCTTATACACAGCTTCAGGATACGGTCGGAGTAATAATGCTCGCACTTGTAAACGGTGTTCCTAAAATACTGACGCTTAAGGAGATGCTCCAGCATTATCTTGACCATCAGGTTTCCGTAATAGAAAAAAGAACAGAGTATGACCTTAAAAAGGCGAAAGCCAGAGCGCATATACTTCAGGGTTACTGTTTAGCTATCGACAATATAGATGAGGTCATCTCTATCCTCCGTTCAAGCAAGACTGTTTTAGAGGGTAAAGAAAGACTTATCGAGCGCTTTAAGGACGAGGATATGGCTATACTTCTCGGCGGTAATGCCCTAACGGAACACACAAAGGGCCTTACCGAAGTACAGGCGGACGAAATAGTTAAGATGCAGCTCGGAAGACTTACCGGACTTGAAAGACAAAAGATAGTCGATGAGTTTGAAAAACTCAAGTCGGTCATAGCAGACCTTGAGGACATTCTCGCAAACAGAGAAAGAGTTATCGACATTATTCTAGAGGAAACAGAAGAGCTTAAGAAAAAGTTCGGTGATGAAAGAAGAACCTCTATCGAAAATGTAAGCGGAGAGGTAGATATCGAGGATCTTATACCTGTTGAAGAGAGCGTTGTCACATATACAAACAACGGTTATATAAAGCGTATGCCTGTTTCCGTGTACAAGACACAGAACAGAGGCGGAAGAGGCGTTACAGGTATGAAACAGAGAGAGGACGACTTTGTTTCAGAGATGTTTATATGCTCCTCCCACGACCACGTTCTTTTTATCTCAAACAAAGGGATAATGTATAAGCTTAAATGCTATGAGGTCCCGGAGGGCTCTAAACAGTCAAGAGGTACAAATATAGTAAATCTTCTGCCGCTTACCGAGGGCGAAAAGATAGCCCAGATGTTAAAGGTTGAGAACCTTGACGATGAAAACAAGTTCATCGTTATGGTAACTAAAAACGGCAAGATAAAAAGGACTCGCCTAAGCGATTATAAAAATGTGAGAAAGAGCGGACTTAGAGCTATTGGAATAGACGAGGGCGATGAGATAAACGGCGTAAGACTTACCGACGGAAGCAATCAGCTTCTTGTCGCTACACATAAGGGAAGACTTATACGCATAGATGAAAAACAGGCAAGAGTTATGTCAAGGACGGCTCACGGAGTAAGGGCGATAAAGCTGAAAAACGGCGACTATGTTGTTTCAATGGCTAAGGTGCGTGACGGCGCAACTGTGCTCACCGTTACAGAAAAAGGCTTTGGAAGAAGAACAGCCCTTGAGGATTACCGTGTTCAGAACAGAGGCGGTATGGGTATACTCAACTATAATCCAAAGAAGATGGATATAAGAGGTATGGTATGCGGAATCAAGGTCGTTGATGAAGAGGACGATATTATTATGATCTCCTCAGACGGCGTCGTTATAAGACTTCGTGCCGCAGATATAAGAGTTATGGGAAGATATGCTGCAGGAGTAAGACTTATGAGACTTTCCGATGAGGAGGCTCAGGTAGTTACCTTTACCCGTGCGGAGCATGACGACAGCGAAGAAATTTCTCAGGTCGAACAGCTGTCGGACGAGGAGGCTAAGGCTCAGGAGGATGAGGCGATTGCGGAAGCAGCCGCCGATACCGATGAGCAGGATGAGGACACGGAAAATACCGAGGAACCGGATGAGGAGCTTACCGACACAGACAACACTGAGGAATAATAACAATATCCCCGACCGCAGCCTAAGCTTTGGTCGGGGTTTGTATCGTATAAAACCGTCATCACGGAGGATTTGTTATGCTTGAAAGCTACGATGTGATAGTGATCGGCGCAGGTCATGCCGGCTGTGAGGCGGCGCTTTCCGCTGCACGCCTCGGAGCAAAGACCGCATTGTTTACCCTTACGCTCGACGCTGTCGCAAATATGCCCTGTAACCCGTCGATCGGCGGAACGGCAAAGGGACATCTTGTGCGTGAGATAGATGCTCTCGGCGGAGAAATGGGAAAAGCGGCTGACGCGACCTTTCTCCAGAGCAGAATGTTAAACAGGGGCAAAGGTCCTGCTGTTCACTCCTTGAGAGTGCAGTCTGACAGAGTCAGATACCACGGCTATATGAAAAAAACCGTCGAGTCTCAGGCTAACCTTGACTTAAAGCAGGGAGAGGTCACAGAGATACTGCACAACGGCAAAACTGTATGCGGAGTTAAGACACGAACAGGAAGCGAATACGGCGCAAGGGCAGTCATAGTATCCTCTGGAACATACCTTAAGGGAAAGATTTTTGTCGGGGAATCGTCATATGAAAGCGGACCTGACCACACACTTCCTGCGAATTTTCTTTCAGACAGCTTAAGGGAGCTAGGCGTAACCCTTCGCCGATTCAAAACGGGAACTCCCGCGAGAGTACACCGCCGTTCTATTGATTTTTCCCGTCTTGAGCGTCAGGACGGGGATCATAAAATAACTCCATTTTCATTTGAAACCAAAGGCGAGCTCAAAAATACGCTCCCCTGTTATATCGGCTATACTAATGAAGAGACTCACAAGGTCATACTTGAAAATATTTCCCGCTCGGCGATGTATGGAGGTCAGATAGAGGGCGTTGGTCCCAGATATTGTCCGTCTATTGAGGACAAAATTGTGAGATTTTCAGACAGAAACCGTCACCAGCTTTTTATTGAGCCTATGGGACTTGATACGGATGAGTTTTATCTTCAGGGAATGTCCTCATCGCTTCCCGAGGAGGTACAGCTTGAGTTCCTTCGCACAATAAAGGGACTTGAGAATGTCGAGATAATGCGGAACGCATATGCGATAGAATATGATTGCTGTGACCCGACAGAGCTTTATTCTACTCTCGAATTTAAGGAGGTACACGGGCTTTTCGGCGCAGGGCAGTTTAATGGAACGTCGGGATATGAGGAGGCTGCGGCACAGGGGCTTATTGCTGGAATAAACGCAGCAAGGCTTATACAGGGGAAGGAGCTTATAACGCTCGACCGTGCAAGCTCTTATATAGGAACGCTTATAGACGATCTCGTCACAAAAGGCTGTACCGATCCGTACAGAATGCTCACCTCACGAAGCGAATACCGACTTGTACTGAGGCAGGATAACGCTGATCTCCGCCTTACGCCGCTCGGATATGAGATAGGTCTTATAAGTAAGGAGCGGTATGATGCGCTGATGGAAAAAAAGGCGCTTATCGAAAAGGAGATAAAGCGTGTGAACTCGGTCAACATCTCCCCTGACAGTGTGAACGATTATCTTATTTCACAGGGCACAGAACCGCTGTCTACCGGTGCAAAGCTGAGCCAGCTTATTCGTCGGCCGCAGCTGAGCTATGACGGACTCGCACCGTTTGACGACAGCAGACCGGATTTTCCTGATGATGTGAGGGAGCAGGTTGAGCTTTCGGTAAAGTACGAGGGATATATAAAGATACAGCTCGAGCAGATTGAAAGTATGAGAAAGCTTGAGAGCAAGCCCCTCCCGATTGATACCGACTACGCAACTATACGGGGACTTCGGCTCGAGGCGGCGGAAAAGCTTAACAGGATACGCCCGATAAATTTAGGACAGGCAAGCCGTATTTCCGGGGTGAATCCGGCGGATATATCGGTGCTGTTGATATGGCTCAACAGCAGGGATTAGCCCGCTCATATCAAAAATAAACACACACTAAAACACCTTGAAAGGACGCTAAAATGTTTACAAAGCAGAGCTTAATTACGCTGTTTGAAAATTCGGGCATAGCATTATCAGACGAGCAGTTTTCAAGGCTCGACAGCTATGCGGAGCAGCTTGTCTCGTACAATCAAAAGGTAAATCTTACGGCGCTCACCTCCCCCGAGGATATAGCAGAAAAGCACTTTTTAGACAGTATTTTGCCGTTTTGTCATTTTAAAATTAAAAGCGGCGCAAGACTTATTGATGTCGGAACGGGAGCGGGTTTTCCATCCTGTCCGCTTAAGATATTGCGTGACGATATTAAGATAACTCTTCTCGATTCATTATCAAAGAGGGTTAATTTCCTCACACTGATTTCAGATAAGCTTGGGCTTTGTGCGGAATGTGTACACGCAAGAGCTGAGGAGCTTGGAAGGGACACAGGCTACCGCGAGAGATATGATATTGCTGTTGCGAGGGCGGTTGCGGGATTGCCGGTGCTGTGCGAATACTGCCTGCCGTTTGTAAGAGTGGGCGGTTACTTTTTAAGCCTTAAGGGAAGCCGGGGCGAACAGGAGGCAAAGGAGGCATACACGGCTATAAAGACGCTCGGCGGAAGGCTTGAGGAGGTCTTTAGATATTCCTTGCCGTCGGGTGATGAGCGAACTCTTGTTGTTGTCAGGAAAATATCGCAAACTCCGCCAAAATATCCCCGAAATAAAGGGCAGATGACTAAAAAACCGCTCTAGTTTGTCATATTACAAGATAATTGGGCTTATTTTCAGGAAAACTTTATGTGGAAATATTTTTCCGGGTGTGCTATTCTTAAAGTAGAGAGAACAGCACATTTTTTTGTGCACAAAAGAAAGGACAGACAAAAATGGTAGGAATAAAGACAAAAAAGACACAAACCGACCTTGGGCGGATCCTGGAAATACCGATCACAAGCATCAAACCGAATCCAGGTCAGCCGAGAAAGAATTTTGACATTGACGATCTTACACGACTTGCTAAAAGTATAGCTAGAGACGGTATCATACAGCCACTTTCGGTTCGTCGCCGAGGAGATGGATATGAGCTTATTTCAGGTGAACGCAGACTCCGCGCCGCGAAAATGGTCGGATTTAAGTCGGTCCCCTGCATACTGTTTGAAACAAATGAGAGAAACTCGGCTCTTATGGCGCTTATTGAGAATATCCAGCGCTCGGACCTCAGCTTTTTTGAGGAGGCGGAGGCGATAAACAACCTCATACAGGTATACGGGATGACACAGGGGGACGCCGCTCTTCGACTTGGACTTGCACAGTCAACAGTTGCTAATAAGCTGAGAGTGCTGAGGCTTCCGGAAGATGAGCGAAAGCTGATAGTTGCTATGGGACTTTCCGAAAGGCACGCAAGGGCGCTCGTACAATTAGAATCAAAAAAGGACAGGATATTTGTGCTCGACAGGATAAACCGCTTTAAGCTCAATGTCGAGAGCACTGATAAGCTTGTAAGATCGATTCTCAACAAGGACAAGCTTAAACGCTCGTATGTTAAGAGAGCGCCGGTTTTAAAGGATGTCCGTCTGTTTATCAACACTGTCAACAAGGCGGTAGAGGTGATGAAGCTTGCAGGCGTCAAGGCTAACGCCGTGAAAAAGCAGAAAGGCGATGTTATCGAATATCTGATCACCATACCTATAAACAGCTAAGTGTTCCACGAGGAACATTTCTCTCCCTTTGTTTCTCGTGGGACGATTTGGCTAATCGTTAATTGTAATCATATAAATCAGCTCACGCCCCTGATTTTACAAATCGGGGGTTTTTCTATGTGCTGCGAATTTTTGTTGACCGTTTTTCCTTTAAATGTTAAAATAAAATCACAGATACGCCCAACCTTTTTTGGTTTTTGACAACTGTATATGTGAAAACGCTCCGGAGGCTTTCGAGATGGAAAAACGAATTGCAGACAAGTTTATATTTGAGTACCGAGACAGGATATTCGGCTTTGCTTTGGACAAAACGAGAAACATTGACCAGGCTCGGGAACTTGCGTCAGATATAATATATGAGGTTTATCGCTCTTTTTTGCGCAAGGATGATATAGTTAATCTTGACGGTTATGTATATCGCATTGCGCGAAATGTATGGGCGCAGTATGCCGCAAGGCTGATAAACGGCAGATGTTTTGACAGCATACACGATATGGAAATTGCCGCTCCCGAGGACAATAGCGGTGAGGACTATGAAATGGCTGAACAGCTACGCCGGGAGATAGGTTATTTATCCGACAGGCAACGGCTTATAATTTATCTTCATTATTATGATAATCTATCGGTATCGGATATAGCTAAAAGGCTTAACATCTCTCAAGGTACGGTAAAATGGCACTTGTCAGACGCACGGACTAAATTAAAGGAGGGTATTGATATGAACATCAACGAACAGAATTTAGAGCTTAACCCTATAAGATTTATCAATATGGGTCACAGCGGAACGCCCGGCTCGACAGGTGACACCAACGATATGTTTGACTCCAGACTTAAGCAGAACATAGCATGGGCGTGCTATTGGCAACCGAAAACGCTGGAGGAGATCGCAAGGATAGTAGGTGTGCCGCAGATATATGTTGCAGACAATCTTGCCAAACTGGTGGATTACGCTTACATCGACCGCTTGGACAACTCCAAGAATCCAAAGTATAGGACAAACATGATGATAACCGACCACAGAGCGTCTTTTGACTGTGATCCGATTTATGACAAAGCCGCTGAGATGCTGTGCGACAAGTATTTCCCAGAGGTTTTCAGAGAGTTTGAGAGCGATCCGGATCACTGGGGACTTAGCTGCTCAGACGGCGACATTAATTATCTCAAATACAATGTTGTTATGGCGGCGATAGGCAGACTAACCTTGTCCGAGCAGGAGTGGAAGGACTATGAAGTAATACGTCCCGACGGCGGATGTTTTATCGCATTTGCGTCTGTGACTGACGATACCGCACCGGCTCCGAAGCCATTCCCCTATTGGACTTGCGGCACTATGACAAGATCCGGCTCGGATATAAATGAAGCGCATATATCCGAGCGGAGCAGATCGGATATGTCGTTTGTGAGCGTGTCGGTGGATTGCCGATATGCCGACCGCAGCGGCGGCTGGCAGGATAATTTGTCCACGGACTGGGCGGCACTGGTAAAGTACATCGACGGAGGACGAGACAGTCTTACCGCAGAAGAATACAAGCGTCTTTGTGACAAGGGCTATGTATATGAGGGCAAGGTCATGCCCGCTATTCTGACAACTAAAAGTGAGCCTGATTATCAGTCGCTGAAGCGAGTTGCCGAAAAGCATATTGCGGTGTCTGATGAGATAAAGGCTGTCTCCGAGCGGCTCGATGATGAATATTTTGACAGGAGTAAAGCTTACTATCCCGGACATATGCAGCCTGTAGCAAGGCAGCAATGCTGTAATGTGCTGGCTCATCCCACGCTGATTCCCCGGACAGTTGAAAAACTACTGGATAAGGGTTTGCTTCAGCCATTGACCGACGCTCAACGCAAAACGGTATTTTCGATACTTTGTATTAAGAAATGAACAAACGATGACTTCTTCACCGAATTCTTAGCTATAATCATAAAAAAGCTCACGCCCCTGATTTTACAAATCGGGGGTTTTATATTGTGTCATAAATGTTCCACGAGGAACATTTATTTTTTAAGCCCTTGAAAAATCCGTATTATGTGTTATAATAAATGTATGATCGTTTTATTAAAAGACCGAAAGGAATTTTTAAATGGGAAAAGTAATTGCTGTGTCAAATCAAAAGGGCGGCGTCGGGAAATCCACAACCTGTGTTAATCTCGCCGCGGCGCTCGGACTTAAAGGTAAGAAGATACTTGTTATTGATTTTGACCCACAGGGCAATACTACGACCAGCTTCGGAATTGAAAAGCGTAGCATTAGAAAAACAGTTTATGAGGCGGTGCTGGGAAGCTGCCGTATGGTGGAGGCTATTGTTGCGACAGGCTTTCGCGGAGTAAGCGTTGTCCCAGCGACACAGACCTTGGCCGGCGCGGGAATAGAGCTTCTTGAAACCAACCGCCGAGCTCAGCGACTTAAGATGCAGACGCTTTCCGTAAAGGATGATTATGATTTTATTTTTATAGATTGTCCGCCGTCGCTTGACCTTCTGACGATAAACGCTCTTACGGCTTGTGACAGTGTCCTTGTGCCAATACAGTGTGAGTTTCTTTCGCTCGAAGGACTTGTGGAGCTCAACGAGGCGATAAAACGGGTGAAAAAGAGCTACAATCCGAATATCCGGATATGCGGAATATTGCTTACAATGTACGCAAAGCGCTACAATCTCACCGAGC
>X301_European_Hare__coassemble_1229_pt1 | contig 15415 bp, 15 predicted proteins | sample X301_European_Hare__metabat2_high_PE_011 | metagenome-assembled genome bin X301_European_Hare
TTTTGAGAAAATATCTCAGGTATGCTTCTTCCCTCAAGCTTTTCTATGTAATCGTCCATATCGGTAAAATCGCATTTTAAAAGCTTAGCGAGCCGTTTTCCGACTGTCGTTTTACCGCATCCCATAAAGCCGCACAAAAATATCGGTCTCATCAGCTAAAGTCCCTCATAACTATCTCGTTCATCTCACTGATGATCTCGTTTACCTCATCAACGGTGTACTCATCGCCGTCCCATATTCTGTGAGCGGAAACGGCCTGCCATACCAGCATAGCCATTCCTCCTGCGGTTTTTATACCAATTTTCCTTGCTTTTCTGAGTAACAGAGTTTCTCCCGGATTATAAATTATATCAAAAACGGCTTTAGCTCTTTTTATTATAACGTCCGATACAGGACAGCTATCGACCTTTGGATACATTCCCACAGGAGTTGCGTTTATAAGAAGGTCATAGCTTTTTTGAGCGTCTATCTCAGTGTTTAATACGATATTGACCAAAGCGTTCGGTTTTTTTTCGATTATTTCGCTCTTTGTCTTTACAGCAAGCGGCATATCACTTTCAAGCACCGCAATATTAAGACTCGCTCCGGCAAGAGCCGCCTCAATAGCCGCCATTCTTCCTACTCCTCCGCAGCCGATAAGCAGTACCTCTCCCGAAAGATCGGCACCCATAGTGCGTACAGTTTCTAGGAATCCGTCACAGTCCGTATTATAGCCTGTCAAGACACCATTTTTATTATCTACACAGTTGACGGAATTATATCTCCTTGCCGATTCGTCAAGACGGTCCAACAGTTCAATAACAGCCACCTTATGAGGAATTGTCACATTATATCCCGAAAGTGAGCTGAGCTTATCCCTGTTTAAAGTCAGCTCGTCAGGACTTATTTCGATAACATCATATTCAAATTCACGGTTTTTAAGCTCAAAAAGTCTTTTGTGTATAGGCGGCGACATAGTGTGCTTCAACGTCTCGCCGACAACCGCATATTTTCTTTGCATTATATCATCTCCGATCAAAGCTTTATGTAAACCTCTCGGTCAGTTTTTTCGTATTGACGGCATTTTACGCCTGATTTTTCAAACATAGAAACAGAAGCCCTCACAGCATCCGAATCGGGATACTTGTTGTCAGCATATATTACCTCTTTTATCCCACTCTGGATTATCGCCTTTGCGCATTCATTGCAAGGAAATAGTGTAACATATATCCTTGCATTCTGAGTAGTGACCGCCTGTCTGTTAAGAATAGCGTTAAGCTCCGCGTGACATACGAAAGGGTATTTGGTATTGAGCGCGTCACCGTCTCTTTCCCAAGGCATATCGTCGTCATCGCAGCCTATCGGCATACCGTTATAGCCAACAGATATTATCTTGTTTTCGTCGCTTACGATACAAGCTCCGACCTGAGTATTTGAATCCTTACTTCGCATAGCGGAAAACATCGCCACGCCCATAAAGTATTCATCCCACGAAATATAATCGGTTCTTTTCATAACTGCCTCCCGTAAAAAGCTCAGTCTTAGAAATTTTCCGAGTGTCCTTTGATGCAAACTGCAAAAAGTCACATTTTAAATCTATTTACTCTTATTAAGACCTAAAAATGCCGCTCCGATAATTCCCGCATCATTTCCTAATGTTGCGATAACTATTTCTGTATTTCTCGGCGAATTTCTTGTGTACACCTCTTTTGAGACTATCTCCTTTACAGGTATCAACAGCTCGTCTCCTTCGTTGCAGACACCTCCGCCAATGCAAAGCACATCAGGCTGAAAAATGTTTATCATATTTGTTATCCCCAACGCAAGGTATTTGATATATTTGTCGCACACCTCTTTTGCTGCCGGACAGCCCATTCTCATAGCGTTAAACGAGTGTCTTGCGGAAACCTTTCCGTCCTTTTGAGCCATTTTTTCCAAAACACTGCCGGGATTATTTTCTATCGCCTCTTTTGTCATCCTGACAAGTCCCGTCGCGGATGAAAACACCTCAAAGCAGCCTTTTCTTCCGCAGGTACACTCGGGACCGTTCGGGTCTACTACCGTGTGACCCACCTCTGCTCCTGCGTAATTAAATCCCGAGTAGATTTTTCCGTTAATTATTATTCCGCCGCCGACTCCCGTTCCGAGTGTGATACAAACCGCGTCGTTAGAACCCTTTGCGGAGCCTGCGAGAAATTCGCCGTAAGCCGCTGCGTTTGCATCATTTTCTATGAAAACGGGAAGGTCAATATAGCCTTTGATTATCTTAGCCATTTCAAAATCATTAAAGCCGAGATTACACGAATACTCGATTATACCAAGGTCGGTATTTGCTATTCCCGGAGTGCCTATTCCGATGCTTTCAATCTCAGATACCTGAACCTTTGCCAGATCCGCAGCCTCTTTCACCAGCTCGACAATATCCTTACATATCTCGTCTCCCGGTCTTGGAAGATTCGTCTTTCTTTTCGCCTTAGACAGTATATCAAACTTTTCGTTTACTATACCTACAACTATATTTGTTCCGCCTAGATCCACTCCTGCGTAATACTTCATATTTTAAGCACTTCCCCTTTAAGTTTCATATAATATCAACTAATAATTAGTATAACATATAGGTAATTCAAAGTCAATGTCGCAGTACACAAAAACCTTATACATCGTGTTTAAAGCCTTACTGACAAGCTCACATTTTATTTGACATACAACAACAATTATAGTATAATAAAAATGTATCAATATTCATAAATCAAAAGCTAAACTGACAGGAAAAAACGGTGTTTTCTTATGGTGTTTGTATTTGTTTCTCTTATATTTTTACTGTTTGATATAACCGTTACGGATCTTAAGATAGATATTCTTTTTGACTTTGTAGGCTGGGTGTTTATGTTTCTGGGCGTAAACAGACTTTCAAAAAATCACAAATCCCTTATAAGGTTAAAGCCTGTGACGGCTGTTATGATCGTTTTAAATTTGGCTTATGTTGTTTTGAAGCTTACTGTATTTTTACATCACAACAGCCTGATTTTTATATCCGACCTTATATATTCAGCGCTTAAGGTCTTATGTCTTAGCGCAGTTCTTCTTACGATCTTTAAACAGGAAGAGCTTGTGAAGAACAGGTCGTCTTTGTACCGAGCAAAAAACATATGGCTTTTGTATCTATTGCTGTGGGCAGCTTATATGGCGTATGCCGCATTTATAGAAAAACATCTCCCGAAAGCGGTGGGGAACTCGATAACACAGGTACTTATAATCGCAACGATCTTTATCGAGGTATTGTTTTTGATAATGATATACAGAATAAAAAAGGAATGTTTAAATAGAGATATTTAGAAAGGACGAAAAAAATGCTGTCTGTTATTATTCCAAGCTATAACGAAGAGGAAAATGTTGAAAATACCGCAAGCGTTGTCGGTGATCTTCTGGCTCAAAACGGAATCGATTATGAGCTTGTTTTTGTAAACGACGGCTCTAAGGATAAAACATGGGAAAAGCTAACAAAACTTACCGAAGAAAAGGAAAATATAGTTGCTATAAATTTTTCTAGAAATTTCGGAAAGGAAAGCGCTATATTCGCAGGGCTTAAAGAGGCTAAGGGCGATGCCTGTGTTCTGATGGACTGTGACCTTCAGCACCCTCCGAAAACCGTTATTGAAATGTATAACATCTGGAAAAACAACCCGGATATAGATATTGTCGAGGCTAAAAAATCCGACCGAGGAAAGGAAAACCCCGTTTATAAGGGCTGTTCTCTTTTATTTTACAGACTGTTAAAAAAAGCGTCCGGACTCAATATGAAGGATGCCTCCGACTTTAAGCTGCTCGACAGGCGTGTCGTTGACGAATTAAACGCTTTACCCGAAAGGCTTACTTTTTTCAGAGCTATGTCTAGCTGGGTCGGATATAATACTGAGACCGTTTATTTTGAAGTTGCCGAGCGGTTTGCAGGAGAATCAAAATGGAATGTACGGGGACTTATGAAGTACGCATTGAATTCGATAACCTCGTTTACATCCGCTCCGCTTCAGCTTGTTACCGTTATCGGAATGATAACCCTTCTCGGAGCTGTGATACTGACTGTTCAAACACTTGTAATGAAGATACTTGGAAATTCCGTTCCGGGCTTTACGACAGTTATACTTCTTTTGCTGTTTATAGGAAGTATGATAATGATAAGCTTAGGAATAATAGGTCATTATCTGTCAAAGATTTATGAGGAGATAAAACGCCGTCCGAGATTTATCATAAGAGACCGGCTTGAGAGCCGAAAGAAAGGAGAATAGATTCCGTGGAACAAGTAAAAGGCGATTCTTTAAAATCACTTATCCCACCGAAAAACGCCTTGGGCTCAAAGGCATTTAAAAGTCTTAAAAGGCGCATTTATGAAAAGCGTCTTTACTTTTTGGTCTTTGCTGTGCCGTTTGTGATAATGTATCTCGTATATGCGTTTTTCAAAGTTCATCCATACGGAGAAAACTCTGTTTTGGTACTTGACTTGAACGGTCAGTATGTATATTACTATGAGTATTTCCGAGATGCCTTCTGGGGCGACGGAAGCTTTATTTACAGCTGGGACAGAAACCTTTCGGGAGAGATGTTCGGAATTTTTGCATATTACTTTGCAAGTCCGTTTATGCTTATAATATGCCTTCTTCCGAGGACGATGATGTGCGGAGCAATAGAGCTTATGCAGCTTTTAAAGATCGGCACAGCAGCTGTTACCTTTGCGTTTTTTATCAAAAAAACATTTAACGCAAAAAACTCTACCGTTGTCACATTTTCCACCTGTTATTCACTTATGAGCTATATGGTCGTAGAGCTTATGGATCCTATGTGGCTCGACGGACTTATCTATCTCCCGCTTATAATTTACGGGGTCTCAAAGCTTGTTGACGATGGTAAGCTCCTTAATTTTATCATACCCCTCGCGCTTATGTTCATAGCTCACTTTTACATCGGATATATGGTAGGGCTGTTTACGGGGATTTACTTTATCGCATATCTGCTGTTCAGAAACAAAAAGTTAAAGCTCTCAGATATTTTATACACCTGTGTAAAGTTTGCTGTCGCCACCGCAGTAGCGATAATGTGCGCGATGTTTGTTCTGTATCCGGTTATGAAATCGCTTTCATTGGGAAAATTTGAATTTTCCGTAGCTGATTTTTCATTCAGAACACAGTTTGATCTTTTAGAGTTTTTTGCTAAGCTCTTTCCTATGACATACGATACCGTAAATGTAGAGGGGCTGCCGATGGTATTTGCCGGAACCCTTACGGTATTTATGCTCCCGATATACTATCTCAACAAGAATATCCATTATAAGGAAAAGATAAGGACTTCATTTGTTTCAGCACTTGTGATAGCGAGTATGTATATCGCGCCCGTTGACCTTTTCTGGCACGGTATGCAGGCGCCTAACTGGCTCAACTACCGCTATTCGTTCGTTCTTTCGTTTATGCTTGTGTATATGGCCGCAAGGACATTTGACAACCTAAGCGGCTTTTCCTTTAAGGCTCTAGGCGGCTCGCTTACAGGAATAATCGCATTTTTACTGTTTTGTGAAACTCAGAATTACACATTTTTCGGCACTCACCTCGAAGAAAGTGTTGACAGTGCTTCCTCAACGATCCCCGTTCAGGGAATAATCGTTTCGCTTATCGCCGTTATAACTTATTTTGCTCTCATCGGTGCTATTAAAAAAGCCGGAAGCGTTCGACTGATGAGAGGCTTGAAAATTGCGCTTTGCGGTGTGGTCTGTCTCGAACTATCGGTAGTTTCGTTTGACACCCTCCAAAAAATCGATGACGATGTGGCTTACAGCAATTACACCTCATATGAGGATTATATGACCGAGATGCGGCGGGTCGTCGATGACATCCAACAAAAGGACGACGGCTTTTACCGTATGGAAAAGACATTTTCAAGAACAGTCTGTGATCCTATCGGTATGGGCTTTGCCGGTATCTCTCATTCAAGCTCGACAATGAATACGCCCGCACTTCTGATGCTTCATTCTCTCGGATATGGCTACGGAGGGAACTACACAAGCTATAACGGCTCTACCTATGTCAACGATATGCTGTTTAACATAAAATATCTTTTGTCAAAGGACGACGATCTGTTTTCCTCCTACTGTCCGACAAACATAAATACAGTACCGTCTCTGTATGACTTTGTCGATCAATATAAGATAACCGATGACGCATCAGATGATGTAAGCACGGGAAATGTGTATGTTTACAGAAATCCTTACGCCGTTTCAAACGCATATATGGCGGACGAATCTGTGCTTACACTTACCCTTTCAAACGACAATGTCTTTGAAAACCAGAACAGATTTTTATCGGCTGTTACAGGTCTTGAGAGCGACTGTCTTGTTCCGCTTGAATACGATCAGCCGGATTCGGTAAACTTAGCAAGGGAAAACCTCACCGACGGCACCACAAGGTATTTTCACGCCGAGGACGAAGCCTCGGAATGTCACATCGACTATGTCGTCACAATGAAAGAGGACGGTCCGCTATATATGTATCTTCCGACAGTCTATGAGAGAAAGTGCAATGTATGGTATTATGACGACGAAAAATTTCTCGACGCAATAAACGAAACAGAGGGTGAGCCTGCTATGGACTTTGCCGGAGCGTATTTTGAAGGGGACGATTACAGAATACTAAACTTCGGCGACTATTCAAAGGGCGACAGGATAAGGATAAGAATTACCGTAATAACCGAAGCCTTCTGGAAAGAGCCTTGTTTTTACACGATAGACAAGTCCGCTTTTGAATCGGCAGCAAATGTAATTTCGGAAAATTCCCTAAACATAACCGAGCACAGTGACAGAAGCTTCGAGGGAACAGTCAATGCAAAAGAAGGTCAGGTCTTACTCACCACAGTACCTTATGAGGACGGCTGGACAATCAAAGTCGACGGGGAAACCGTCCGCCCTAAAAAAGCAGTCGACGGTGCGCTTATCGCCGTGGAGATACCCGAAGGTGAGCACACGGTAAGTATGAGCTTTTTACCGAGATACTTTATCTTCTCAATTTTAATTTCTGTTCTCGGATTGCTTATCTGTGCTCTAATCTTTATTGTGCAGTATAAAAACGGTGTGCTGTTTGACAAAATAAGCAAAAAGCTTAAAAACTGACATAACAACTTATTTTTTACCGTTGACAAGCGTTTATAGTTTTTTTATCATTAAACAGGAGACACTTTTTAGCCTCCTGTTTTTTGATTTTACCTCAGAAAGGAATGAGCATTTTGACAAAAAAGCTTACAAATTCATCTTTTATGCCGACAGCCTTATGTGCGCTATCTCTTGTCGTATCCGCTGCCGCTGTTATCAGCGAATTTGTCGGCAGATACACATACAGGCGGCTTTTCGGCGAAACCGCCGAGTATATCGTCACAGACAGCTCGTTTGAATTTTTTGAAAGCTACAGCAAGGTCATCATTCTCTTTGTCGTTTCCGCTTTGTTTTTCATTATGCAGGTAAGCTCTTTAAAAGCTAAGCGAATCGGCGGAAACGAGCTTTTCCTCACACTCGGTATATCTCTTCTTACCGGCATCTTTTCGGGCGCGATTGTTTACAGGCACGCGTCAAACGGCGCTTATCTTGACGCACTGAATCTCAGTAACGAAGCATTTTTTATCTTTCTTTTCAGAGAGGGCATCGAATGGGCTACCGTAGTATGTTCATTACTTTTAGTAATTAGCACGGTCTGGCTTACCATCAGGCTCCAACGGGAAAATCAGCAAGCGAATAATTTAACTTCTAATCAAACCGAAGCTGACAGCGAAAACGGAAATAATACCGGACTTGTCTTGGGTAGTGATAAGCTTTAAAATTTTTATCCCCTTCTACTAACAGCGCAAAATCACGAAAAAATGTACGCAAACGTACATTCTTCATAAAATAAATTATGTTTCGTAACAAAATGTTTACAATATTCATATTTCATTCATATTTGCCCCTTTATTTTTGGCGTAATTATTAGCTCATAAAAAACAATATCCTCATAGGATTTTTTCCTATGGGGATATTGTTTTTAACAGTATATTATTAAAGACCTTTTGCAGATTTATTTATAACTCCCACATCTACGGTAGTGATTTTTCCGTCTTTGTTTGCGTCAGCAACCGCAAACAGTTCGTCAGTACACTCCTTTATGCCCTTTGCATATGAGTTTACAATTCCAACATCTACCGTTGTGACCTTTCCGTCACCGTTTAAGTCGCCCACATTAACATCTCCCGGCATTGTAACTCCGTTCACAACAAATGTCGTTATCGAGTTTGCTTTAAGTGTAGCTTCAAAGGCACCGTTTTTGACCGTGAGTGGATTAAGCTTTGCCCAGTTTTCACCGATAGTCATATCTCCGCTTGTCCTTATTACATCAACCGTGGTCCCCTTTTTGCCGAATGCTGAAAGGTCATAATTGACAGTTTTATCTTTACCGCTCGTATTGAAAACTACGATCTTAAGCTGTTCGTCGTCGTTGTTGAAAGCCGCTGTTGTCGCATAATTGTCAGTCGATATAAGCGTATCTCCCGGGCGGATATATCTTGTATACTGTCCAAATCCATAATACTTTTTAGTCAAAACAACGCTTTCATTATTCATATCAGCATAGCATACTCCCCAGAAGCCGTTCGTGTCAACATCGTGCTGACTCAGAGTATCGGGATCAAACTTATTGTTTGTATCACAATAAGAACCTATCGCCTGCCACATAATCCACGCGGACGGTTTCAGGGTATTCAAGTCATTAGCTATCTGTGACGCAAAATTAAGCGCGGCTCCCATTTCTCCGGGGTCTGTTCCTTTTGTTCCTCCGTTATCCGTTTCACTCATCCACAAGCCAACTCCGGCTTCTTCCGCTCTTTTTCTCAAAGTTGCGGAGCTTGCAGTAGAGTATGTATGAGTATTGTATCTTTCAAGTTTTCCTAACGCCTCTTCTGATAACTTCTTTAAGCTTCTGTTTAATTCAGAAGGACTTGTCTCATCTAGACCCGACAGCAAAAGATCTCCCAGTCCGTGATTCTGCATAGCCTCGTCCATAGCAAGTATCATAGCAGACTGATTTTCTCCGGCTGTGACCGAACAGCCCTCCTGTTTAACGCCGTAATACCCTACATTCCAGCCGTTCATTGGCTCATTCATAGGCTCGACACTCACTACATTTACTCCCTCGTCAACATAATGCTTTACAACGGTAGCCATATACTCCGCAAAGTCATCCATCTTATCAATAGTTATATTGTCCTTTTCAGAGTCGTTAGTACCCGATGTACACCCGCTTCTAGTCATAAAATACGGCGCAGAGTTTGAAAACATCTCAACGAGCATATCAGGACACTCTTCTATCGACTTCATAAGTACATTTCTCTGATTTGCGTCCTGTGTGAAATCATAATCAAAAGTTCCGCTTTCAGCATCGTAATTTGTCCAGTATCCCGGCATAGCTGAATCCGAACGGGCTATATGATCGTGGGTCGGATCATCTCCTCCGCCGACATTGTATCTTGTAATGTTGAGTCCGAGTCCCGTGTCGGCATTGTACAAAACCTTTGCGGCTTCACTCGAAGTCTTTTCCGAACCGCCGATTCGGTTTCCGTACCAAGCAAGGCTTGTTCCCCAGCCCTCAAAAACACCTCCATTTATCAATGAAGCATCTGACGGGTCAATTTTTACCGTAGTTACATCTCCTTCCGCAGCAGTCGCTCCTATTCCCGCACACGAAAGTGAAAGTGCCAACGCAGAGCAAACAGCTAAGATCCTTTTACCTTTCATAATGTTTCCCTCCTGTAAGTAAATATGTTTTTTCTTACAATTTCAGTATAACATTTGTCCCTTTTAATTACTATATAAAACTTGCTCTATAATATATTGTTTTTGCTTTTGTCAAAAATATGTTTTCTCATTTCATTCGGTGAAACTTTGTAATACTCTTTAAATTTTCTCGTCATATCGCTTGGACTTGTAAAACCGCATCTCACCGATATTTCCGACACCTTAAGCTCTGAGTCGTGAAGCAGATTATACGCCTTAGTCAGTCTTGTGAGCGTAAGATATTGTCTAGGAGATATTCCGGTCTGTTTTTTAAATATATGTGTAAGATAAAACTTACTTATATAAAACCTGTCAGCCAAGTCGGAAATAAGTATCTGTTCCCCGCAGTTTTCCTGAATGTACCTTTGTATCTCAAATATCATCTTATCGGACTTTTTTATAGCTCCGTCAAGACATCCGGAGTTTCTTAAAAACTGTATCAACATCTGTGTCACCGAAACAACTACCGCATCCTCGGAGACAATATCATTAGCTTTAATCTCCTTTTTGATTTTATCAAAATAGTTAAGGCAGCCAAAATCGTCCTTTAAAACTATCGGCTGTTTTTTTATAAATCCCATAAGCATATTGTATATAGCGTCAGAATAATACGCTCTTGTATATGTCCAAGGATTTAAAAAAATTATCGTTCGCAAATATCTATCAGTATCGTGTATGACTATTCTGTGCTTTATGCAGCTTGGGATCATACACACAGTACCCTCAGTCATATGAAATTCGCCATGGCCGCATACAATAGAGATATGACCTTTGTGTAGATATAAAATCTCACACGATGTATGCTGATGTTCCGGGAAAACAGTTATGCCTTCATAGCTTTTAAAATGCTCGATGCAACTCATTTTAAGCTCCTTATTTAGCCGTATTAGAAATCTTACTGCTGTTTATTTTTTATATAACAGACTTTTTTACTTAAACAAAAGAGGAAAACCTTACCTCCCGGTTTTCCCCTTTAATTCATTATATCCGCTATTTGATTTCCTTTACAATAAGATCTCCCATCTCACTGCACGATACCTGAGTTTTACCCTCGCTCATTATATCTCCGGTCCTGAATCCGTCGTTAAGCACCTTGTCAACGGCGCTTTCAATAGCATCCGCCTCTTTTTGCATATCAAAAGAATATCTCAGCATCATAGCAGCCGAAAGTATAGTCGCTATCGGATTAGCCTTGTTCTGTCCGGCAATATCCGGAGCTGAACCGTGGATAGGCTCGTATAGTCCCAGAGTTCCCTCTCCGAGTGACGCGGAAGGTATCATTCCAAGCGAACCCGTTATCATAGAAGCCTCGTCCGACAGGATATCCCCGAACAGGTTTTCCGTTACCAAAACGTCAAACTGTGCCGGATTGTGGACAAGCTGCATTGCTGTATTGTCAACAAGAATATCCGAAAACTCAACATCAGGATACTCCTCGGCGACCTTGTGAGTAACCTCTCTCCAAAGCCTTGAGGAATCAAGTACATTTGCCTTATCTACCGAATGTACCTTCTTTCTACGTTTTCTTGCCATTTCAAAGGCAACTCTCGCTATCCTCTCTACCTCGTAATCGGAATACGCCATAGAGTCGCACGCAGTTTTTACTCCGTTTTCATCAACGGTGGTAGACCTCTTTCCGAAATACGCTCCTCCTATAAGCTCGCGGACGATAACAAGATCAAGTCCGTTTTTTGTTATCTCTTCCTTAAGCGGACAAGCGCCGGAAAGCGCCGGAATAAGCTTTGCCGGACGAATGTTTGCAAACAGCTTAAGCGCTCCTCTTATACCGAGAAGACCTGCCTCCGGGCGTTTATCCCCCGGAAGATCGTCCCATTTATGTCCGCCTACCGCTCCGAGTAAAACGCTGTCCGAGTCAAGGCACACCTTTACGGTTTCCTCCGGCAGAGGTTCTCCTGTTTCGTCTATCGCACACCCGCCCATAAGTACATCACGATACTCAAATGTATGTCCGTAAACTTTAGCTACCCTGTCAAGCACCTTCTGTGCCTCGGTTACGATTTCAGGACCTATTCCGTCTCCCTTTATAACTGCGATCTTTTTAATCATTTTATTTTCTCCTTTTCCCAACTGTCTATTATCCTATAAACTTTACAGCCGTTCCCGTAACCAAAATCTCAGCAGCGCCCGACACTACCGTGGACGACGAATATCTTACACCTATTATAGCGTCAGCTCCGAGCTTCTGTGCCTCTTCAACCATACGCTGTGTTGCGATTTCTCTAGCCTCATTGATCATCTTGGTATAGCTTTTAAGCTCTCCTCCTACCATTGTCTTAAAGCCCTGTCCTATATCCTTAAACATATTCTTTGACTGTATCGTACTGCCCTTTACAATAGCGATAGGCTGATACTTCTGATCTCCCAAGTTTTCAATCGAAAAAATGTACATTTGCTTTTCCTCCTAAGGTTTTTATTAGTCGAAACGACTAATTTACAAAATTGATTTTCTGCAATTAGTACTTATCATTTCTTTATGGAATTTAAAAGACCGTTTTTGTTTATTATATTTTTTATAAACTCGGGAAACGGATTTCCCTGATATGTCTTACCTGTTGTCTTATCGGTAATAATTCCTGTGTCAAAATCTATTTCAACATTATCGCCGTCCTGAATTCCCTCAGCCGCCTCGGGACACTCAATTATAGGAAGCCCTATGTTTATAGAATTTCTGTAAAATATCCTCGCAAAGGTCTTAGCTATAACGCAGGAGATACCGCTAGCCTTTATAGCAATAGGCGCGTGCTCACGGGATGAGCCGCAGCCAAAATTACTCTTTGCTACCATAATGTCACCGTCTCTGACCTTATTTACAAACTCCGTATCTATGTCTTCCATACAGTGAGAGGCAAGCTCCTTGTGATCGGCGGTATTTAAATAACGCGCGGGAATAATAACATCTGTGTCAACATTGTCTCCGTATTTATGTACTTTTCCTGATACTTTCATCAATTACACTCCTTACATTATTTCACTCGGCTGTGAGATCTTTCCGGTAACAGCGCTCGCCGCCGCAACATATGGAGAGGCAAGATACACTTCACTTTCCGGGTGTCCCATTCTTCCGACAAAGTTTCTGTTTGTTGTGGCAACAGCTCTTTCGCCCTTGGCAAGGATTCCCATATGTCCGCCCAGACAAGGTCCGCAGGTCGGAGTTGAAACCGCACATCCCGCATCAATAAATATTTTTAAAAGTCCCTCTTCCATTGACTGAAGGTATACCTTCTGAGTTGCCGGAATTACTATACAACGAACGCCCTTAGACACCTTTTTACCCTTTAAAATCTCCGCCGCAGCACGCATATCTTCAATTCTTCCGTTTGTGCAGGAGCCTATTACCACCTGGTCTATCTTAACATCGCCTATCTCGTCAAATGTTTTTGCATTCTCAGGAAGATGTGGAAAGGAAACAGTCGGCTTTATATCGCTTAGGTTTATATCATAAACCGCCTCATATTCCGCATCGTCGTCAGCTGTATAATATGTAAACTCATCGGTTACTCTTTCCTTTACATACTCAAGAGTAACATCGTCAACAGCAAAAATTCCGTTTTTAGCTCCTGCTTCAATAGCCATATTCGCCATACACAGTCTGTCCTCCATGGTGAGGTTTTTAAGTCCCTCTCCCATAAATTCCATAGACTTATACAAAGCACCGTCAACGCCGATCATTCCTATAATATGTAAAATAACATCCTTTCCGCTTACATATTTGTTAAGGCTTCCAGTGATATTGAACTTAAGTGCCGCAGGGACCTTGAACCACGCTTTACCTGTAGCCATTCCTGCCGCCATATCGGTAGAACCCACGCCAGTCGAAAAAGCACCGAGCGCTCCGTAGGTACAGGTATGAGAATCTGCTCCAATTACACAATCTCCTGGCTTGACCAGTCCTTTTTCCGGAAGAAGAGCGTGTTCAACACCCATATCTCCGACATCGTAAAAATTTAGTACATCATATTTATTGCAGAAATCTCTGCACTGTTTACACTGAGTCGCCGCCTTAATATCCTTATTTGGCGCAAAGTGATCCATTACCATTGAAATCTTTGTTTTATCAAAAACTCCCGAAAAGCCCGCCTTATCAAACTCGTTTATCGCAACGGGTGAGGTTATATCGTTTCCAAGGACCATATCAAGCCTTGCCATTATGAGGTCTCCTGCTTTTACACACTCCTGTCCGGCGTGCGCAGCCAAGACCTTCTGAGTCATTGTCATACCCATACTTTCTTCTCCTTTATCATTCTATTTATATAATTATATCACAAACGGCATTCATTTGCAACTGTTTGTTATCCTGGTATTTGTTCTTCATTTTCCACCAACTGAATAAATCTCTCTTATAAAACAAAGACCACACTCTTATGAATGTGGTCTTGGCTATGTAACTGAATATTAGTCAGCATTCGGTGCGCCTACAGGACAAGTTCCTGCACAAGCTCCGCAATCAATGCATGTATCAGCGTCGATAACATACTTTCCGTCACCCTCTGAGATTGCGCTTACAGGGCAATCTGCTGCACAAGCTCCGCATGAAATGCACTCATCTGAAATTTTGTATGCCATAATTTATACCCTCCTCTAAGGTTTTTTAAAGGCTTCCTGCCTTTCTACTATATATAATAACATATTTTTTATAAAATGCAAGCTTTTTTGTTAATTTTTAATTTTTTACTATTTGGTAACTTGTATTATACTTAATGAATCGGTATATCTATTATATTACGCGGAATTATCATCTTTCCCCATACATTCTCTCATAATATCTCATATACTCACCCGATATTATCTCCTCCCACCAATCGCGGTTATCTAGATACCACCGTATAGTTTTCTTTATTCCGTCCTCAAACCTTGTCTCAGGCAGCCAGCCAAGCTCAGTATGGATCTTTGTCGGGTCTATCGCATATCGTAGATCGTGTCCCTTTCTGTCTGTGACATATGTTATCAGACTTTCAGGCTTGTTAAGTTCCTTACAGATAAGCTTTACAATGTCGATATTTTTCATCTCGTTATGTCCGCCGACATTGTAAACCTCTCCCTCTTTTCCATTGTGGATTATCAGGTCTATAGCCTTGCAGTGGTCTTCTACATACAGCCAGTCTCTAACATTCTCTCCCTTTCCGTATACCGGAAGAGGCTTGTCGTTTAATGCATTCAATATCATAGACTTTTGATCTTATATTCACCAAAATCGACTTTAATGATTTCGTGTCTATTCTCTCTTTTTTCAGGCGGAGGTAGTATCATATAATCGCCATACCATTGCGTTAACACTTTCTTTGAATCTGAAAGTATAGGTAATAATTGATTCTCAAACTTACAAAGCTCAAAAGAATCAAAATATGACCTTGGTATGCATTCTCCTAATTTATAAGGCCCTGCGAAATTACATATACGCTTACCTTCTTTTCTTTTTAAAGCAATTTTATTCATCATTTTAATTATCAGGTCAGATGATAAAAAGCAACAAAATGCTTTAACAATTTTTTGTAATATTTGATGTTTGCTTATCTTATAATTTTTTTTAGTTAAAAATGCTATTTTTAACATCTTAAAAAAATTAAATTGTATGTATTGAAC